>JACCEC011350090.1_pt1 | contig 16930 bp, 17 predicted proteins | sample 7450121 | NCBI WGS metagenome assembly JACCEC01 (sample SAMN15323455, study PRJNA562643) | freshwater metagenome | isolation source: river surface water | place: USA:Blue River Watershed | collected 2017-08-18 | reverse complement strand
TACCGGGCAAGAAGCCGCCAGCCGGTTCACGAGCGACCGATAAAAAAGGTGGCGCAAATATGATCTCGCGATGGATGCGCGATGAAGTTTTGAGTGCGGTTCAAAATCTCAAGCCGATTGCTGACGCAAATGGATTGAAGCTCGCCCAGCTCGCAGTCGCGTGGGTACTTCAGAATCCAAATGTTTCTAGCGCGATCATCGGCGCGACCAAGCCATCACAGATAAAAGAAAATGTTAAAGCAGCCGGAATAAAGCTTGATACTGAGACGATGAAAGCGATTGATCGAGCTCTTGGCGCCCTCCCAGAGAGAGATCCAAGTAAGACGGTTTCCCCGAATCCACGCGCTTAATCAGACTAAATCTTGGCGCCGCGCTTTACCTTTGGCGATGGCGCGCGCAACTTTCTAATCTGAGTTGAACGAAGCCAGCCATACATCCCAAGTCCCTTTACGCTCTCCCCAGGATAGCGGTTGGCGACTTCGCGCTTGATCTTCCGACTTAAGAAAATTCCATCGACAATCGAAAAAGCAAGCACTGAGTACATCAAAACAATCGCAGCAAGTTGTACTTGCAGCACTGGGACCACAGTCATAAAAAGCACTAGAACGATGACGGGGAGGAAGTACTCGCCGATCGATCTACGCGCATCAACATAATCTCTTACAAATTTACGGATCGGCCCGCGATCGCGAAGGGGTAGGGCGTTCTCATCTCCGCGCATATATGCCTCGCGCTGCGCCGCGCGTGATAACCGTGCCTGTTGCTTCTGCAACTTCTTAGCTTCTTTCGTGGCAGCCGGGGCGAGTCTGCGGAAAACTCGTTGCTCCTGCGCTTCCTTACGTTTAGGAGTTGGTCGACCTTTTCTATCGGACATGAGCCTTAAGGTAGAGCGAGCATTCGCTCCAGCGCAACTTTTGAATCGCGGGCAATCCCATCGGCCACTTTTATCTGATTAACCACTTTGCCAGCAGCTAGTGATTCCATAGCCCAAACCAGGTGAGGTAGGTCGATTCGATTCATAGTTGAGCAATAACAGATGGTTTTGTCGAGAAAGAGGATTTTCTTATCGGGATTGGATGCTGCTAGACGCTTGACTAGGTTTAATTCAGTACCAACCGCCCAGATAGAGCCCGCAGGAGAGTTGGCTACTGTTTTGATAATCATTTCGGTGCTACCAACTACATCCGCACTCTTTACAACATCGTATTGGCACTCTGGATGAACTAGGACTTGAACCCCGGGGACCTTTGCCCTTACTTCTTCCACATTGGCAAGGGAAAAGCGGCCATGAACCGAACAGTGTCCGCGCCAAAGAATCACCTTGGCAGCCTTGATCTCCAATTCCGTTAATCCACCTTGAGGTTTCCAAGGATTCCAAAGGACGCACTCTTCAAGTTTTAGTCCTAATTTCAAAACTGCGGTATTTCTTCCTAGATGTTGGTCGGGCAGGAAGAGCACTTTCTCTCCCTGTTCGAAAGCCCAACGCATCGCTCGTTCTGCATTTGATGAAGTACAAATTGCACCACCATTCGCGCCCGTAAATGCCTTGATAGCTGCAGATGAATTCATGTAAGTGATTGGGATAGTTCCTTGGGTAGCGCCAAGCTTTTCGAGTGATTTCCAAGCCTCATCAACTTGATTAGCGGCAGCCATATCTGCCATAGAACAACCCGCTGCTAAATCTGGGAGTATCACTTTCTGGGCGGAAGAAGTAAGGATGTCGGCGCTCTCTGCCATGAAATGAACTCCGCAGAAAATTATGAATTCTGCTTCTCGCCGTTCTGCTGCGGCTTGCGCCAACTTAAATGAATCTCCAGTTATATCTGCGAATCGAATTACTTCGTCACGTTGGTAGTGGTGGCCCAAGACCATTGCTCTATCGCCGAGGTCTTTACGGGCTTTTTCAGCGCGTTCGACGAGATCGGGCGCGCTCGACGGCGGTAGTTCTCCAGTACACGAGACTCCGCGCTCACTTGATAAATCTGAGCCCTTGCCGAGAAGAAGAAGCTCGCCAAATCCGCTGCTGCCAGTCACGCTCCCCGTGCTACTCATTGCGACATTATCTCCCTAATGAGAGTAAAGTTCTCCCCAGTGAATCACTAGCTAAATGGAGAGTAAAAATGAGCACAGAAACAGCGGGCGCTAAGACTGATGTAGGTATTGTCCTAACACCGGTTGCTGCCGAGAAAGTCGCTTCACTTTTGGCTCAAGAAGGTCGCGACGACTTGCGCCTTCGCGTCGCCGTGCAACCTGGAGGTTGTTCTGGACTTCGCTACCAACTCTATTTTGATGATCGCTCTCTTGATGGCGATAGCGTTGCTGAGTATGGATCTGTAAAGGTCGTAACCGACAAGATGAGCACCCCTTATTTGATGGGCGCAACAATCGATTTCGTGGACACAATCCAGAAGCAGGGTTTCACAATTGATAACCCAAACGCCCAAGGATCCTGTGCTTGCGGCGATTCCTTTAATTAATCGGCCCTAAAACGCTCAATCTCTTCTCTAAGTCCGCCGACTAGTTGATTTAGATCAGCGACCGAATGGCTCGCTCTAAGCGTTATACGAAGATGGCCGGAGTCACCAAAACCCATAGCTTCCAATACATGACTTGGCGATAAAGCGCCTGCTCCACAGGCAGAGCCAGCGTCGATCAAGATTTGGCGTTTTTCCATTGCGCGGAGAATCTCTTCTGCCACAACGCCTCTAGCAACGATGGCAAGGCTGCGGGGATTTGTACTAGTTGAATCTCCAACAATCTCAACCTCATTGATCTCACTCTTTATCTGGACACGAAGAGCGCTATTCAATTCCTGCAAGTGGGCCAAGCTCTTCGTTTCATCTTTGCGCTGCTCTTCGAGTGCGATAGCAGTGATTAGGAGTAGAGGTTTTGAGTAGGCGCCAAATAAGCGACGCTTATCAATTGGCGGAATGGGGGAGCGCCAATTTGAATCAGGATTGATAGCAAGAATTGCCAAGCCCTCTGGACCGCCAAAGATTCTCGGATCCCAGAGCGCAACGCCATAATCATTTGGTCGCTGACTTGGGCTAATGGCTGCAGTCATGTCGGCAACTAGCATGGAATTTTTAGGAAGTGAAATCCCTATCTCTTTCTGCACTACTCCGGTCTCGCGATTTGCAGCTTGCCAAAAAACTACAACTGGTTGCTTAGCTGAGATGGAATCATGAAGCGCGGATTCATAGGGCAAATTCCCTGACTTGTCCGTCGTAAGAGTGATAGTGCGATTTCCTGCCTGAGCGAATTCGCGACCGAAGGCGTGCACAACTTGTCTATCGGTTACTCCATGAATAAAGCTCCCCGAGAAGTTCTTAAGTGCGCCAGAAATGGCGGCCCAGTAAGCAAATCCCAACTCACCAACAAATTCAAGGTTTTCAGCAGGAACTTTCAGATTGGCTGCAATGCTCTCGCGAGCCTCATGAAGAAGCTGGCGAAGTTGAGCCGATCGATGATGGAGCTTCTGCGGATCTAGGGAGGCGCTTTCAAAAGCCTTTGCTAGTGAGTCTTGTGCACTGTCGGAGAGCCCATCCGTGCTTTGAAAATCCAAAGGTGCACTACCGCCAGCCGAAGAAGTGCTGGCGCCATGCGCTGTGATGGGAGACACCCTTGGAACGCTACCGCCATCTCGGCTCGTGCGCGAGCGCCGACTATCCTTAACCCGTGCGTATTTCAGCATCCAGGGCGCGCCTAAAACAGCTAAAGGCGCTAGTCGCTCTACCAGCTTTGGGCCTCTTAAGTGGATGCTCATCTGAAGAGCTAACTGGAATCGGTTTCAACGAGAACACCTCGAGCGTTAATCAGGATTCATTTGGACTCTGGCAAGGCGCCTGGTTAGCGGCCGCCATTGTTGGTGCTTTTACTCTGATTCTCATTCTCTGGCCCGCAATCTTTCACCGGAAAAAAGATGAGAAATTCCCACCACAATTTCAGTACAACATCCCCGCCGAGATTGCATACACCGTAATCCCTTTTGTGATCATCGCGGTGCTCTTTGGCTATACCGCTCGCGCACAGAATGAGATAACCGCTGTATCGCCTGCAACTGCCACAAATGTCCATGATGTAACTGTCAATGCAATTCAATGGTCATGGCAATTCACTTACAAAGAGGCTGGACCTGGAACAACAGTTACAGGTACTCCAGCGCAGCCACCCACTCTCTATTTGCCACAAGGCGAACCAGTTCGCTTCAAAATTACCGCTTCTGACGTTGTTCACGGATTCTGGATTCCAGCATTCATGATCCAGATTCAGAACATCCCGGGAGTAGAAAATCAAATCGAGTTCACTGCTAATGAACTCGGAGAATTTCCAGGAAGATGCAACATTCTCTGTGGTCGCCAGCACGCGCAGATGCTCTTTAATGTAAAGGTAGTGACTCCGGCTGAATATGACACTTACATTCAATCGCTAAAGGTGGGTGCAACCTCATGACCACGTATGCAACTCGCCCAGCTGAGCCAATCGCTCCTAAGCCAAGTAAGCCACTAACTAAAGGGCAATTAGCAGTAAAGCTTTTAACCACAACTGATCACAAAGTTATCGGTTACATGTACTTGGTAACTTCGTTCTTCTGGTTCCTTATTGGCGGAATTCTCGCCCTCGCTATTCGCGCTGAATTGGCTCAACCTGGCCTGCAATACATGAGCTCTGAGCAGTACAACCAAGTATTCACAATGCACGGAACCATCATGCTTCTTATGTTTGCAACGCCACTTTTCGTAGGTTTTGCAAATGTAATCATGCCGCTACAAATCGGTGCAGCGGATGTGGCATTCCCGCGCATGAACATGCTCTCTTATTGGTTGTATTTCTTTGGAAGCATCATGGCTACTGCAGGTTTCTTGACGCCGGGCGGAGCAGCTTCATTCGGGTGGACTGCTTATGCGCCGCTTTCAAACCACATTTATTCGCCCGGAATCGGCGCAGATCTCTGGATCGTAGGTCTTGCTGTTAGCGGATTAGGAACGATTCTTGGTGGCGTTAACTTTGTAACGACCATCTTCACAATGCGCGCTCCCGGAATGACTATGTTCCGCATGTCAATCTTTAGCTGGAACACGCTACTTACCGCGATCCTCATTCTCATAGCCTTCCCACCATTAGCAGCCGCCCTCTTAGCACTTGAGTCGGATCGCTTATTTGGATCACATATTTTTGATCCCGCGAATGGTGGCGCGATGCTCTGGCAACATATTTTCTGGTTCTTCGGCCACCCTGAGGTTTACATCTTGGCTCTGCCGTTCTTCGGAATCGTTACGGAGATCCTCCCAGTCTTTAGCCGCAAGCCAATCTTTGGCTATAAAGGCTTAATCGCAGCAACAATCGCTATCGCTGCGCTCTCAGTCGCTGTCTGGGCGCACCATATGTACGCAAGCGGCCAGGTAGATCTCGCATTCTTCTCATTTATGACCTTCTTGATTGCCGTCCCAACGGGAGTGAAGTTCTTCAATTGGATTGGCACTATGTGGAAAGGCTCTCTTACCTTTGAAACCCCAATGATGTGGGCGATGGGTTTCTTGATTACATTTCTTCTGGGTGGCTTAACTGGAGTAATACTCGCCAGCCCACCGCTTGATTTCGCGGTCTCGGCCTCCTACTTCGTAGTTGCTCATTTCCACTACGTCCTATTTGGAACGGTTGTATTTGCAATGTTCGGTGGCTTCTATTTCTGGTGGCCAAAGATGACGGGGCGAATGCTCAACGAAACCTTGGGCAAGATTCACTTCTGGACTCTGTTTATTGGCTTCCACACAACCTTCCTAATCCAGCACTGGTTAGGTATTAAGGGTTTCCCAAGACGATATGCGGATTACCTTGCAACTGATGGCTTTACCTTTATGAATATGGTTTCCACCGTTGGGGCGGCACTCTTGGCGCTATCGATGATTCCATTTGCTATAAATATCTGGATTACAAGAAATGCACCAAAAGTAAATACGAATGATCCTTGGGGTTATGGCTCCTCTCTTGAGTGGGCGACATCTTGCCCGCCACCGCGCCACAACTTCCTATCGATGCCACGAATTCGTTCAGAGCGACCAGCTTTTGATCTTCATCACCCAGAGCATGCGGCGATCGAATCCCATAAAAAGGCAGGCGCGCACTAAATGAAGTTTGGATATCGCCTCTTTATCTTTCTCTTTCTCTTCTACGGAGCGCTAACAATTGTCTATTGGCAGATGGCCAATGAACCAGTTGGAATTACCGCTCTAGCCCTGAGCGCAGGACTTGCCTTGATAATTGGATATTACTTCTGGTTCATTAATCGTAGGACTGGTGGTGTTCTACCTGAAGATAATCTTCAAGGCGAGATATCTGATGGAGCTGGCGAACTGGGATTCTTTAGTCCGGGCTCGTGGTGGCCGCTTCCGGTTGCCGTATCAGCAACCGCTGCTGGGCTTGGCCTGATTATCGGCTGGTGGTTAACGCTTATTGCGGTAGGAGCGCTGCTTATCTCAGTTCTTGGTTTCGTCCTTGAGTACGAGCGCCCTAGTAATTCACCTCATCATTGATTAGATTCGCTTCATGAGTGAAATTCGAAGTGAAATCCTAAATACTGGAATAGCAGAACTTAAGTCTGCTCGGATAGTTATAAATGCTCCAGCTGCGAAGATCTTCGACATCATCGCTCGCCCTGCTCTTCATCCAAAGATAGATGGCTCAAATAGCGTTAAGAGCGTCAATTGGGGACCCGATCGATTATCCCTCGGGGCCAAATTTGGTATGAGGATGAAGATAGGCATCCGATACAAGATCACCAACATCGTTGTTGAATTTCAAGATAACCAACTGATTGCCTGGCGCCACCTTGGCCGCTGGGTCTGGCGCTATGAGTTAAGGGAGCTATCTTCCAACCAGACTGAAGTCACCGAGAGCTTCGATGGGCGACCATCGCCTCTTCAATGGTGGCTCAAAGCCAGAGGGTCATATTCCTATGTTGAAAAGGCCCTTGCAAAAACTCTTGTGCGCTTAAAGAAATACGCCGAGAACGGCAATTAGTGGTGACCCTCTTCTAGCTCCAACATCTCCTTCTTCGTTGGCTTTGCAATCTGCTCTTGGCTGGCCTGTGACATTCGGGCGCGTAACTTGCCCTTGAGCCCTTGTGGATTGGCAACGCCATTTCTATCAGCATCCCCGATATCTAAAGCGGGAAGCTGCTCATGAGCAGTTAAGAGATAAGCCTTTTCTGGGGAGAGCGGCTCGTGAACTTCGATGAACTCACCATGAGGCAACATGACTAACCTGCCGGTCTCGCGACCATGGAGAACCTTCTCGCGATCGGCTCGTTGTAGCGATAGACAAATTCGTTTGGTAATAACAAAGGCGAGTGGGGGAAGCGCGATCAATCCGATTCTTGAGAACCACATAATCTGGTTGATCGATAGATCAAAATGAGTGGCTAGTAGGTCGTTTCCACCGTTGATTAGAGAAACCAATGTGAAGGTGAGCGACATGGCACCAATTGCGGTGCGATTTGGATTATTCCTTGGGCGATCTAAAAGGTGATGTTCTCTCTTGTCGCCCGTCATCCATTGTTCTATAAAGGGATAGAAAGCCATCAAAGTAAAGATGATTCCGGGAATTATCAGACCAGGTATCAAAATATTCCACGATATCGTCACTCCAAATGCGTGAGTTTCGATTGGGGGAGCTGCACGGACTAGCCCATCAAGCCACCCCATGTACCAATCTGGTTGTGAACCAGCTCCGATTTGGCCCGGATTATATGGACCATAAATCCAGATCGGATTTATCTGGGCGACGGCACCAAGAAAGGCAGTCACACCGAAGACGATAAAGAAGAAGCCACCCGCTTTTGCCATATACACCGGCATTAACGGATAACCGACCACATTCTTTTCAGTTCGACCAGGACCTGGATATTGAGTGTGCTTCTGGTACCAGACCAACATTAGATGCGCGGTTATCAGTGCCAGCATGATTCCAGGGATTAGCAGAATATGTACTGCGTAAATGCGTTGGATAAACATCTCGCCCGGGAATGCGCCGCCGAAAATAAAGTAGGAGAGGTAAGAGCCAACTACCGGAATTGCTTGGATGATTGCTTCTGCGATACGAATTCCAGTTCCAGAAAGAAGGTCATCTGGAAGTGAATAGCCGAGGAATCCTTCGACGATACCTAGAGTTAATAGTGCAACTCCGATAATCCAATTGAGTTCGCGCGGTTTGCGAAATGCGCCGGTAAAGAAGACGCGCATCATATGAACAACCATCGCTGCCATGAAGATCAAAGCCGCCCAGTGATGAATCTGACGCATCAGCAATCCACCTCGAACATCAAAGGAGATATGTAGCGCCGAGGCGTAAGCGGCAGACATTTTTATTCCGTTAAGGGGTTCATATGAACCTTCGTATTCGACCTCTCGCATTGAAGGGTCAAACCAGAAGGTAAGGAATGTTCCCGAAAGGAGAAGAATTACGAAGGAGTACATGACGATCTCGACAAGCATGAAGGACCAGTGATCTGGGAAGACTTTAGTAAGAGTCTTCTTCATCCATTTCGCAGCACCGGTGCGCTCGTCAATGAAACTTGCGGTACCGCCAGCTATTCGCTCACGTGCGCTCATTGTGAATCACGCCCCCAGAAACTCGGTCCGACAGCCTCATTAAATGGCGCCTTTGCCACGAGGTAACCCTCGTTATCGACTGTGATGGCTAATTGTGGCAGCGGTCTTGCTGCTGGTCCAAAGATAACTTTTGCCGCTCTTGTTACATCGAAGGTTGATTGGTGGCATGGACATAACAAGTGCTTCGTAGTCTGTTCGTAGAGAGCTACGGCACACCCCATATGGGAGCAGATCTTGGAGAAGGCGATAATTCCTTCGTAAGTCCAAGAGAGGCGCTCTGCATCTAGATTGAATTCTTCGGGACGGATGCGGATCAAGAGCACTGAGTCCTGAGCGATGTCATCAAGGTGGCGAACTTTTCCGGCTGGGAACTCCGGTTGAACTTGAGCAACTCCACCTACTTCTAGATCCGATGGTCTTATGGGTCGGTCGCCCGGGTCAGTAACTAAGCGGGTGCCAGCCTTCCAATTGGTTTCATTTAAGTCATTCTCAGGAAGAGGCCCCAAATCACGTAGTAGGAGTATTGGCGAGAGCCCAACAAGTCCGAGAGCAAGTCCAAGACTTCGCTTGATCAATGGACGGCGACCCAATCCTGCTTGAGCGGCCCCATCTTTTACCGTTGCAACAAATGCTGCCCTGTCTTCATCTTTAGAGCGCTGTTCCTTGCGATGATCGACCACCTCATGATCTGGCATCAAAGTTTTAGCCCAATGAACTGCGCCCATGCCGATAAAGAAGAGCGCCATAGCTAAACCAAGACCCAAGAAGAGTTGATGGGCGTTCGTTACGTTAAAGAGCGGTAGGAAAATCAAAGTGTCTTCTGGAATCCATACATATGCATAGACAAAGAGGATTGTGCCTAGCGCTGAGAGAGTAAAGAGGATTGAGACTTGCCGTTCCGCCTTTTTCGCGGCTAGTGGATCTACATCCGTCTTGCGGTGAACGTGTTCTGGAAGTCCAGGATCAGAGAGTGGTTCGAGTTCTTTATTTGTCTCACTCATTAGCGCGCCTTCGTCGTTAGCCAGACTGCAATACCGATAAGAATTCCTAGGCCGAGAATAAATCCAACTGCGCCTTCTGTTACTGGTCCTACGCGACCAAGTGCTGCGCCACCTAGTGAAGGCTCAGTTTCAACAAACTTAATCCACTTTATGACAGAGAGTTTCTCTTCGTGGGTCAAGACAGAATTCGCAAAGACCGGCATAGCTTGTGGGCCAGTGACCATCGCTTCATAAATATGTTTCGGCTCAACGCCCATGACTGTGGGCGCGTATTTTCCTTGCGTCAACGCTCCACCTTGGCCGGCAAGATTGTGACACATGGCGCAATTTGTTCTAAATAGTTCGCCACCATCAGCCGTGTTTCCATCTCGCTCCCAGAACAACTCTTCATTTGTGACTGAGGCAGGGCCAGGAGCTAGAGAAGCAACATAGGCAGCAAGCGCAGCAACTTCGGCTTCGTTGTACACCGGTTCTTTCCGCATTGCCTGTTGACTCATATCGGCCATTGGCATTCGTCCTGTTGCGACTTGAAAATCAACTGATGCAGCGCCAACTCCAATCAAAGAGGGTGCTGCCCCGGCACCTTCGGCATTTAAGCCATGGCAGGAAGAGCAGCCACGAGCAAAGATTTCCTTTCCTTCTGAAATTAAAGAGGCTTTATCCGAAGATAGAACAACTTGGACTTCTTCGGTAGCAGCTTGAGCAACGGAATATCCAACTCCAGCAAAGAGAAGTCCGATAAAGAGCATGAGTGGGGCAGCGAAGCGATGGCGGCGGTATCTTGAGATGAAACCAAAGAACTTGTTCACAGACTTGCTCATGTCATTGCACCAAGTAGATCGCCGAAAATAGCGCGATCCAAACGATATCCACGAAGTGCCAATAGTAGGAGACCACGATGGCGGTCGTTGCTTGCGAGTGACCAAAGCGACGCGCCTTTGAAACTCGAATCAGAACAACAAGGAATGCAAGCAATCCACCAGTTACGTGTAGCCCATGGAATCCAGTTGCAAGATAGAAAACGGAGCCGTATGGAGCTGAAGAGAGAGTCAATCCTTCGTGTACCAACTCGGCATACTCAAAAACTTGTCCGCCTATAAAGAATGCTCCCATAACAAAAGTGAGCGCGAACCACTCGCGCATTCCCCACTTTGAAAGTTGCCAGAGCGCACCGGTTCTAGCATTTTGAAAACGCTCGGCAGCGAAAACTCCGAACTGGCATGTAACCGATGAGAGAACTAGCACCGTTGTATTAATCGCCGAGAAGGGGATATTGAGCAACTCAACAGATTCAGCCCAGATCTCCGGACCTTGTACCGCCCGGGTGGTGAAGTACATAGCAAAGAGAGCCGCGAAGAACATCAACTCACTTGAGAGCCAGACAATTGTTCCTACCGCAACGATATTAGGGCGATTAAGCCGCGTGGGCGGAGATGCAACAGCGCTGGACATGCGGGCGATTATTCCCGAAAAGCCAGCTAAAAGCCCCTAGCAGTTAGCCTTTCGTGGCGGTGAAGCGCATCACTTGGAATTCTCTTCGGGCCATAACTGGATTTGCCTCTAGACTCACCTGTTATGAGCGCCACCGACGAGACCTTCAAGATTCTGGTCTACTCAGATGATGCAACTGTGAGGGAGAGCGTTCGTAAAGCGCTCGGCAGGCGTCTTTCCTCGGGCCTTCCTGAGAATGAGGTCATCGAGTTTGCAACCGCAGATGCTCTTCGCCTCTACATCGATACGAAGAAAATCGGTAAGAAGAGCAGCGTTGACCTCTTCATTCTTGATGGCGAAGCTACCCCAGAAGGCGGAATGGGATTGGCCCGCCAACTAAAAGATGAAATATTCAATTGCCCTCCGACGCTACTTATAGTCGCCCGAGCGCAAGATGCATGGTTGGCTGGCTGGTCTAGGGCTGATGGAGTCGTAACGCATCCAATAGACGCATTCACTCTCTCCAAAAGCGTGCTCGCTTTAGTTTCAACCGCCACTGCAACGAAGTAACTCTATTTAGTGAATATCACTGAAGTAATCGCTCAACTTTCTCGAAAAGAAGATTTATCAGATCGCGATGTGCGATCTGTGATGTATGAAATCTTGAATGGGCGAGCGAGTGATGAAGAGATAAAAGGATTTCTAATTGGCCTGCATGAGAAAGGTGAGCGACCGCAAGAAGTGCTTTCCTTGGTGGACTCCCTCTACGAGCACGCTTCCTTAGTTGAAATTCCAGATCGCGCCGTTGACATCGTTGGAACTGGGGGAGATGGGTTCAATACGATAAACATTTCAACCAGCGCTGCAATTCTAATTACCGCATCGGGTGGACGAGTCGTAAAGCACGGAAATCGCGCCGCAAGCTCGGCAAGCGGTGCCGCCGATTTTCTTGAGGAATTGGGTATCAATATCAATCTCGATGCAAATCAACTTGCAGAGTGCGTTAGAAAAATCGGCATCGGTTTTGCTTTCGCTCCAAAGTTCCATCCGGCGATGCGCTTTGCCGCGAACGCGCGCAAATCGTTGGGGTTTCCAACCGTCTTTAACATTCTTGGTCCATTGGCCAACCCAGCCAAGCCAAAGGCTGTCGCCATAGGGGTTGCCAGGTCTGAGATGTTTGAGCTGGTCGCCCAAGTGCTTGCTGCTCGGGGCTGTGAAGGATTCGTATTTCGTGGCGATGAGGGCCTAGATGAAATATCTATTGCTGGAACAAGTTCAATTTACCAAGTTCGAGATCGCGGGTATCAAAAATTCACTTTTGATCCGCGCAATATCGGCATTGAGTTAGAGCCTTTAAGGACCATCCGGGGTGGCGATGCGAAATTCAACGTTGAGGTTACTAAGTCAGTTTTCTCTGGAAAACTCGGACCGGCTAGAGAGGCAATACTTCTAAATGCGGCGGTTGGTATCGCAGCTTTTAAGGGCGATTTTCACCTTCCAATCGAAACCCAGATAGCAAATGGCTATGTTCTTGCTAAAGCCGGAATAGACAGCGGTAGGGCGCTAGAACTTATTCAGCGCTGGCGGGATCTTTCGAATGAATTGGCGAAGTCCTCTTTATAGCGAGCTTGTTCGGAGATTATCTTTAATTTCTCAAGCGAGGATCGCGCATGACCGGCGCCGAAGACGGAACGCGTCCATTCGCCATCAATTTCCAGCAAAGCCACCGAATCTCGTTCCGCATAACGTAAAAGTGTCTCCACTTCTTCGTGGCTTGAGGCTGGCAGGATTGTTCCAATATCAATCACAACCTCACCTACTGCTTTAAGCGCATCGATTGCCTCGCGAATTTTCGTTTGGTCATTTGACTCAATCTTTGTAACCAGAGATGCCGCTAGCCGTCCAAATCTAATGAGAATCAATTCAATAACTTCAATATCTCCTTGGGCGCTCAATTTATTGGCGAGGACTAGCTCACGCACCTTTGTAAAACTACGGATTCGCTCACCTCTAGCCGAACCTCTGATGTAGGCGCCCAACCGATTTCTAATCTCGGCAGCTTCTTCAAATCTCTCCTTTAGCGCCAACTCAGACATTCGCTTATGGAGAGTTTCTAAAATAGAACGTGAATCATGAAGCATCGCGAAGTGCAGTTCTTTCGTGATTGAGTTATAGGAGTCGAAAGACTGGAGCCCGATACAAGGCGCGCCACACTTTCCTAGATCTAAGAGCGCACAGGCGCTAGCGCTCTTCATGCTGGTCAGGGTTATCCGTGGCTTACATTGCCTTATCGGAAAAGACTCATAAAGGGCTTCAATCGCTCGTTGCGCCTCATCTCTTCCATTGAAAGGTCCGCTCCAAGTAACTTCGTCATTCAAGGTTGTGGCACCTCGAACTTGGGTCAACCTCGGATAAGGCTCGTCGGTCATCCGTATCCAGATTGCCTTTTCCTGGAATCTCGAGCGGCGATTGAATCTGGGGCGATTTGATGCGATTAATCTCAATTCTCGAATCTCGGCCTCAATGATTGTGGGAGTCTCGATCACCTCGACTCGATCGGCTAATGCGATCATGTCGTGAATTCTCTTTCTAGTCTCAGCAGAGGTGAAATATGTTTTTACTCGTGAACGAAGATTTCGAGTAGTCCCAATGTAGAGAGGCTCACCCGAAAGATCGCGAAAGATATAAACACCTGGGGAATTAGGTAAGCCCTCGGCAAAATGGCGTTTTCTTCGTTGGGCATCGGTGACCCTATTTGTGAATCCTTTTAGGTCTTCAAGAGTAGTTACCCCAACTGAACCGAGGCGTTCTATCACTCCGTGAAGAACATCCACAGTTGCTCGAGCATCGGCAAGAGCGCGGTGTTCCGGATTTGTAGTCGCTCCAAAGAATGAAGCAAGAGTTCCAAGTTTGAAATCACGCACTTCATCCCGAGTGACCACATATCGAGTGATTCGGGCGGTATCTACTACTTGATATTTCGGCCATGGAACCGAGAGTCGTTGAGCAGAAGCTCGTAGGAAGCCGATATCAAATGGTGCATTGTGCGCTACAAGAATGGCTTCTTCGGGCGAGCCGATAAATTCAAGTAGCGAGAAGAGCGCTTCACCAATGGGTGGGGCGGTAATCACCATCGCATCGGTAATCCCAGTAAGCACCGTAATAAAGGGAGGGATTGGTCCGCCAGGATTAACCAGAGTCTGGAATTCGCCGATCACCTCACCGCCACGAACTTTGACGGCGCCGATTTCAGTTATTGAACATTCGCTCGGCGAGCCACCCGTAGTCTCAAGATCTACGACGACGAAGGTTGTGTCGATTAGGGGTTTTCCTAGTTCATCAAAAGAGGGCTGCCAGTTCAATTCGAAATTTCCGCGCTCTGCCACGAGCAGAATCTAGATTGAGCGTCCGACAATTCCGATAACCTCGCCGTATGACGACTACTGGAGCGCCCATAGGTTGGCTGGAGGATTACGCCGCTGATTCAACTGGCGATACTGGAGCGCTTCTTCTTCATGGCTTCACAGGATCACCTGCATCAATGCGACCCTGGGCACACTTTCTTCATGAGCGAGGAGTTGCGGTTCGAGTTCCACGTATCCCAGGTCACGGAACGAAGTGGCAAGACTTAAACAAAGTGAAATGGCAGAGCTGGCCGGAGCGGGCCGAGCGCGACTTAACGGAACTTCTTTCAAAGTATAAAAAAGTTTTTATCTTTGGGTTGTCTATGGGTGGAGCAAACACGCTCCATCTTGCCGAAAAGCACTCCGCAAAATTGCGCGGAATTGTCCTGGTTAATCCGATGATCCATATCCCAGATCCAACTATAAAATTCATCGAGATAATCAAATATCTAACTCCAAAGCGGCCTTCGGTTGGCGATGACATAAAGAAGCCGGGTGTCACAGAATGGGGTTATGACGCGCTCCCAATGAAAGGCGTCGCCCAACTTCATCGCTTTCTCAAAGCCACTCGGGCTAATCTGGCCAACGTAAGTTGTCCGACTCTACTTTTTCACAGTACCGAGGATCATGTATTACCAGTTTCAAATACGGAGATCATAATGAGTGAAATAGGGGCGGCCGATAAGGTGCGGATTGAATTAGGAAATTCATATCACGTAGCAACGCTAGATTATGATGCTGAAACAATCTTTGAAACTTCTTACCAATTCATTAGAACTAAGTCTTAAGCGCTAATCATCCCGAGAGTTAGTAAGGCCAATAAGGTCGCGCCAAGTACAACCCGGTAGATGACGAAAGGTGCAAAGCTTCTAGTACTGACGAATTTGAGGAACCATCGAATAACCAAGTAACCAACGGCGAAGGCAACTGATGTCGCAACCGCCGTTTCCGCTATTGAGAATCGGTTTAGCTCGGGATCGCTAACCGAATTAGCAAGTTCATAAAGTCCACTCGCTAAGACTGCTGGTATTGCAAGGAGAAACGAATATCGGAGGGATTCAACCCGGGTGAAACCGAGAATGCGACACATCGCAATAGTTGCGCCAGATCTTGATACTCCGGGAATGAGCGCAAGTGCTTGGGCAAATCCAACTAAGAGTCCATCTCTGACGCTCATGTGCTCTAGCTCGCGCCGGCTTGGGGAGAAACGGTCTGCGGCACCAAGAACTAAGCCAAAGATCACCAACACAGAAGCAATAATCCAGAGAGAGCGGAAATCGTCTCTAATGGTGTCTTGAAGAATAAATCCAAATACGAGAATTGGCATAGAACCGAAAATAATCAACCAACCAAGTCGAGCTTGTTGTTGTTCGTGCTCCTTCTTAAGAATTGCGGAAATCCAATTTCGAACTATTCGGGAGATATCTCTTCGAAAGTAAACTAGAACGGCTAATTCAGTTCCTAGTTGGATAATTGCAGTGAAAGTCGCGCCAGGATCCTTGGCCTCTGGAGAAAAAAGTCCTGCGATTCTTAAATGCGCACTCGATGAAATGGGGAGAAACTCAGTGAGGCCCTGCAATATTGCTAAGAAGATGGCCTCAAGCATTTTCGAATGTTACATGATGCATCAGATTCTCAGAAGCTGGATTAATTCAATAGTTTAGTCTCTGCAGCACTTATGGCATATTTCGGCAATGGGTAAAACCTATTACGAGATTGACGTATTTGGCGCTGAAGCATTTAGTGGGAACCCAGTTGGTGTGGTTTTAGAGGCCGATGAGTTAAGCACAAAGCAGATGCAAGATTTTGCTCGATGGACCAATTTAAGTGAAACAACATTTGTTTTGACTCCCACAGATAATAAAGCCAGTTATAGGTTAAGAATTTTCACTCCTACATCTGAGTTACCTTTTGCCGGTCATCCCACGTTAGGAACTGCCAAAGCCTGGCTTGATTATGTAGGCGCTCCTACTAAAAATGAATTGATCCAAGAATGTGGGATTGGCTTGATCGAAGTTTTGCAGAGCGAAGATAGATTTTCATTTAAGTCGCCAGAATTGATTCGGGGTGAAGCTCTAAGTTCACATTTGCTAACGGAGGTTGCTTTAACCTTGAATATTGAAAAAAGTAAAATTCTCGATTCAAAATGGATTGATAATGGACCGGGCTGGATTGGCGTGCTTCTTGCCTCTGCCAAAGAGGTTATAGCTGTTAAACCAAATCGAAATAGTAATTTGGCACTGGGTTTATTTGGATTTTATGATTCTGGATCTAAATACATGTATGAGGTCAGAGGCTTCTATCCAGAAAATGGATTACTAGTTGAGGATCCTGCTACGGGAAGTTTGCATGCATCAGGAGCTCAGTGGCTCATTTCCGCAGGAAAGTGCGTTGCTCCATATTTAGCATCGCAAGGGAAGGTAATAAGTCGAAATGGTGAAATTTATGTTACAAGCGATGCCGATCAGGGAATTTGGATTGGCGG
>JACCEC012561624.1_pt1 | contig 16934 bp, 12 predicted proteins | sample 7450121 | NCBI WGS metagenome assembly JACCEC01 (sample SAMN15323455, study PRJNA562643) | freshwater metagenome | isolation source: river surface water | place: USA:Blue River Watershed | collected 2017-08-18 | reverse complement strand
GAAAGTTATTTGGTGGAAAATGCGCAGTTGATATTGCAAGGCATGGAGAAAATCAACAATACGTCTCCGCGTTGGTCATTGGTGCAAGCCTTGTTGACCTATTTTTTGTCAAATGTCGCTAAGACAGAAGAAAATACTCAAATCATTTATGAAAAAATAGAAGTTGTGATGAAACAAAGAAAAACATTATACGATGCCATGATTTTAGAACCTATTGCCGCCGCAAGGTCAGAAGGCAGGGCAGAAGCACGTTTAGAAGAAAAGCGGCTGATGGTAGAAGGTTTGTGGGAAGATGGTTTTCCGATAGCGCGTATTTGTAAGTTGACCCGTTTAATTCCTGAACGGGTTTATGAAATCATGCGCGACCTTGTTGGGGTAGAGATATACGAAAAGGTGCAAACATTATACCTTGAAAATCAACCTATTGAGATGATAGCTCAAGCAATCGAAAAGGAAGAAATCTTTGTGCAACGCATCATTGATTATCTGCTCAAACCCGAAGCCGAAAATAAAGAACCGCAAACAGCAGCAGCAAATTTACCCCCTGAGTAGCTACGTAAGTGCGTGAACTCATTAAACGCTCTATTTTTCAATAGTTTGCAAGTCCTCTCCTTTGAGGAAGATTTAGGCGGGGGGCTACTTAGATGAAAAATTAAATGGGAGATTTTTAGGTATTGCATAGCATCTAAAATTTGGGGATTAAGTTTATATGATGCTGAAAAATTTTTTTTGTAAAAGAAAAACCAAAAAAAATTTGGTAATATCAAAATAAGTGTGTTTTTTTGCTCAATACTTCGGGTAAGAAATTGCTTATACTAAAATTAGGTATCTCAAAAAAACCTTTTATTGAAGAAAAACTAAAACCAAAATTTATTATCAAATGGGTATTGTTTTAAATATCTTACAAAGAAAACCCCTCCGAGTAATTGCAACAGAACCTAATGCTATGGTTGTAGATGCTTTACGCATTATGGAACAACATAATATTGGTTCTATCCTCGTTATGGAAAATGGGCGGTATGTGGGTCTATTGACAGAGCGCGATTATGCGCGAAAAGTCATTATCAAAGGAAAACGCTCGACTGAAACAAAAGTTGGCGAAATTATGTCGGTAGATTTGCCGCGCATATCTCCTCACGACTCGGTTGAACATTGTATGGAACTGATGGCAGATAATCATGTTCGTTATGTGCCTGTTTTTGATAATATGAATCATTTGGTCGGCATCGTTTCTATCGTGGATTTAATCGAAGAAGTGGTGCAGCAACAACGGGCTACGATTTCACATTTGCGCGAATATATCACTGGAGCAGGTAGTTACAATCAGTAGCTTCCCTCCGTTGGTGGTCAATCTAAAAGGCTCAAATAGTTTTATGCTATTTGATGCCTTTTGCTTTTAGCAATAGTTTGTAAAATTTTTATAATGCAAAAAACTGAATAACCATGAATTATTATTTTTTGGAAACTATCAAACATTTACGAGAAACCGAAGAAATAATTTTATTAGATAAATTTTCTACTATTTCAGATATTGAAAATCAAAAAGTTATCAATTTTTTAGCTGATGAATATGAAAAAGAAAGATGGACATACCCCTCAGTAAGTCCATCTTTTGAGCCATTGCCCGCGCTTTGGGGCGCGAAAACACTCTATTTTGCTTGCCTCTATTTGCTACGCCGAAGCCAAACAACCGAACAAATGAGCGAAATGTTATCCGCTTTTGACGCTACTCCTTCGGCAATAGCTGTATCTGAAATCTCGGCAGGGGCAATGCTTTCGGCTGACCTCTGCTTGCGCTTCTTGCCACAAGTCACCGCACAAGCACACCTCATTGACCCCGATGATACGCTGTTAAAAATATTAGAAAAACATTTAAGAACTTGGCATTATTCAGCTATTCAATATCGCTTCAACACCCTACAAACTGATTTTGTATTTGAACAAGAAGCAATTTTTCAAGATAAATGTTTTTTTCAATTATACGTTAATAGAATTATGGAACGCAAAGACACTACATTAGCTCAAATGCCTTTTTTTAATGTACATATTAAAGGTTCTTTGGGTATGTATCAAGCTATTTTGGGGAAATTTTAAAAAAAATTATTCGCTCAATTCGAGCCATTGCATCTCTTTTTCTTCCAAATTCGCTTGAATAGTTTGTAGTTCGGTCGAAAATTTTTTAATATCTACTATCGAAATATTCGTATCATTAAATTTAGCTTCTATTTCGTTTTTGCGTTTTTCTAAATTGGCAATTTCGCGCTCAAGCCTTTGCAGTTGTTTTCGATTTGCGAGGTTTTGCGCACTTACTGAGGGGGGGGTATCGCGCTTGTTTGTTTGAGCAATTCGGAGTTCTTGGCGGCGTTGTTTTTCTTCTTCGCGGTATTCGGTATAGTTGCCGTTGTAATCTTTCACCGTTCCATCGCCGTCTAAAATAAAAATGTGTTCGACCAACCTATCCATAAAATAGCGGTCGTGTGTCACAATCAGCAAGCAACCTGAGTAATCGTCCAAAAATTCTTCTAAAACATTGAGCGTTAAGATGTCGAGGTCATTAGTGGGTTCGTCTAAAATCAAAAAATTAGGGTTTTTCATCAAAATAGTGAGCAGATAGAGCCGTCTTTTTTCGCCGCCGCTTAATTGCGATACGTAAACTTGTTGTTGTTCACGCGAAAATAAAAACTTTTCGAGTAAAGACGCTGCTGTTAATTTGAGTCCTTTTTCAAGTGGAATGTACTCGGCAATGTCTGTAATAACGTCAATCACTCGCTTATCTTCTTTGATTGCCATGCCTTCCTGCCGATAATGCCCAAAGCTAATCGTATCGCCAATCACTACTTTGCCTGTATCGGGTGCAAGTTGTGCCGTTAAGAGTTGCAAAAAAGTAGATTTTCCTGCCCCATTAGGTCCTACGATGCCCACACGCTCGCGCCGTCTGAATTTATAACTAAAATTTTCGATGATATTCGTATTGCCAAATTTTTTTGAAACATTATACAATTCTACAATCTTAGAGCCGAGCCAAGTCGTTTTGATGCCCATTTGCAGTTCTTCATCGCGCGTTTTAGTTATTTTTTCTTTCACTTCGTAAAAATCGTCTTCGCGGGCTTTGGCTTTTGAGGTGCGTGCGGCAGGGGTTCGGCGCATCCATTCGAGTTCGCGGAGATAAAGTTTTCTATTTTTCGCAAAATTGGCGGCTTCTACTTCTTGGCGAAGGGCTTTTTGCTCCAAAAAGTAGGCATACCCTCCGCGATAACGATAAATTTTACCTTTATCTAATTCGAGAATAGTATTACAAACGGCATCAAGAAAATACCTATCATGTGTGACCATGAAAAGCGTAAGATTGGGCGAAGCCGTCAAATACTCTTGCAACCATTCTATCATATCTAAATCAAGATGGTTAGTAGGCTCGTCTAAAATGAGGAAATCAGGGGCATCTATGAGTAATTGTGCTAATGCAATACGCTTGCGCTGCCCTCCCGAAAGTTGCGTGACGTTGCGCGTTAAGATGCCGTCAAGTTTGAGTTTTGAAAGTATCTCGCGGATTTTCGACTCAAAATCCCATGCTTTGAGTTCGTCCATTTTGAGCATAGCCGCCTCCGCTACTGAGGGGGGGGTATCGGGGTTTTGCACTGCATTTTGATAATTCACAATCGCTTGCACAAAAGGATTGGCAGACGCAAAAACAGCTTGTTCGACATTGAGTGTTGGGTCGAGGGCAGGGTCTTGTACTAAAAAACCTGTGCGTATCTCTTTGGAAATCAATATTTTACCTTGTTCACCGTCTGCACCTTCTTCCCCTGCCAATACCCGCATGAGCGAAGTTTTGCCCGTACCATTTTTAGCTACCAACGCAATGCGGTCTCCTTTATTTACAAAAAGAGCGATGTTTTCAAACAAAACTTTTACGCCGTAACGTTTGCTTACATTTTCGAGTGTCAAATAATTCATCAATAAAATCTATTTTTGGACAAAGTTACAACATCTCCACCAACATTTGTCTTTTATCGAAGCCTTCGTTTAAAGCCAAGATTTCGATAGATAATTGAAAGTAGTTGAAAATCAATATTTTATCAAACTAATTTTTCCTTTTTTGAATAAAAAAATAATGCCGAAGGTAAAAAGGACAGAGATATTGATTTAAGCATTATTCAGAAATTCTAACAACTGACTGTATGCTTTTTCCCCCCTCAGTAACTGCTCGTTACCGACTAAAACAAGATGCTCACGCGCTCGCGTTAACGCAACATTCAGTTTACGGTCTATACCCTCGTCCGAAAGTGAGGTCAAAGTCGAAACTTGCGCTTCCGAATTGGTGCAAAGCGAAATCAAAATTACTTTTCGCGCCCCACCTTGATACCGCTCTACGGTGTCCACAGTCAAGGCATCGGGGTCAATCGCTGCCGTTTCAAGCACTTGACGAATTTTTGCTATCTGTGCGCGAAATGGGGTAATGATGCCAATATCTGATAAATCATAATGTTTTGAAAAAATTTGGACTAATTACAAAATTTTATTTGCCTCGTATTTGTTTGTTTTACCGCCTTTGCTATGAGGGTCGGGGGGCATATTCAGGAATACAAAACGTTTGCTCAATATCTCTTTTTCGAGGTCAGTATATTGATTATCATTGGTTAAAAAATAATTAAGTGGTTTAATCTGTTCGTCATTATTCGGCAATACCTCTAATTTTTCTTCATAAAAAAACTTTGAGGGAAATTTCATAATGTCTTCGTGCATTCGTCCTTGTTTTGTCAAAATAGCATAAGCCTGTTCCCAACCCTGCATTTTTGCACGCTTGTAAAGTCTTTCAAATAGTGAATTTCTATAATTTGTTAATCCAATTTCTGCCAAGAGTGGGTCATTATTGCAAAAAGAATCGCGCTCGCTCTGCGTTACTACGGCGGGCAGTTGCTGATGATCGCCAATCAAAATAAAATTATCCACCTTCGGCAAAATGCCCACAATCGAAGGTTCTAATATCTGAGAAGCCTCATCAACAATGGCGCGATGAATTTTTTTAAGTTTAAAAATTTCGGTTTTTCCTGCCATAGCTGCCACCGTTGCTACAATGACGCGATGACGCAAAACTAACTCAATCAATGTTTTACGATTGTCAATTGCTGCTATTTTTTTATCTAATAGTTGGTCGTGGAAATGCTCGCCTGTCGAAAAACGCGAACCTATGCGAAAATAAAGCGATTTGATATTGCCTCCGATGCGCTCAATACTTTCGCAAATTTCGTCAACTGCGCGATTGGTATAAGCTAATAACAAAATGTTTTCGTCCGTATTTTCCAACAACCATTTTACTAAATGATGCAGCATCATGCTCGTTTTACCTGTACCCGGTGGACCCCAAAGCAGAAAATAATCTTTTGCCGAAAGTATTTTTTTAAATATTTGTTGTTGTTCGTCTGTCAACGCAAGCGGCAAATTTGGTAGCGTACTGAGGGGGGTAGTGCGTGGCGGTTCGAGTGTCAACATCAAATTGCGTTTGTGGTGATGACTGCGCATCAGCTCCACTATGCCGCGATATTGCGCATTGAAACTGCTGTCTAAAAAATCGTGTTCGATGTTCCAAAATTCGGTAGTTTCAAAAACAATTTGATTTTCTTGACGCGCACGCAAGCGAAAATGAAAAGTTTGCGGGGTAATTTCGATAATGCTTCCCTTAAAAATTTGGTTTTGCGTAGGCGATTTTTTACCCCCCTCAGTACTTGGAGTAGGGTATAAAATGGCAATATCTCCGAGCCGAAAATTCGCTAATAATGGTGTACGCTCACTCCGCTCTAACACTAAAATTGCGTCTGTTTGACGGCTAAAATTTTCTTTTATTTGGAGAAATGATAAAATTTCAAAATTTTCTTCTTTTACTAATTCACTTTCTAACCAAAATGCAGCCATGCCGTTTGCATCAAAAGAGCCTTGCACCCCCACTTTTGCTAATTGATGTTCGCGCGCCACAAACGAAGAAAACCCCACAAAATAGCGTCTTTCGAGGTCGCTCAAAGCGTCCCATATCTTGCAAAAGTTGGTCAACATTTGGCTTTCAAAACCTTTTGCAGTGCGCTCTAATACGCGAATCATTTGTTGGAAAATGTTATTTTCTGAAAACGCATTTTGATTTAATTGAATGAGTGCTTGCTCAATCGCTAAAATCTGATTGCGCACATTAAGGGCTTCATGCTGCTGCGCCTTGATAGGTGGCGCATATTTTAGGTTATTATCAGGTAAAACGGAATATAAAATATAATTAGTAGTTTCTATTTTTCCCTCAAAAACATGTTTTATCAATAAATCATATAACAAAGTTTGTACGAAATGATTGTGCGACAATCCATAACGATTTTCTTGAAAGGGTTTACCCGATTTTAGCTCTACGATAGCCGCCACAGGTGCAGTGGGGCTTTTATAAAAAATGTCGAGACGACCCTGCAACCCATAAATTTCGGACAAAAAAGAGGGTTCGATGAAAACATTATCGGGTGAAATGCCATTTTTTTGAAATTCGCCTTTCACCATTCTTTTAATACATAAAAAATGTTGCTCAGATTTTTCTTTAATTTCTTTGATGTCTTTATCCGCTAATAGACAGAAAGACAATGGATTAAGCCTAAAAACTTTTTTAAAAGTGTCATTAAACGTAGCTTCGGGATTGGCTAATAACTCATCTAAAAAAAAGTTGGCAATATTACCTACCATTAAAGAAGTGGATTCCTCACGCACCGAAAATTTTTTGAGCAACGCCAAAAAAGGCTCTGCGCCCGAACTCCTGAAACACTCCGCTACGGTGGTCACGTCCATCAAATAATCAGGCTCAACAATAAACACACGCGGACGCAACACCCCCTCAGTATCGCGCTCAATGTCGAGGAGTTGCACGATAGTAGGCAAACTAAATGTCTTTTGGAGTGCTTTTATCGTGGCTTGAAAGTTCTCGTTGCGCTCGGCTAAGTCATAGCGAATTTTCAATTTTTCTTCGGGCATCGTTTCGGCAAAGGCGTACAGATATTGTTGATTTTCATCAATTTCCATCACCAATACACGCAAGGCGGCGATGCGCTCGGCAATTTCGGCAGGCTGTTTTTTATACGAAATTTTTTTTGGTAAATGTATATCTAATTCATTTGGAGGCTCTTCTTGAAAAATCCATTTGATAAAATCCGCCACTACGCGAAAACCTAACTTTGCAATTTCGGGCAATTCTTCGCTCGAAAGTTTGGGCAAGGCATCGGCTTTTTTCCGAAATTCGTGTAAATAAAATTGCTTTCCACTTGGCATTTGGAATTTTTGCCCAATAAACACAAAACGCGCAAAAAGGGTGTTAAATGCCAAACCTTCTTCTTTTGTTACTTCAAAAGCAATTTTTATCAATAAGTTATATAGTTCAGAAATTTGTGTTGCATATTGCGCCGTATCATTGAGTTGTACGGTTTTTAGCATTTCTCGATAAAATAAACGGGCAAGTTCGCGGTTTTTCATACTGTTTTCAATATTTAAAATATACGTAACCTCAACAAGCCTATTTAGTCTTATTGAGGTTGAATATTGATTAAAATTTAATTAAATTATCTCGCAAAATGATAAACATATTTATCATTGTAAGCGCAATATTACAACAAATTTCTCAAATATTTGGGATTGTGTGTTAACGAATTGATAGGGAATTTTTGACAGAATTGTTGAGCGCGAAAAAATGGCAAAAACTAAGATTTATAACAAATTTTTTGCGCAAGCAACAATAAGGCAGTAGTATCTTTTGCGCCGAGTTTGTCTAACAATTTTTGACGATGATTATTAACCGTATTAGGGCTAATATGCAATTTTTGAGCAATATCCATCGTATCGAAACCTTGATGAATGTACTCCAAAATTTCTTGCTCTCGTGCCGAAATAAAATCGCCTGTCGGCGCGATACCGAAATCGGGGTGAAACGATTTTGTCCGAATTTCGCCGTCAGGCATTTGATAAACAAAGCGTATCCAAAAATCATCGCGTTTGTAAAGATGCGAAACATTATAAAGAATACCCAAGCAATGAGTCGGTTTTTCGTGCTGAAATAGGGGCGGCAAGGTACTATAATCAAGCAATAAACGAATGGCATCGCCATTTTCAGTCATGTATTGAACGCCACACACCCAAGCACGCATTTTAGAAAAATCAATATTTTCTGTCTGTTGCGCTATCTCTTGAATAAACCCGAAAAGAATAGCTAAATATTGATTGTGTGCCTTGTGCAAACGCGACATAAAATGATTATTGCCCAACTCTGCCGCCTGCTCTTGCGTGATGCCCAACATCTTAGATACATTAGGGGTAATGTGTACTAACCCTAAGTCTTGAAGATTATGTATGCTGATAACACTTCCATTGATTTCGGCAAGTTGGTCGAAAATGGTCATTTTTAAGGGAAACCTTCCTTCATGTTGCTCAAAAACATTTATTGAGGCATTAGACCAAATATGAAGTAGGTTTGTCATGAAATCTTTCATCACAAATATTGATATTTTTAGTATTGTAATATCTAAAAAAATACAATACAAAAATATGTAAAGTTTTTGTATTTAATGTTGTTTGTTAAAATTTTGATTGAAAAATTGCAAAAATGCGCTATGTTTTATCGCAATTTAGTAGTAAATTAAGTGTTTAATGTACCCAATTTTAGTTCTAATTATTTATAAAAAGAGGTTTTAAGAATTGATTTTGTCAAATGACTAAATCAAAAATTTGATTAAGTTGAATTAATGCCGTAGTATCTTTAGCTCCTAATTTATTAAGCAAACGTTGACGATGATTATTAACAGTATTTTCGCTCAAAAAAAAATGTTTAGCGATTTCTTCAGTCGTTTTTCCTTGCGCAATAAGGCGTAAAATGTCGGCTTCTCGCTTAGAAATGATATCCGAATCAATATAATCTTTCATTTGACTGTGATAAGAATAAATATTTTTTCGCACATTAGCGCAAATACGAAACCAATAAAAATCATCTTTAAGCAAATGCGTAATATTTTGGACAATATATAAAGCGCGTGGTTGTTCTTCTTGAAACCGAGGAAGGCTTATCGCGCGCACCGCAAGGCGAATGACCCCCTCAGTATGTTGGTATTTTATGCCACAAATATGTTGCTCGATGCCCTCTTCAATCCCTTGCTCGCGCAATAGTTGTATGATTTTGAGCATTATCTGCGAAAAACCAAGATGTTTCGGCAGAATAGATTGGTAAAAATGAGCATATATTTCTTTAATGGATAAATTTAAAGGGCAACCTATCATTGAGGGCGCATTTGGCGATAAATATTCAATTTGGCGATTATACATATTGAATAATACCAATATGACTTGTTGTCGTTGTGTTAGTAGTTCGAGTAAGGCAAGGTTTTCTTGGCTCAAGGTCTGCTCCAAAAAAAACGATTGCCATTTTAACGAAGATGAACGGGCATCGTAATCATTCATTATTGCTTTTGAGACAGTTTTAGATTGTGTATGTATTTTTATAATATTTTAATTTTGTATCATTGGTTTTTATGAATTTTATTTTGTTTTTAAAAAACATATAAAATTTAAGTAAATTTTGGGGATTTAAAATAAAATATAATACAAACAAAAATGCCAAATTATTGCAAAAATAACAATCGTATTCAAAAAAATCGCAAATATACAATACTGTTTCTAAATCCACCTCATATTTGCCCAATTTCTTTGTTTTTATGCAACCTCTCGCTTACTGTGAAACTTTCGACTGATTTTATTATATATAAAAAAAATCAATTCATTTAGTACGCATGGTAAAACGAAACGTGAAATTTCGCCAACTATTGATTTTCTTATCGTAACTTTGTCGCGTCATTGAAAGGCATTTTACTAAACTTTATTATTTTTTTTGTATCTAATAAAAAATAAACTATAAAAAATTAGTAAACAATCAAATAAAATCTAAATTATTAAAAAAAACGTTATGCAAAAAGATTTTTTGAGTCAACTCGGACTCAGCGAACTCAATGCGGGGACTTCTACGGGGGCAAACACATGGGTAAGTAGTGAAGATTGGATTTCGTCATGGTCGCCCGTTGACGGCACTTTGATTGGTAAGGTTAGCGCAACTTCGCGTGAAGATTACGATAAAGTGATGCAAACGGCGCAAGCCGCTTTCAAAATTTGGCGCGAATACCCTGCACCGAGACGAGGCGAAATTATCCGACAATTCGGCGAAGTGGTGCGCGAACATAAAATGGCTTTGGGGCAACTCGTCAGCTACGAAATGGGCAAAAGCCTTCAAGAAGGACTTGGAGAGGTGCAAGAAATTATTGATATATGCGATTTTGCATTGGGCTTGAGCCGTCAGTTATACGGTTTGACTATGCACAGCGAGCGACCTAACCACCGTATGTATGAGCAATGGCATCCGCTTGGCGTGGTGGGCATCATCTCGGCGTTCAATTTTCCGGTGGCGGTGTGGTCGTGGAACTCCGTTATCGCGTGGGTTTGTGGCAACACCTGCGTATGGAAACCGTCTGAAAAGACCCCCCTCAGTAGTTTGGCGTGTCAACATTTATTGATGAAAGTGTTTGCCGAAAATGGCGTTCCCGAAGGCGTTTCTTGCATCGTCAACGGCGATTGGCAAGTGGGCGATTGGTTGGCGCACGATACGCGCGTGCCGTTAGTGTCGGCTACGGGTTCTACTCGCATGGGTAAAATTGTGGCGACAAATGTGGCGGCGCGCCTCGGACGCACTTTGTTGGAGTTGGGTGGCAATAATGCCGTTATCGTGACCCCTTCGGCTGACCTCAAAATTGTGATACCTGCCGTAGTTTTTGGTGCAGTCGGCACTGCCGGACAGCGTTGCACGACCACACGCCGCGTAATTATACATGAAAGTATGTATGAAGATGTGAAAAATCGCATCGCAAACGCATATAAACAAATACGTATAGGTTCGCCGCTCGACTCCAATAATCATGTCGGACCGTTAACAGATAAAGATGCTGTGAATATGTATTTAACTGCATTAGAGGCAGTTCGGGCTGAAGGAGGTAAATTTGTCATCGAAGGCGGTGTCATCGAAGGCGAAGGGTACGAAAGCGGTTGTTATGTGCAACCTTGCATTGCGGAAGTAGAAAATCATTTCAAAATTGTGCAACATGAAACTTTCGCGCCTATTTTATATTTGATGAAATATTCAACATTGGAGGAGGCTATCGCCTTGCAAAATGGCGTACCACAAGGACTTTCTTCGGCAATTATGACCCTCAACATGCGCGAAGCCGAGCATTTTCTTGCGCACACAGGCAGCGATTGCGGCATCGCAAATGTCAATATTGGTACTTCGGGGGCTGAAATCGGGGGCGCATTCGGTGGCGAAAAAGAAACGGGTGGCGGACGCGAAAGCGGCTCAGATGCGTGGAAAGCCTATATGCGCCGTCAAACAAATACAATTAACTATGGTAATTCGCTGCCTTTGGCACAAGGCATTAAGTTTGACTTAGACTAATTGTTTTTTATGGAAACTTTCCCTTAAATACTTGCAATCAATTGATTTTCAACATTTTAAAGTCCTTCCCTTTGCGTAGGATTTAGGTGGTGCTATTTCATTGTGGGAAAGTTTCCATAAAAAAAGTATTGATTTCATAAATTATCCAAAAAATATGTTAGAAAAAGTAGTGTTGCATGGGCGGATATTTCGCCCTTTTTTATCGGCTGACGCAATTGCAGCGCGAGTAAATGAATTAGGGCAACAAATCGCCGTAGATTATGCAGAGAAAAACCCTATTTTTTTAGGCATTTTAAACGGTGCTTTTGTGTTTGCTGCGGATTTGGCGCGAGCGTGTGAGGGGCTTTCTTCCGAATGGGCATTTGTGCGCTTGTCGTCTTATTCGGGTATGGGGTCGAGCGGCGAGGTCATCAAAAAATTGGGTTTAGAACAAGGGTTACTGAGGGGTAGGCACGTCATCATTGTTGAAGATATAGTAGATACAGGTAATACATTGCATCAATTTATGAGCGACCTCCACGCCGAACAACCTGCTTCGGTTGCCTTGGCGGCGGCTTTCGTCAAGCGCGAAGCGATGCAACATGATTTAAAAATTGATTACTTTGCCTTTGAAATCCCGACTGCTTTTGTGATTGGCTACGGTTTAGATTTCGACCAAGTAGGCAGAAACCTAAGCGGACTTTATCAATTGAGTGAATAAATTACTAATCAAAAAATAATCAATTGATTTTCAATTTTTTTTATAAAAAAATAATTGAAAATATTTTAATTATTTTAATTTATTTTTTCCTTCAACTGCCGTACTGCTGCCCAAATCAAATCGCTTTCAAAACCACGCCGTAGGGCGTGCGCTGCTGCTTTTTGCCAACGCTGTGGGTCGGTGGGGTCAAGGCGTTGGAGTTTGCGCACCAAAATTTGGGTGATTTGCTGCTCGTAAGGGTCATTTTCGGCTGCTTCGTCATCGGGTGGGAAAAAAGAAAGCCGCTCTTGCTCCAAACTTTGCATGGCTTCTTCGATGAGTTCGGGCGCGATGCGCCGCATTTGGAGTTCTAACCGAATACGCACACGCCCCCACGCATTGAACCGAAATTTGTCGCGGGCGTATGCAAACGCAAAACGTTTATCACTTAAAAAATTTTCTTCAATCAATAGCGCGATTATTTCCGTTGACACTTGTGGCGATTGTCCCCACTGCGTCAATTTTGTCAAAACTTCGTGTGTGCATCGTTCTTGATAGGCACAATATTTTTGCGCTTTGAGTAAAGCCGTTGCTTTATCGAATGTTTTTTTTTCCAAATTTTTTATGCAAGTAGCTATTATAAAATAAACGCTTGTTTAAAATGTTATAACAAATTGATTTTCAAGGTTTTAAAGTCCTCTCCTTTGTGGAAGATTAAGTGAAGCTACTTACAAGTACTGTTTTTTTTAAAAAAAACAATAATTTTATAAAAATCATAAATCTGCCAATGCTACCGCTTCTACGGGCGATTGACAGGAGAAATTTTTACATACATACATTAACGTTTTTTCCTCAACAAAACGACCTGCCAAAAGTGGATATTTTTCTACACGCTTCCCCCCCTCAGTAGCTGCCATTAAAATTTTATTTTTAATAAAAATCTTATGACAATCAGCTACTAACGCATAAGCATTTTTACCAACTATAGCAATTTCTGTTGCGCCAAAAGTTTGCCAAACCGCTCCTAATGCCCATTGAGAAAATGAAGTCGGATATTTTCGCACGGTATCGGCTACCGAAGCATACATTTTTGTAGCCATATTTCGATAATTTTCATCATCAAAAAATACACTCAAACGCTGCAAATTCCCCAACATTATCGCATTTGCCGAAGGCGTGGCGTTGTCGTAAATATCTTTTTTGCGCAAAACAACATCTTTTTGATTTTCGGGGGTAAAGAAAAACAAATTATCCGTCTTATCCCAAAAATTAACAATTGCTTTCTCCGTTAACGCCTTTGCTTTGTGCAAATATTTTTCATCAAAAGAAATTTGATATATATCAATTAACGCTGCCACCAAATACGCATAATCTTCTAAAAAAGCAATACCATAACTCTCACTCCCTTTTCGAGCGTGCAAAAGATTATCTTCTTCAAAAAGTTGATGCAATACAAAATCCATGGTCAAGATAGCAACATCTTTAAAATCATTGATTTTCAAAGGATTACGCAATTCATCTTTAATATATGAATTTCCATTTTCGTCCGCTTCACCCAATGCCTCATGCGCCCTTACCAAAGCCGAAACCATCAATACATTCCAAGAAGTTAACATTTTATCGTCTAAACTTGGTGGTACTCGCTCATCTCTCACCGCTAACAAACGCTCTTTACAAAGTTGCAAAGTGTGACGAGTCGCATTTTCATCTAAATTATTTTCCAAACAAAATTCGGTTAAAGTATTTTTTCGGAATAAAATATTATGTCCCTCAAAATTACCCCCCTCAGTAACGCCATAAAATTTTGAAAAAAGTTGCGCTGCTGCCCCTAAATTTTCTTCAATTTCCTGCTTCGACCACACATAAAACTTGCCTTCTTCACCTTCTGAATCTGCGTCAAATGCGGAGTAAAAACCAAATTGAGGCGACATCATCTCCCATAACAAAAAGTTTACAGTTTCTACAATCGTTTCTTTATATAAGGTTTTTTGGGTCAGTTTATAAGCATCAGACATTGCCATAATCAATAAAGCATTATCATATAGCATCTTTTCAAAATGTGGCACAAGCCATTCATTATCAACGGAATAACGCGCAAAACCTCCACCTAATTGGTCATAAATTCCTCCCAAAATCATTTTATCAAGAGCTAAACACGCTTGCGCTAAGGCATCTTGTCTGACATCTTCATATTGTTTTTTTCCTTCAAATGATTTATAAAAACTCAATAAAAACTGAATGGTCATAGCATGAGGAAATTTGGGCGCACGCCCGAAACCGCCAAGTTTGCGGTCAGCTCCTTGCAAAATATTTTTAGCCATTGTTGCAAGATTTTGTTCATCAGTTTTATAGTCGCTTACCCCCTCAATAACGGAGTTATTCCATTCATTTTTAATAAATTGTGCATCAGATTTTTTCATCAAGTTCATAAGGCGTTGCGCTTGGTCTTCCACTACTTCGGGCTGATTGCGAAACGCATGAGCAATATTTTGAAGCACTTGCCCCCACGAAGGGCGATTGTAAGCAGGGCGCGGTGGGTAGTAAGTGCCTGCAAAAAATGGTCGTCCGTCAGGCAGCAAAAAACAATTGAGGGGCCAGCCACCGCTACCCGAAATGAGTTGGCAGGCTTCCATATAAATTTGGTCAAGGTCGGGTCTTTCCTCTCGGTCAATTTTTATATTAATAAAGTTTTCATTCATAACTGCCGCAATATCAGCATTTTCAAAACTTTCATGCTCCATCACATGACACCAATGACAAGTGGAGTAACCGATGCTTACCAAAATTGGTTTATTTTCTTGCTGCGCACGTTGTAAGGCTTCCTCCCCCCATGCGTACCAATCTACAGGGTTTTCGGCGTGTTGAAGCAAATAAGGACTTTTTTCACGAATCAATCTATTTGACATATATATTTTTTTGTTTAAATATTTTTTTGTTTAAACCAATTTAACATAATTTTACATAAATTTGTTTCGTGATACATTTTCAAACAAAACATTAAGATAAAATCATATTTATTTTTAGTACACAATTTAGACTGCAAAGAAGTCACCAAAGTTCAGGCACTTTGATGACTTCTTTCTTCAACTTATAAAAAAATTGAACGGCTTTATATATTGTCAAATTTTTCAAATGCAATTTCCAAACGCTTTATAACTTCTTCTTTTCCAAGAAGATAAGCCGTTTGAAAAACGTCTGGTCCCTGCATCGTTCCCATAAGCGAAAGGCGCAAAATGGGTAAGGCTTCCCCAATTTTTAAGCCATTTTGAGACACCCAATGTTTGGTATTAGCTTCCAAATTTTGGGGTGTGTCAAAATCAACGTCTTGCAAAAAGCCTTTCAATGCTTCAAAATTTTGGCGATTATTAGCTTTCCAACGTTTTTGCACATTTGCCATGTCATATTCGCGCACGAGTTCAAAAAAGTAGTATCCCTTTTCTAAAAAATCGGGTAAAAAGGTAACTCGTTCTTTCATCAAACCTACAAATTGCACCACAAAATCTAAAGAAACCGAAGGATTTTTAGCCCTTACTGAGGGGTATATTTGTTGCGCTAAAGTTTCATTATTATTTTTATGAATATATTGTTCATTGAACCACTTTGCTTTATCGTAAGAAAAGCGTGCGCCTGCTTTATGAATTTTTGTCAAAGAAAAATGCTCAACTAATTCCTCCAACGAAAAAATTTCTTGTTCATCGCCTGAACTCCACCCCAACAACGCCAAAAAATTGATAAGTGCTTGTGCATCAAAACCGACCTCGCGGAAACCTTCAAAGCTATCTTCGGGCGTAGCCGCCGCCCACGAAAGCGGAAAAACAGGAAAACCAAATTTTTTGCCATCGCGTTTTGAGAGTTTGCCTTTGCCGTCAGGCTTCAAAATGAGGGGCAAATGTGCGAATTGTGGCATCGCCGCCTCCCAACCCAAAGCGCGATACAACAAAACATGATGCCCCGTAGAAGGCAGCCACTCCTCGCCCCGAATGACGTGGGTAATGCCCATGAGATAATCGTCAACCAAGTGCGCAAGGTGATAGGTCGGCATTCCGTCCGCCTTCAAAAGCACTTTATCATCTAATTCGTTGCTATTAAAATTAACTTCACCACGTATTAAATCTTGAATTGTAACTAATTCATTTTCAGTTAGTTTGAAACGAATAACATAAGGTTTACCGCTTTCGAGCCAAGCCTTAGTTTCAGCTTCGCTCAATGTCAAACTATTGCGCATTGTGTTGCGTGTATGCAAACTATACGATTGATGCGTTTCAGATTTCAATCTTTCGCGCATGATTTCGAGTTCTTCGGGTGTGTCAAAAGCATAATATGCTTTGCCATTTTCGATGAGCTGCAGGGCATATTTTTTGTAAATACCTTGTTTCATGCGGTCAGATTGACGATAGGGCGCAAACGCACCTTCCCCGAAACCGACCCCCTCAGTAGGGGCAATGCCACACCATTTCAATGCCTCAATGATATATTTTTCCGCACCTTCGACAAAGCGAGTTTGGTCTGTATCTTCGATGCGAAGCAAAAATGTACCACCATATTTTTTTGCCAATAAATAATTGTAAAGGGCTGTCCTAATCCCTCCAATGTGTAGCGCACCTGTCGGACTTGGCGCAAACCTAACGCGAATACTCATAATTTTTTTTCAGAAAATATAAAAAATTTATTATCAAATTATTAGTGTTTTAAAATGGAATTTTCACCCCCTCAGTACCCCCTCAATTATTCGCATGAGGAATAATGACTTTACATTTATTG
>JACCEC012470971.1_pt1 | contig 16935 bp, 16 predicted proteins | sample 7450121 | NCBI WGS metagenome assembly JACCEC01 (sample SAMN15323455, study PRJNA562643) | freshwater metagenome | isolation source: river surface water | place: USA:Blue River Watershed | collected 2017-08-18 | reverse complement strand
TATGGTTGCAACAAGCACTTTTTTATGTACATCAATACCACAACCACGTTCTATTTGTTGTTCAAATACTACTTCGCCTTTTGTTTCCATTCTCTTTAAGTTTGATTATCCAGCAAAGATAATCATCCCCCAGGTGTGTCAACAACCACTGTTAGTTTGTTTCATTTTATGTTTTTATGATCTAAAATCTTCAATTTATTCAAGACTAACTCTCACGTCTTTTATTACAGGAATAGTATCCACTTCTTTGAAATAATCAATCAGCACATTTCTTAACTTATAATCTAAATCGTACTTTTCTATTCCCTTTTTAAAGAAATTCATATTGTCACCACCATTCGATAAATAGTCATTGGTAGCCACATAATAAATAGTCTCTTTTTCGATAGGTTTTCCTTGGACTAAGATGTTCTTGGCACTATTATCTTTCGCAATGGTGAAAGTAATTCCAGATATGGGATGTGGTTTTTGAGTTACAATAAAATAATCGACCATTTCTAAAATTTGTTCCCCTTTCAAGGCCATAACGACAAGACTATTTTCAAAAGGCATTATTTCAAAAGCAGATCTCGTGGTTACATTTCCTTTCGGAAGTATAGCGCGTATTCCGCCGTTGTTGAGAATACACATATTGATGTCTTTTTTTTCTCGGGCTTTAAAAACTAAGTTCCCTCTTTGTAAAGTGACATCCGCCATAAGATTTCCAATGGTGGTTTGCCATTTTCCATCATTTTTATCTAAAGTTACTGCACAATAAGCCAAAATACTGTTTAAATCTTTGTCGATGTGCTCTCTATAGGGTTTTATGTAGTTTTCAACTTGCTGATTTTGTGTTTCAATGTCGGTAATTATGATTCCTTTGCCTTCAATTTTTGAAACATAAAAACTTTGTTTTGCACATGAAATAACAAAAAACAATGTTAAGAATATAACAAAAAGTTTTAAAAAATCATTATACTTTTTTAGATTTACCATCTGAAATGAGACTTAATTAAGTAATTTTGTAATCAGGTAAAAGTAATATGTTTTTAAATTATATAAAGAATTATTTTTTATTAAAATTTCTAAAAAATAATTTACATAATTCTAAAATTAGTTTAGAGATTAGTAACCTACAAACTGTTGGTTTGTTAATTGATGAAAGTTATTTTATTGAAAAAGAAGCTTTGATAGCAGAAATAATTGCAAATGGAATTTCTGAGAGTAATATAAAAATAATTATTTACAGAGAAAAATGGAAGAAAAATGAAGTTTATTCACATCCAACTTTTGGAATTAGACATTTGAATTGGAATGCACAAATTACTGAACCAATAGTAAGAGAATTTATAAAAGAAAAATTCGATTTATTAATAAGTTATTACGATGTTGAAAAAGCATTTTTAATAAAAGTGACTAATAATTCCAGGGCCCAATTCAAGGTTGGCTTTTCGACGGTAGATAAACGATTAAATCATTTGATGATTAATACCAACGTCGAAAATCATACTGTTTTTGTTCATGAATTATTTAGGTACTTAAAGATATTAAACAAAATATAAAACAAATTATGCAATCATTAATTGGAACAGGTGTTGCCCTTGCGACTCCATTTAAAAAAGATTTATCAATAGACTCAGAAGCATTAATTCGGATAGTAAATCTTTCTATTGATGGAGGGGTCGAATATCTTGTAATCCTTGGTACAACTGCAGAAAATGCGACTATGAATCAGGAAGAAAGAGAGTATGTCATTAAGACTGTTGTCGATGCTAACAATGGAAGATTGCCTATGGTTCTTGGTGTAGGCGGAAATAATACTGCTGAAGTTGTACAGGAGCTTAATTCAAGAGATTTGTCTAATTTTGTTGCTATTCTTTCAATATCTCCTTACTACAACAAACCTACACAAGAAGGAATGTACCAGCATTTTAAAGCCGTTGCTGAAGCTTCACCTATTCCGGTAATTTTATATAATGTCCCAAGTAGAACAGGAACAAATATGCAACCTGCAACCGTTATTCGTTTGGCGAAAGATTTCAAAAATATTGTAGCTATAAAAGAAGCCGCAGGAGATATGATCCAGGCTATGCAATTATTAAAAGATAAACCCAAAGATTTTTTAGTTCTTTCTGGAGATGATATGATTGCTTTGCCTATCGTATTAGCAGGTGGTTCAGGAGTTATTTCGGTTATTGCTCAAGGTTTTCCAAAAGAATTTTCCGAAATGATTCGATTGGGATTGAATAGAAAAGTCGATGCTGCATTTCAATTACAATACCTTTTTTCGGATTGTATCGATATGATTTTCGAACAAGGAAATCCTGCTGGTATCAAACAAGTATTTCAATCTTTAGGAATAGCGGGCAATACCCTGCGTTTGCCATTAGTTTCTGTCAATGAATCTTTGGCTAATAGAATCGATAATTTTGTAGATAAAATCAATAAATTAGCTTAAAAACACTCTCTTTTTTAACAAAAAAATATATTTTGTAGTGGTTAAATTAATAACTAAATTTGCTACCTAAACTTTTATACGTTTTTTTAAAAGTGATGACTTTCTTCAGAGTATAAAAAAAAATATATATCAAAATGAAATCGTAAATAAACGAATTCAAAAAAACATCATAATTGTGATTAAAAAAATAATATCGTTACTCCTTATTGTTGTTCTTTTTGCTTCTTGTAGTGAATATCAAAAAGCATTAAAATCAGAAGATGTTGCTGTAAAGTTTGAAATGGCGACTAAATTATATGATGTAGGTAAATATAATGATGCCATTAGAATTGTTGAACAAATTGCGCCAGCCTACAGAGGGAAACCACAAGCTGAAAAATTGTTTTATATGTTTTCGATGTCCTATTACAAAACGAATCAATTTTACCTTGCGGCTTACCAATTCGAAAATTTTGTATCGGGATATCCTAAGAGTGAAAAAATTGAAGAAGCGGCCTATTTAGGAGCAAAATGTTTTTCAAAACTATCTCCAGTGTATAGTTTAGACCAGACAGATACTTATAAAGCTATAGAAAAGTTGCAAGGATTTATTGACACCTATCCTAATTCAACATATATTCCAGAAGCTAACAAGGCATTACGAGAATTGAATGATAAATTAGAGAAAAAAACCTTCGAAAATGCCAAGCAATATAATACCATAATGGATTATAAATCTGCAATGGTAGCCCTTGATAATTTTGTATCTGATTATCCTGGAACTCCCTATAAAGAAGATGCACTTTTTTATAAATACGATTCAGCTTACCAACTCGCTATAAACAGTGTGTTAGATAAAATGGAAGAACGATTAACTGTTGCAAAAACTGCTTACTATAGTTTAATTAAATTTAAACCCGAAACAAAATACAAAAAAGTTGCCGACGAAATGTTGGCTCGAATTGAAACAGATTTAAAAAATTTCACTAAATAACAAACAAAGTCATGGATTTAAGAAAGACAAATGCTCCGGTAAACACAATAACTTATAATAAAAATGTTATTGAAGAGCCTACAGGAAATGTATATGAGGCTATAACGATAATGGCCAAAAGAGCAAACCAAATCAATTCTGAAATCAAAAAAGAATTGACAGAAAAATTAGAAGAGTTTGCTACATACAATGACAGTCTAGAAGAAGTTTTTGAAAACAAAGAACAAATCGAAGTGTCTAAGTTTTACGAAAAATTGCCTAAACCACACGCTTTGGCTGTTCAAGAATGGTTAGATGGTAAAATCTACCATAGAGGCACAAATAAATAAATCATCTAAAATGTCAGTTTTAAGCGAAAAAAAAATTTTACTGGGTGTTTCCGGTGGAATTGCAGCTTATAAAACAGCTACATTAGTCAGACTTTTTATAAAAGCAGGTGCACATGTACAAGTGATAATGACACCTGCTTCAAAGGATTTTATAACCCCACTTACTTTATCTACCTTATCTAAAAATCCCGTATATTCTGGTTTTTATAACCAAGATGATGAGAGCGAAAAATGGAATAGCCATGTTGAGTTTGGTCTCTGGGCCGATTTGATGGTTATTGCTCCTGCAACGGCAAATACGTTGTCTAAAATGGCCAATGGAGTTTGTGATAATTTGTTAATTGCTACTTATTTATCAGCAAAATGCCCTGTATATTTTGCTCCTGCGATGGATTTGGATATGTATATTCATCCTTCTACATTAGAAAGTTTTCATAAACTAAAATTGTTTGGAAATACCATTATTCCAGCTGAAACGGGGGAACTAGCAAGTGGTTTATTAGGCGAAGGAAGAATGTCTGAACCCGAAAATATTGTTGCTTTTCTTGAAGCCGATTTAGAAAGTAAATTGCCTTTAAAAGGAAAAAAAATATTAATTACTGCTGGCCCAACATATGAAGCAATAGATCCTGTGCGTTTTATAGGAAATCATTCATCTGGAAAAATGGGATTTGATATTGCTCAAAGCGCAACTAATTTAGGTGCTTCAGTAATTTTAGTTTCTGGACCAACACATTTAAAAATTGATAATCATTTGATAAATGTAGTTCCTGTAGTTTCAGCTCAGGAAATGTATGATGCTTGTCATCTCTATTTTTCTGAGGTTGATGTGGTTATAGCTGCCGCCGCAGTTGCAGATTATAAACCCAAGAATATTACGCTTCAAAAAATAAAAAAAGAAGCCAATGAGTTTACAATCGAGCTCGAAAAAACAAAAGATATTCTTTTTTCATTGGGTGAAATTAAGAAAAATCAATTCCTTATTGGTTTCGCATTAGAAACTGAAAATGAAATTGAAAATGCTAAGTTGAAAATTCAGAAAAAAAACTTAGATTTGATAGTTCTTAATTCCTTGAATGACGAAGGAGCTGGTTTTGGGAAACCAACAAATAAAGTCACTTTTATTGATAAAAATTTCATGGTTGAACCTATGGAATTAAAATCGAAAGAAGTCGTTGCCGATGATATTTTAAACAAAGTAATAGCCCATTTTTATGACTAGAATAATTGTTTTTTTCTTAATCCTTACATCTGGTTTTACTGATGCTCAAGAGTTAAATTGCACCATTACAGTGAATACTGAAAAATTACCAAACGCTAATCAGCAAGTTTTTAAAACGCTAGAAACTTCCTTGAGTGAATTTATTAATCAAACACAATGGTCAGGGCAAATATTCAAGCAAAACGAAAAAATTAATTGTTCGATGAATATTATACTTTCGTCTTACGATTCGGATAAATTTACTGCCACAATTCAAGTGCAATCATCTCGACTAGTTTACAATTCTACCTACTCAACACCAGTATTTAATTTTAATGATAAAGATTTTAGTTTTACTTATACTGAGTATCAACCATTACTTTTTAATCCATCTGAATTCGAATCCAATTTAGTTTCGGTGATATCCTTTTATTGCTATATGATTATTGGATTAGACGCAGATACATTTATGCCATTAGGAGGAACTTCTTTTTTAGAAACTGCTCAAAATATAGCCAATGTAGCCCAACAAAGTGGTTATAAAGGCTGGAGTCCTTCAGATGGACTTAATAGTAGGTTTTTTTTAGTAAATGATTTATTGGCTCCCGTTTTTAATGACCTTAGGCAATCTTCTTTGATGTATCATTCGGGCTTAGATATGATGACTCAAGATCTTAAAGCCGCCAAAGAAAAAATTAAGTCGGCTTTGCAAAATGTTGGAAAACTAAATTCAGTAAAACCAAATGCTTTCTTAACTCGAGTGTTTTTTGATGCCAAATCTGACGAAATTGTTTCCATTTTTTCTGGTGGACCTAGTATTCCAATAACTGATTTGGTCGAAATTTTGAATAGAACTTCTCCTTTGAATTCGAGCAAATGGGTTAATATTAAATATTGATTGATACTGATTTTTATCTATAAGCTTTATCTAAAAAATTATAAATGATTACTTCTCTTTCGATAAAAAACTATGCCTTAATCGAAAAATTGTCAATAGATTTTTCTAAAGGGTTTTCGATAATTACAGGAGAAACTGGTGCAGGAAAATCGATAATTTTAGGAGCTTTGGGATTGGTTTTAGGGAAAAGAGCTGATTTGGCTTCACTTAAAAACAAAGAAGAAAAGTGTGTCATCGAAGCTCATTTTGAACTATTAAAATACAATTTACACCCTTTTTTTGAAGCGAACGATTTAGATTACGAAGACGAAACCATTATTCGTCGAGAAATTCTTCCATCTGGAAAATCAAGAGCTTTTATCAACGACAGTCCAGTGAATTTACAGGAATTGCAGGAATTGAGTTTGTTTTTGATAGACATTCACTCGCAACATCAAACACAGGAACTATCAGAAGAAAATGTTCAGTTTGAAATCATCGATGCCATTGCTGAAAATCAAGAAAGTATTTTGGAGTATCAAACGCTTTTAAAAAGCTATAAGTTTGATAAATCGAAGTTAAATTCGCTACTAAAAAAACAAGCGGAATCATACAAAGAACAAGAATACAACAATTTTATATTGAACGAATTAGTTGATGCAAATTTAAAATTTGGCGAACAAGAAACCCTTGAAGCTGATTTTGAAAAGTTAAATAATGTTGAAATAATTAAGGAATCTATTGACAAATCTTTGATTATTGCTAATGAAGAACAAATAGGAGTGATGCACAATTTGAAAGAAATCAAGGCTTCTTTACAAAAAATCGCTTCTTTTTCACCCGAATATTTTTCATTATTAGAAAGAATTACAAGTCTTACTATTGAATTTGATGATATTTCAAGCGAATTGAATCGATGTTCTGATAAACTTTTCAATGATCCTGAACAATTGGAATTCATCAGCCAGAAGTTGCAATTGATTTATAATTTGCAAAAGAAACACCAAGTTGCAACAGTTGATGAGTTATTAGAAATTCAAACCAAATTAGAAAATTCAGTTTTAGAATTAGGAAATTTGGAACATGAAGTAGCTTCTTTGAAAGATTCTATTCAACAAAATGAAAAAGCTTTAGATACTTTGTCCAACACAATTCATGAAAAAAGAGTTGAAGCAGTTCCTATATTATCTCAGAAACTAATTTCAATTTTAGAGACTTTAGGAATGCCAAATGTGCGTTTCAAAATGGATTTAAATTGGTCTTCAACCTATTTCGAAAACGGAAAAGACGAACTTCAGTTTTTGTTTTCGGCCAATAAAGGAACCGATTTTGGATTGTTGAAAAAAGTGGCTTCAGGTGGCGAAATGTCAAGAATTATGCTGGCTGTCAAAGCAATTTTGGCACAATATTCAAAATTACCAACCTTAATTTTTGATGAAATTGACACAGGTGTTTCTGGAGAAATTGCCAATAGAATGGGCGAAATTATGAAAGATATGAGTCAGACAATGCAAATATTCGCCATAACCCATTTGCCACAAATTGCAGCTAAGGGAACTGTTCATTTCAAGGTTTCTAAAGCTACTGTTGGTGATGATACGCAATCCGAATTACGATTATTAACCAGTGAAGAACGCGTTGTCGAGATAGCACAAATGCTATCAGGAACTGTTGTTTCGGATTCCGCATTAAACCACGCAATATCATTGTTGAATTAAAGAAATGACCTATATTTGTTAATTAAAAATACCCAATAACAGAATAATTTTATACATATGATTATAGAACCAAGAATGAGAGGATTTATTTGTTTGACATCACACCCAGTTGGATGTGCACAAAGTGTAAAAAATCAAGTTGAATACGTTAAATCAAAAGGAGCAATAAACGGCCCTAAAAAAGTTTTAGTAATTGGAGCTTCAACAGGATTTGGTTTGGCTTCAAGAATTACAGCAGCTTTCGGTTCTGAGGCTTCTACAATCGGTGTATTTTTTGAAAAACCTCCTTTGGTCGGGAAGCCGGGGTCTCCAGGCTGGTACAATTCGGCTGCTTTTGAAAAAGAAGCTATTAAGGCTGGTTTGTATGCCAAGAGTGTGAACGGAGATGCGTTTTCAAATGAAATTAAAACACAAACTTTAAACCTTATAAAAGCAGATTTAGGTCAAGTGGATTTGGTTATTTATAGTTTAGCTTCACCTGTTCGTTTACATCCTGTTACGGGAGTTTTGCATCGTTCAGTTTTGAAACCTATTGGAGCAACTTACACCAATAAAACCGTCGATTTTCACACAGGAGTGGTAACTGATATTAGCATTGCACCTTGTCAAGATGATGATATTACCAATACAGTTGCCGTAATGGGTGGCGAGGATTGGGCAATGTGGATTGAGGCGCTAAAGGCAGAAAATCTTTTGGCTCCTGGAGTTAAAACAGTTGCTTATTCATACATTGGACCCTCATTAACAGAAGCGGTTTATAGAAAAGGAACTATTGGTCGTGCCAAAGATCATTTGGAAACCACAGCTTTTTCGATTTCGGATAGTTTAAAATCTATTGATGGACAAGCATTTGTTTCGGTGAATAAAGCTTTGGTAACTCAAGCCAGTTCAGCGATTCCTGTTATTCCTTTGTATATTTCTTTGTTGTATAAAATAATGAAAAAGGAAGGAATTCACGAAGGTTGTATCGAACAAATCCAACGTTTATACCAAGAAAGATTGTATACCGGAAAGCCAATTCCTACGGATGATAAAGGTAGAATTAGAGTAGACGATTGGGAAATGCGAGAAGATGTTCAAGAAAAAGTGGCTACTTTATGGAAACAAGCTTCAACTGAAAGTTTGCCAGAAATTGGAGATTTAGAAGGCTATAGAAGTGATTTTTTAAACCTTTTTGGTTTCGATTTTGAAGGTGTAGATTATAAAGCCGATGCAGATGAAATGGTAGAAATTCCTAGTATCGTTCAAGCATAAAATAATTGTTTTAGACAAGCAAAAAGTAAAACCATCAATTAATAGTTGATGGTTTTTTTATGTATAAAATAGTATCTTTGTTGAATTATTAAGACAATCGTTGCACTTTAATTTTTGTTTATGTTGTTTTCTTTAGTCATTCCCGTTTACAACCGCCCTGATGAGGTTGATGAGCTTTTAGAGAGTCTATCCCAACAGGATTATACTGATAATTTTGAAGTGGTGATAGTGGAAGATGGTTCGTCATTGCGTTGCGATGAAGTGGTGCGTAAATATGCTGGAAAACTTCATTTGTCCTACACATTTAAGGAAAATTCAGGACCTGGAGATTCTAGAAATTACGGGATGAAAAAAGCAAAAGGCGATTATTTTATCATTTTCGATTCGGATTGTATTATCCCAAAAAGTTATTTGACAGAAGTTGCTAAGGAACTAAATGATAATTATGTAGATTGTTTTGGAGGGCCTGATGCTGCTTTGGATAGTTTTTCGGATATTCAAAAAGCGATTAATTTTGCGATGACTTCTTTTCTAACTACAGGTGGAATTCGTGGTGGATCAGAGAAAATTAGTAAATTTCAACCTCGAAGTTTCAATATGGGATTGTCCCGAAAAGCTTTTGAAGCATCGAATGGTTTTGGGAATATTCATCCTGGTGAAGACCCTGATTTATCCATTCGATTGTGGGATTTAGGTTTTGAAACCCGACTTTTTCCGAAAGCGTTTGTTTATCACAAAAGAAGAATAGATTGGTCTAAATTTTCAATTCAGGTCAATAAATTTGGAAAAGCAAGACCCATCCTTAATAGTTGGTATCCTCAATACAATAAACTTACTTTTTTCTTTCCGTCTCTTTTCATATTTGGCTTGCTTTTTGCAGTTATTTTGTTGGTTTTTAATTATGATATATTGCTTCAAATTTATTTTGTATATTTTTTTATGATTTTTTTGATGTCAACCTATAAAAATAAAAGTTTCAAAGTGGGATTGTTTTCTATCAAAGCGGTTTGGAAACAATATTATGGATATGGAACAGGTTTTATAGAATCCTACATCAAGGTCATCATACTGAATCAAAAACCACAAGAAGCGTTTCCTGAGTTGTTTTTTAAAATATAAAATGACAAAAATTATAGGATTAACAGGTGGAATTGGAAGTGGAAAAACCACAATAGCTAATTATTTTAGAAAAGCTGGGATTCCAGTTTATATAGCAGATGAAGAGGCTAGAAAAATTATGCAATCGCCTGATATTATTGAAGATATTAAAAATGCTTTTGGTGATTCTGTTTTTGATAATTCAATATTAAATCGTGAAAAACTGTCCAAAATTGTATTTAATGATCCTCAAAAATTAGAACTACTCAATTCTATTATTCATCCCGCTGTTAGAAAACATTTTGCAAATTGGGTTTTAAAATACGAAAATACACCTTTTGTTATATATGAAGCTGCCATATTGTTTGAAAGTGGTAGTTATAAATACTGTGATTTGATAATAACTGTTTCTGCGCCATTAGAAACAAGAATTCAGCGTGTAATTGAACGGGATAAAACAACTCGTGAACAAGTTTTGAAGCGAATAGATGCTCAATGGAATGATCAACAACGGATTCTCAAGAGTGATTATCTTATTGAAAACAGTAATTTTAAAAATATAGAATCAGAGGTAGATAAAATTATTAAAATTTTGAAGAATTGCTAATTGGTAATACCGTTGTTAATCTTTGGTTAAATTATTATTATTTATATTGTTAAAATATTAATTTTGTTTCGATGAATAAATTGTTTTTTAGGCTGCTAGTAGTATTGATGAGTTTATCCTTGATTGGGATAATTTTAGTGCAAGTATATTGGTTTAATACTTCATTCAAAAATAATGACGAGCAATTTAAGTTTCATGTTAAGTCAGTCATAGGGAATGTTGCTGAAAAGCTTCAAAAGCAAGAAGAATACACTTATTATGAAAAATTTAATAGATATAAAGATAGTACGGGAAAAATTCCAAAAAAAAATGATTTATTAGAATTTTATTACGTTCATAAAAATCACAAAAACAACACGACTGTAGTATATACAAACAGTATTTCATCTCAAGATTTCAATATGTCTTCCTCGTTCTTTGATAAAAAATCGGATGGTGTCATATTTAAAAGTTATAATTCAAAACGTGTTACAGAAGTTTATGATAACAATAGATTCGATAATTCGAAGGTTCACAGTAATTTGTCTCCAAATCTAAAAATTGAAAAATCAGGTGATTTGAGCGCACTAGATAATGTTGCCTATGAAATTAATTATAAGGAAATTGCTTCGGTTATGCCACTTCAGGAAAGAGTTTCGAAGGAGATGATACAGAAGTTGTTAAAAAAAGAATTAGAAGAATATGGAGTAAATACAAAATTCGAATTTGGAGTTTTTAGTAGTAGTTTAGCAACTAAAATAAAGTCGAGTGGTTTTGTATTTAATGCAAATAATACCTATTCAATTCCAATATTTTCTGATAATGAAGGCAATAACAAATATCAATTATTAGTGTCATTCCCTAATAAAAAGAAGTTTTTGCTCACAGATTTAATAGGGATTACATTATTGTCAATTATCTTTACACTTATTATTATTATTGCTTATTCTAGTGCACTAAATCAGTTGATTCGTCAACGACATATATCGGAGATAAAATCTGATTTTATAAATAATATGACACACGAGTTTAAAACTCCAATTGCGACAATAAATTTGGCTTTGGATGCGATAAAAAATCCAAAAATCATTGGAAATGAGGAGATGGTTCTCAAGTATATTCAAATGATTAAAGATGAAAATAAAAGAATGCATGCCCAAGTTGAAAATGTATTAAGGATTTCAAAATTAGAAAAAAAAGAATTAGACATTAGTAAAGAAACAGTCAATATTCAGGAAGTTATTGAAGATGCAATTGAACATGTTAATCTGATTTTAGAAGATCGACAAGGGAGTATAAGTAAACATTTTAAAGCAGATCGAACAAATGTTTTGTTGAATGAAGTTCATTTTATTAATGTAATTGTAAATATTTTGGAAAATGCTATAAAATATTCTCCAAATATTCCAAAAATTGACATTTTTACTGAAAATATTAAAGAGTATTTGATAATTAAAATTAAAGATAACGGGATAGGAATGAGTAAAATGGCTCAAAAAAGAGTTTTTGAAAAATTCTATCGTGAACACACAGGGGATTTGCATGATGTAAAAGGTCATGGTCTGGGATTAGCTTATGTAAAGAAAATTATTGAAGACCATAATGGTCAAATTTATGTTGAAAGTGAGAAAGGTAAAGGAAGTACCTTTATTATAAAAATACCATTAATAAATTAAAATATGGAAAATATAAAAAAAAGGATTTTATTGGTTGAAGATGACCTTAATTTTGGAGCTGTTCTAAAAGATTATTTGATGCTAAATGATTTTGATGTTATTTTGGCAAAAAATGGAATGGAAGGATTTGAAAAATTCAAAAAGGATAACTATGATTTATGCATTTTGGATGTGATGATGCCATACAAAGATGGATATACTCTTGCCAAAGAGATTAGAGAAAAAAACCAAGATGTGCCAATAATATTTTTAACGGCAAAATCTTTGAAAGAAGATGTTTTGAAAGGATACAAAGCTGGTGCAGATGATTATTTGAACAAACCTTTTGATTCTGAAGTTTTATTGATGAAAATCCGAGCTATTATTCAAAGAAAATCTTCTGTAACTCCATCTGAACCAGTTCAGTTTGAATTTAATGTGGGTAAATTTCATTTGAATTCGAAACTTAGATTTTTGTCCATCAATAATCAAGAACCCGTAAAATTGTCTCCAAAAGAAAATGAATTGTTAAAAATGTTAATTCTTCATGAAAATGATTTAATGCCGCGAGAATTGGCCTTAACTAAAATTTGGAGAGACGATAACTATTTTACATCCAGGAGTATGGATGTTTATATAGCCAAATTGAGAAAATATCTTAAACTAGATCCAAATGTAGAAATTCTTAATATTCATGGTGAAGGATTTAGATTAGTAATTAAAAAATAAACACTTTCAACAATGATAAAAGCTTCAAAAAAAAATTGGAGCTTTTTTTATTTGGTTTAATAGTCAAAAATAGTAGTAATAATGCTGTAAAGTATTATAAAATATGGTATTCCCAAAAGTTTATTGAAATTCGTTTCAATAAACTTTTTTTGTGCTTCAAAAACAAAAAATGATTAAATAAAAGTTGTAAAAATAAACGGTAAAGTATTATATACAGATAAACTTTTAAAATAATAATAGAGGTTAGCTCGAAAGCTCTATTCTAAACAAGTAGAGATTATTTAACCCTTATAAAACGTTTATTTTTCAAAATATATATAAATCTATAATAATAAAAATTAATTTATGTAAGATAATTATAGATAATTATTTTATAATTGTGTATTTCATCGATTATATTTGTTATTTAAACGATTAAATCTTTATATTTGACTTATAAATAAAAAAGTTCTATAAAGTTAAATCAATAATAAAGGAGTTTGCCCCACAATCTACTTTAAATTTAATCTACTTATTATTATGAAAGCAAATTTACTTAATGTATTATTGCTAGTTGCAATAGTATACACAATGAATTCTTGTTCATCAGATAGCGATGAGAATCCTACAACTCAAGCGTCTAATCAAAAAGTGATGAGCTATACCTATAATCAAACCGAAATTGAGACAATGGCTTTGGTAAATGCTTATCGCACAAGTATTGGTTTGAATGAGTTAAAAGAGATCAACCATATCTCTTATAAATCTGAAGAACATGACCATTATATGATTGCCAATAATGTTGTAAATCACGATGATTTTGTTTCACGCTCTGAAAATATTATGAAAGTTTTAGGAGCAAAAAAAGTAGCTGAAAATATTGCATTTAATTATAATTCTCCTCAATCTGCTGTTTCTGCTTGGCTAAAAAGCCCTAGTCATAAAGCAAATATTGAAGGAAACTTTACACATTTTGGACTCGCTATTAAAACAAATGCTGATGGGAAAAAATATTATACTAATATTTTTGCAAAAATATAATATTTAAATAGGGTCTGCTGATAAACTAGTGGATTGTTTTTCAGATTTCAAAATGCTGATTTTTTGATTAATTTCAAGGATTCTGATGTCAAAGGACTTCATTTTTAGCATATTTTAGGCACAATTATTCTTTACTGCTATGAACTCCAAAAATTTTGTGCAAGGTTATAGATATAATTTTTTGAAAAACAGTGCACTTGATATCGAAAAACACTTTTGAATGTCAATAATTTATGAGTTTAGAGTTTTTCAGCAGACCTACTAATGCTCGGACTGATTTGGGATACTCAAGCTAAGCAGGTTTTTAGAATTTCTTAATAACAACAAAAGTAACTCAGTTATTGAGTTGCTTTTTTGTTTGATTATGTTTTTGTGGCTCATTATTGAGGGTACGGTTTGCAAGACCTCACTATCTAAACGCTTACATATCAAGGACGTTCGGGTATTTCTGCCGATTGTTTTCAGGTACGTTCGCTTTCCCAAGAACGATTGATAAAAAAACTTTGAAACATTGATAATTCAACTCTTGGCGATATTAAAGATGCTCTCAAAAATGGGGTTGATATTTAAGCAAAAAAAAACATGTAATTTTAGCATGTTTTTTTGTGCTTGACTTGTTTTTCTAGTTCATTGTTGTAGGTACAGTTTGCAAAACTACGCTATCCAACACGAGAAAATTTACTGCATATCTATATTGTCGGGGCTTTCTATGACTAAAAAGAATTGAAAAAAAAACATTCTTTTTTACTTGTTTAAGTAATAGTAATCCTTAAGCTTTTAATTCCATAATTTTCTGTTCTTGAGATTTTAGAATATGAAATGGAGTTTGATTTTCCTAATCAAAGTTGCAAAATTTCGTAGCCATTGAACAATAATTGAACGAGCTTGAATTCCTTGTTTGTGACAAGCTTCTTGGTTGATTCTTCCTTGTTCGATTTCTTGAACAACATTCATTTGAAAGACATAGTATAGTCTCTCTGTAAACGATTTCAGGAAAAGACCAATTAAAAAATATAAAAAACCCTGTCCGTTTATAGGACAGGGTTTTAAAAACATTCCAGATTTTAATATTCTTTAACTAACTGGAATTTCTAATTAACCACTTTCTTGCTCACTTCTTTGTTTTCGTCAGAAGTTATTTTAACAATCAAGACTTGATTGGCAAAACTTGAGCCATCGATAGTCGCTTGGGAGTTGTTTACATTCTCCTTTTTGGAAATCAATCGACCGTTTAGGTCAAACAGCTGCACGTTTTTCATTGTTACAGCACCTGAATTGATGTGGATTATTCCTTTTTTAGTGCTAATAATCACAGTGTTTTCACTAAATTCTGGTGTTGTATTACCCAAAGTTTTTTGGAACTTAAGTACAAATCGTGAACTGTTAGCTCCTGCATCAGCGGCAAAAGTGTACGCTCCTGCTTTCAAATTAGTTTCTGATCCAGTAACATTATCTTTCAATATAACATCTTGATTGGCTGAAAACAGACCGTCAACATGATCAATGGCAATAGAATAAGTACCGGCTGTTGCCACTTTTAAGCTCAATGGCACTACATCAGTTCCGTCGAATGGCAAGGCACGTCCTTGAATTACATAATCTGCATTATCTAGTACAGAGTTCAAGGCGATGGTACCATCGTTGAAATATTTCGCATCAAACTCATCCACACCTTGGGTAGCACCCGTAGCATAGTTTATCGCCATTTGAGAGAAGTTACCATCTGCAGCAATAGCGTTCAACCAAATCCTGTTATTCTCTACAACTTGTTTCGTTTTAAAGAATTGACCGGCATTATTGGCCACTCTTTGACCGTTGTTGAACGTCATGCTGGTAGCTGTACTTTTAGCTTCCACGATGAATCCTTGTCCTGTTTGGATGATTCCATTAGGATTAACTACTTGATCATTGTTGTTGGACACAAATGTTCCATTGTTCCAAGTGCAATAAGCACCTCCAGGAATACCATTTCTTTTTCTCCAGAAATACAAAGTTCCAGTGATATTGGCGCTATTGTCTGAAACAAGTTGTGTCATACTGATAGGAGATGGATATGGGTTTCCAACTAAATTGAAACGCATTCCTACACCTCCATTGGTCAAAGCAACTGGAATAGTACCATTGTTTGGCACTCCTGTAAATACCCCAGGATAAGCTGTAGGAGTACTAGGACTGGCCGTATTAGGCATACGAATCAAATAACCTGTTCCAGTCGCAAAATCAGTTGCTGCAGGGCTTGGCACAACATTGTACAAATTGATCAACGTGTTATACGTGTAAAAACGGGTAATCACTGTCTCTGGTGAGAAAGCCAATAAATTTTGGTTTGCCACTGGAGATGACCATAAGGTATAATCCAGCAATTTCAATGTTGAACTGTTGCGTTTTACTGTAACTGCACCCGTATTCGTTGCAGTACCAGTTTGAATCAAATTAGCATTGTTTTCAAATACTACAGCAGTTGCACCAGCATTGTTGATTAACTCATTTACAACAGTCAAGTTTCCTGAATTCACGGTCAATACACCTGAATTTACCGTTAGTTTTTTGGATGTGATAGCACCGTTTGTACTGGTACTGTAATTCCCGGCAATAATTGCTTCAAGGGACGGCGTTGGAGCACCGTTAGACCAAGCTGAGCCATTCCAAATAGTTACGGTATTTTCGGTTACTGTTACGATAGCTGTTGCTGCCGTTGTACAAGGAGCAGTAGCATTTACCGTGTAAGTATAAATTAAACCTACGTTCGACCAAGTTCCTCCTGCACTTGGGCTTCCGCCTAATTGTGCAAATAACTGAGCCTCAGTTGGTGTTGTTCCTGCATTAACAGTAAGAGTTCCGTTTGTTCCTGCATTTGGTGCAGCTTGCTCGGTTACTGTTACCGTAGCGGTATCAGTTCCAGTACAAGGAGAAGTTGCAGCAACGGTATAAGTATAAACACCTGCACCTGCTAAGGCTGGAGACCAAGTTCCACCTGCATCTTCTCCAGTTAAGGCTGCATATAATTGAGCTTCGGTTACTGTACTTCCTGCACAAATTGTCAATGTACCATTAGTAC
>JACCEC012301730.1_pt1 | contig 16935 bp, 12 predicted proteins | sample 7450121 | NCBI WGS metagenome assembly JACCEC01 (sample SAMN15323455, study PRJNA562643) | freshwater metagenome | isolation source: river surface water | place: USA:Blue River Watershed | collected 2017-08-18 | reverse complement strand
GTAATTGTGATAGGAGGGGGAGCAATGGGGCTTTCGGCTGCCTACCATTTAGGTAAGAAAAAAACGGATACACTCGTGTTGGAGCAATTTCGTTTTATCAATCAGTTGGGAAGCTCAGCGGGAGTTTCTCGGCAATTCAGAATACCGTATCCTGAGAGCTACATGGTACAATTCGTGCTTGATTCGGAACCTTATTGGGACGAACTGCAATCGCATACGCCTGTAAAACTACTCGATAAAGTCGGCACACTTTGGTTTGGTGACCCAGCCGTGAAGTCAACCGAAGGAAACATCAGCCAAGCCGAGAAAGCACTGCAACAGCTCAATGTACCTTATACTTCGCTTACTTCTAAAGAAATTGAAGAGCAATATCACTTCAAAAACTTACCCGAAACTTACACGGGTTTATTTCAAGCCGATGGAGCGAGCATTGATTTACGAGCGACTTTAAAAACGCTTTATGACTTGAACTCAAAGAGTCAGTACGTGACGATGAAAGAAGAATGCCCTGTAATTGGCATAAAACAGCACAAAAACACATTTGAAATAACTACGCCCGAAGGTACTTTTATCTCCGAAAAACTTGTCATTGTTCCTGGCCCGTACATTGATAGCATCATTAATCAACTCAATTTCACGATTAAAGCAACGTATTGGAATATGACCTCGGCGTACTTCAAGAAACTCGACCCAAAGATTCAGTATCCAACGTGGTTTGTTTTCCAGAATGCTGTTGGAAGCAATGGGAATCAGTTTTATGGATTTCCAAGTGTTGACTGGAATCATCCTGAGTATATTAGAGTTGCTCCCGACTTTGTGATACAACCCTTAACCAATCCAAACCAGCGCACGCTTGTGCCAAATCCGCAGGAATTGGCCTACACAGCTCAGTGGGTGAAAGACCACATGACTGGCCTTGACCCAACACCGCACTTTACTTCTACTTGCCTGATAGCGTTGAGCGATATTTCTACCAAAGAGTTAATCATTGATTTTGCTCCGAATTACGTTCCAAATCATGAAAATATCGTGCTTTATGCCACAGGTTGGGCAGCGAAATTTGTGCCGTTTTTAGGTAAAATCTTGACAGACTTAGCCCTTGACGGCAAAACCCCTTATGATATCAAGCATTTCCAGCTGGGACATAAGTATTTTAAATCGCTTTAAAATCTCATTATAAGGTTCATTCAATAGAGGTACTACATTCTTAATTCTCAATTTTTAATTGTGCAACAGCACCTATAACCATGAAAACGTATTCAATTTTCGGAGCTGGAGCTTCGGGTCTCTACACTGCATGGCGACTTCTGAACGGAGTGGCCGAAACGGAAGAAGGAAAAGCCAAGCAACTAAAAAAAGGTGATACACTCGAATTATACGACTGGGGAAAATATGATTTTTCGAGCGAATATTCGGGTACACGTGCCGCAGGTGCTCGTATTTGCACGTGGCACTACGAGAATGATAATACAAAATCGTATCTCGAATTGGGCGGAATGAGGTATTCGTATTGGAATGGAGATAATGGAGGAGAAGCTGGTGGACATCGAGTTGTAACGACAGTTATCAATCAATTGGGGCTTGATAAATATTCGGTGCCATTCAATGAATCAACGAATCCGTTGTATTATTTGCGTACCAAAAATATGTATCTAAATGATATAACGTCGAGTAATCCTGCACCTTATAATGTTGACCATTATGGAGCAACGGACTCGCCAGATACTGGTTTCGCTACGGTTGAAAATTTGGCAGTAACTGCTACTTCTGGCCCGCAAACTCGTGCCGAATGGTGTGATTTTTATGGAAATGGCAGAATCAATGTCGATTTACCCGATTCGTCAGTGTACCAAAAAGGCGATTTATTGAAAGATATTGGCTATTGGAATTTGATGTATGACCAATTGGGTTCGGAAGGCTATAATTACACAGCCGATGGCAATGGATATTCATCAAACGTAATCAACTGGAACTCGGCAGTTGCGTTTCAATCGAACAATGAATTTACTCCTGGCAACGAATACCGTACGCTCACCTTGGGTTTTTCGAGTATGTTTAATGCTCTTTTTGATGAAATATTAAAACTGGCTTCCGAAAAAGGAATCAATTTTGAATATCATCCTAATACTCGTCTTCATTCGCTTCTACAAATTGATGGTGTGATTCACTACGGAATAGCTACTCGTAAAAATCCTAATAAAAAAAGTGCTTCAAAAACAACCGATGCTGCTTGGTTAGCTATGCCACGTTACGCCATTGATTTAGTTGCCCAAGCGACACGCTACGAAAGCCATGAAAGACTCGATGTATTAAACCATCGAAAAGTTCAACTTTTCTTAGAGTCGGCCATCATGCAGCCTTCGTATAAGGTTGGAATGTTTTTCGATACCGAATGGTGGACAGAAAGTTCAACACCGTATCCTGCACCGATTTTGAGTTATGAAATAACCAGCGATGTATTGACTCAACTCAGCGATTTTCCACAAGAATATATCAACCAGATTGCTGCCGACGATAATTTGATGGAAACACCGTTTGCTTCGGCAGTTGAGTTCATCAAAGCTGTGGAGGTATGCATTCAGGAACGATTAACCTATAAACAAGAACAACAAATTTTAACTGCTGCCAAACGCAATACGATTGGCCCAAGCGTTACCGATACCCCGATTCGTCAGGTGGTTTATTTTGGCAATAATGCTCTCGACCAAAAAACTAAACCTGTTTATGGTCTTTTGGCAAGCTATGACGATGAAAGTTTTACGACTTTCTGGCAAGAGCTTGAGTTAGGTCCAAATGCCGAACGGAAAATTCCGATTTCAGAAAATACACAGCCACTCGATGGCCCACGTAAAGCTCCAGAGATTATGGTAAAAATGCTTCGCAAGCAATTAGCAGCGGTGCATTTTGGCCCAACCTCCGATTATATGGCCGTGCCTGAGCCACTCGAAGTTTCGTACATGGATTGGTCGTTGCCTCCATTCAATGCGGGTTATCATGCTTATGCCGCTCATTATAATATTGGTGAAGTACAGCAAAATATTCGTAAGCCTTCTCAGCTAATCGACGGTGCAGATGCCAATATTTTCATCGTGGGCGAAACCTACTCAAACGACCAAGCATGGGTAGAAGGGGCATACTGCACGGCTGAGTCGGTGCTGAATGATTTCTTCGGAATCAAACCAATTATTGATGACACCAATTATCCATTTATTTGTCCGAGTTCAGAAAAATAGATTTAATCTCAAAACACTTACAGCTATGAAAACAAAATTTGGTGTAATACCAGCGGGTATTCAAATACTCACAAAAGCACAAGCATCTCAAGTAGATTTAGGGCCACTTACTCAACTACAAGGAACGTGGGTAAGCGACCCAGGCATGGGTTGGAACGTTATTGCGGTACCTGGGCCACCACAACAAGAGTTTGTGTTGGAGGTAATTCCTTATATCGAAACGCTCACTTTTAAACCTGTCGTAACGGCCAGTAATCGTGGGCCTTTTATTGATGGAGTAGAAAATACCCAACAGATAGTAGGTTTGATGTACGAGCAACAAATTCATAGTACCTGCGAAACTGATTTTTGTAATGCGAGAGGATTCGGAAAAGGGCAAGAAATTCATGCCGAAAGGGGCTTTTTCTTGAATATTCAAAACCTCAATTCAAACTTTGATGTGGTCCGTTTGGCAACAATTCCGCATGGCAATTCTGTACTTGCCCCAGGTACATCATTTAATACATTGCCGCCAAATAATAATTTTTTCGGAACTGCCGATACTTTCCCTTTTGCTGTGGCGGGTCGCTTACCACTGGGCTATGGAGAGGGAGTATATAATACCAATCAGTTTCCACAGTTTAATCAACGGAATCCAAATTCGTTTTTAGAAACTACTTTAGGTTCACAAAAACTGGCAAGTATGACTACACTGTCGTTTTCGACAAAAAATACCGATGGTGGTATTTTAAACATTCCGTTTATCCAACAAAATATCAAAACAACCGATATGGAAGCTATTTTTTGGATAGAGGAAATCGTAAATCCAACGGCAGGACAACCTAATATTATGCAATTACAATATACGCAAACTATCAATTTGGTTTTCCCTCCGACTGGTCAAAATATTCCTGTTGTTTGGCCGCATGTAACGGTAAACACTATGAAAAAAGTCTCATAAATAAGCCAAAGCCCTACAAATGGTTGATTTGTAGGGCTTTGGCTTAATGAGTCAAAACCAATTTTAAACTCAATTCCACCACTTCTCCCATACTTTTGCAAGTCAGAAAATTGTTATTCTTGTAATGCCTTGCCAAATCTTGTTTGAGTGATTCGAGATTTTCGGGGAGCGAAAGCGTGTCTTTTTTCATGGTCTCAATCAAATCGTGCATTCTGCTTTTTTCTTCTCGCAATCTGTTCGCAATCAAAGTACGTTCTTCAGCTTGGTATTGCTTTACTGACTCAGGCGTTAGAAATTGCATTCCCATCTGAATCATGGCATTGTTTTGCTTGAAATACTGCGGCATATAGACCGATTTTGAGGCTTCATACGATTGTTGGTCGAAATCAATGGCTCGGAGGCGGTAATGAAAATCTTCAAAGTCGGGCGTAACGATAATCACAAAATTTGAGGAGTGCATATCGCCCAAAAGCCTTACAAAACAGCGTTCATTGAATTTGATAAACTCTTTACTCAAACGAATCGGATTGAAATTGGCATCGTTGAGGTGATTATTCATAAACTGGTCGGCAGGAATCCCCGCAATGTGTTCTTCTACGAGTGTATCTTCGTGCGTGCAGTAGCCCATCACATTGGGCGAAAGTAAATGCTCTAACTCAAGTCCATAAATTCGAGAGGCATCGGCCAGTTTTATATAAAAATAGTCGTGGTTATCGTTGATTTTATTTACGATTCTGATTCTGAAAGGCTTCGTATTGGCATACGTACAGGTATCTACACGGTCAACAACCAAGTGTTTGATTACGGCCGCATCGCCATCGGTTTTCAAATCGGCATAAATTATTTTTAGTGCTTCGTAGATTTCTTCGAGGTCGTTTTGTGGGTACATCACCGTTTCCCAAAGTGTATCTTTCCCTTTTTTGTCGTATAGTGGAAAGGCATTATCAAAACGTAATAAATCTGTATATTTTATAGGCAATTCTTTTTCACGACCGTATTTTGTTAGATACTTACGGAGTTTTGGTGAAATTTTAAAGGGTATTTTCTTCTTGGTAATAAGTGCCATAACTACTTTTCTTTCGATACTAAACGCCAACAATCAAACTAATTCTCCGCAAAATACATAATCCATTGCCGTTTAATGAAAAATGAAACAAATTTTAGTTCTAAAATAAGAATAGTTTCAATAAAAATATAACTTTGTCGTTAGTAAACCTATAACTTTAAATACTTAACATCTGATTTCTATGGAAAATATGCAAGAAAGAAAAAGTAATACAGCTATGACGGCAGGCCTCGTTTTGGCTTGTGCATTGGCCGCTCTTTTTGGATTTCTTTACTTCAATGCTCGTCAGGATATTGAGTCTAAAAACGTGGATATTTCGTCAAAAACAAAAGAATTGCTATTGACAAACACGAAACTCGATTCAATTTCGGCAGAGTTAGATAAAAAAATTGCCGAGGTGACTTCTTTGGGCGGACAAGTAGCAGACCTCGAGGCTTTGAAAGCTCAACTTGAGCAAGACAAGAAAAACTTAGTAAATTCCAAGAATGTTTCTATCCGTGACTTTGAAAGCAAAATCAGGGGTTATGAAGCGGCTTTATCGGCAAAAGATAAAGAGATAGCTAAATTGAGAGAAGAAAACGCTCAGTTGACAACCGAAGTGAAAACTTTGGGTGCTGAAAATACAAATTTGAAAACCGATGTTTCGACTCTAAAATCTGATAAACAAGCCCTTGCTGACTCTGTTTATGCAACAACCGTAAAAAACAAAGAATTAGCTGAAAAGGTAACACTTGCAGCTGCTTTAAAAGCGATGAATGTTTCGGTAAATGCCATTAACTCTCGTGGTAAAGAGCGTGAGGGTGGCGAATACAAAGCAAAACGTGTAGAGAAGGTGAAAATATCTTTCAAATTGGCCGAAAATCCATTAACAAAGAGAGAAAATAAAGTGATTTATATGCGTATGCTTGACCCACAAGGTAACTGTATTTCGGATATGGCCACTGGCTCAGGTGCGTTTAATTACGGTGGTAAAGAAATGGTTTACACTGCTAAGCAATCAGTAATGTACGATAATTCAGGCCAAAACGTTGATTTTATTTATTCTCGCGGTGCAAATTACACCAAAGGTAAATATAACATTGAATTATATTCAGAAGGATTCAGTATCGGACGTGGTACTTTTGAAGTGAAGTAATCAGTTTTAGCAAAATAATATAAAAAGCGAGGAGGTAGTTTCTAAAACTGCATCCTCGCTTTTTTTGTAGAGGCCTCTATATCAAGTGAGTTTGAGATTAAAGGCATTCGCACAGTGAAATATTTCGTCCCAACAGAGGAAAAGGAGAAGGGTTGATGTTTTCTATGGTAGTTTCCAATCGTTTATACTTAACTTTTATGGAGCTTTTTTTTTAAATCGTTGATTATAAATTTCTTATAGAATATTTATAATACCAAACTATTACACTTTAAACTAATTTCGTGCCTTTTTTCGTAGATATTGTCATGCTGAAAGCATCTGCTTTTGTGTGTAAATTTGACGATAACAGATTCTTTTCAGAATGACATAAGGTATGATAACTGGGTTTAACATTATATTATTTACTTCTGTAAGATGGTACAAGTAAAGAGCGAAAAATAAAAAAGCCGTAATAAACTTTAAAAGTTATTACGGCTTTTTTGTAATCAGAATATTGCTTACTCTACTACTGGAGTTGGCTCTTCGGTAGGAGTATCGACTTTATCCATAAACTCTTGATAATTTGTCAATTTCTCGAACGGACGTTTACCAATTAAATCCACTAAGTCAGATTGATAAAGAATTTCTTTTTTCAATAATTCCTGAGCAATTTTCTCTAATTCTTCACGCTTTGAAAGTAATAATTCTTTTGTACGTGTATACGCACTATCAATCATTTTCTTTACTTCTTCATCAATAATCTTGGCGGTATCTTCTGAATAAGGCTTCGTGAATGACATTTCACCTTGTCCTTTTGAGTCATAGAACGAAACATTACCGATGCGGTCATTCATACCATATACCGAGACCATTCCGTAAGCACTCTTCGTGATACGCTCTAAATCGCTCAATGCACCCGTAGTAATTTTTCCAAAAACAACTTCTTCGGCTGCACGACCACCGAGAGTCATACACATTTCGTCAAGAAGCTGCTCTGTACGGTACAAATATTGTTCTTTTGGTAAATACTGAGCGTAACCCAGGGCAGCAATACCACGCGGAACGATACTAACTTTTACAAGTGGGTTAGCGTGTTCTAAGAACCAACCAGCTACTGCGTGCCCAGCTTCATGGTAAGCAACGATTTCTTTTTCTTCTGGTGAAATTAACTTGTTTTTCTTTTCTAAACCACCAATTTCACGGTCGATGGCATCATGGAAATCTTGCATATCAATGGCTGTTTTGCCACGGCGTGCTGCCAAAAGGGCTGCTTCATTACAAACGTTGGCAATTTCAGCACCCGCAAAACCTGGGGTTTGAGTAGCGAGTTTTTTGATGTCGATGTCGTTTGAAAGTTTCAAAGGCTTCATGTGAACCTTGAAGATAGCTTCACGACCAACAATATCAGGAGCATCAACACTTATTTGGCGGTCGAAACGACCTGGACGCATCAAGGCTGGGTCAAGTACGTCGGGTCTGTTAGTTGCTGCCAAAATGATAATTCCAGCATCCGAACCAAATCCGTCCATTTCCACTAACAATGAATTGAGTGTATTTTCGCGTTCATCGTTTGCACCTGGCATTGAGCCACGACCACGAGAGCGACCAACCGCATCAATTTCATCAATAAATATGATACACGGAGCTTTCTCTTTGGCTTGTTTGAAGAGGTCACGTACACGAGCGGCACCTACACCTACAAACATTTCAACGAAATCTGAACCCGAAAGTGAGAAAAACGGCACACTTGCTTCGCCAGCTACGGCTTTGGCCAATAAGGTTTTACCTGTTCCTGGAGGGCCTACGAGCAAAGCACCTTTTGGTATTTTACCACCGAGTTCGGTATATTTCTTCGGAGTTTTCAAGAAATCAACAATTTCTTGGAGTTCTTCTTTAGCTTCTTCTAAGCCTGCTACATCGTTGAATGTGATTTTTACTTTGTTATCAGCATCAAAAAGAGCAGCTCTTGATTTTCCAATGTTGAAAATCTGACCACCTGGGCCTCCACCACCTGTCATGCGGCTCATCAAGAAATACATTAAACCAAGTACCACAACGAATGGAAGCAAATTTACAATCCAGTTGGTCATGTCTTGACGTTCTACGATTTCTGGGTAAAGTGATTTACTGTATTCAGGATTAATTTGAGGGTTTTTCAAAAACTCCCTATAATCACTCATAAACGAGTCAACCGATACGATATCTACTTTTAAGTGCGGGCCACCTGCGTTATAGCGATTATTGCCCAAGTCTTTTTTATACTCTGGTTTTTGGAGAGCATCACGTGTGAGTGTAACCTCAACGCTACGGTTGCCTTCTACCACGGCTACTTTTTCTACGTCTTTTTGCAAAATCATTTGCTCGAGCTGCTTATACTTAATCGGTGCCAACGATGCTGACCTCGAAAAAAGCAAAAAGCCTATAATGCCCATGATAATCGCCGCTACAATCCATCCCTGCAAACCGCCACCATTATTGTTGGCTGGCTTTCTTTTCGGAAATTCATTACTGTTGTTGTCTGACATTTTTCTAATTTTTCAAATTTAATGCAATAGTTATTCATATAAAAAAATAACCTTTACATGGCTTTTGAACGATGTAAAGGTTCAAATATTCTTAACATTATTCGAAGACCATTTGTTTAGGTGCTTCTGGCTCAAAACTTTCTTCGATTATTGTTGTTTCGGCATCGCCCCAAAGTGATTCGAGGTCGTAGAATTTACGGCGGTCTTTTCTGAAGATATGTACCACCACGTCAACGTAGTCAAGCAAAATCCATTCTCTATTTTGACGCCCTTCTTGGTGCCAAGGGCTAAGTTTGGAGGCTTTAAAAACTTCTTCATCAACCGAGTCGGCGATGGCCGCAATTTGGGTATCGGTGTTACCCGAACAAACTACAAAAAAGTCGGTGATAGCATTCTTAACATTACGTAAATCCATCACTACGATATTGGTCGCTTTTTTTTCTAACATTCCGTGTACTACTAAGCGACTTAACTCATCACCAGAAAGTTCTTTAATTTCTTTCATTCAATCTTATCTTCATTTAATTTTGTGAGCGGTTCGTTCTAATAATGGTGAACTATTAATGATAAATGTTTAATGTAAAACTTTCCGTTTATCACTAAAAGTTCAAAAAAATAGGCTTTCTTTTGAAAGTACACGAACTTCACTAAAAAATATTTTATGTATGCGTTACCTACAAACGCTAAATTACTATAAAGTTGCACAATTTTCAACCCAAAACTTTATTTCTCGGCAAAAATACTGTTTATCTGCCAAGTTGTCATTCAACTAACGATATTGCGGCTGAAATAATTCAAACAAAGCGAGTTTTTGATGGAACAATTGTCATAACCGCTGACCAAACGGCTGGGCGTGGGCAGCGTGGAAACAGCTGGGAAACCCTTCCTAACCAAAATATTACGGTTTCGATAATTCTGAAACCTGACTTCTTGGTAGTTTTCCAACAATTTCGATTAAATATTGCGGTTTCGCTTGGAATTTACGAGTTTTTATGTAAATATTTATCTGACGGCTTAACAATTAAATGGCCAAATGATATTTATGTAGGTAATCGAAAAATGGGTGGGGTTTTGATTGAAAATACGCTTTCGGGAAGCCGAATTGGGTATTCGGTTGTTGGTATTGGCTTGAATATCAATCAATTAAGTTTTATGAATGACAGAGCGATTTCGTTACGACTGGCTTCACAGAAAACAGAAGATTATACGATTGAGAAATTGATTGAACAGCTGTGCGAATGTATCGAAAAATATTATTTACAGTTGAAAAACGGACACGCTGAGGCTCAGAAAAAAAAGTATTTAGAACGATTATTTCGGTTCGGAGAATGGCACCAGTATGAACAAAATGACGTACGTTTTCTCGGTAAAATAATTGATGTGGCCGAAACGGGGCATTTATTAATGGAAGTAGGCGAAGAAGTGAAAAAGTTTGATTTTAAAGAGATTTCGTTTGTTATTTAAGTAAAAGTTTACCCTAAAATATATAGATTTTGAAAACAATAATTTTAAATCAGCCGCAAGAATTTCAATTAATTAGCCGAGATTTTGATGACACTTTGGCTGAAAATGAAGCTCTTTTGAAAATTCATCGCATTGGTATTTGTGGTACAGATTATCATGCGTATCGTGGTCGTCAGCCGTTTTTTTCGTATCCACGTGTGCTTGGGCATGAGTTAGGAGCAGAGGTGGTTAGTTTAGGGAGTGGGGCAGAAACGAGCGATATAAAAATCGGAGATAAGGTTTCGGTTGAGCCGTATCTTAATTGTGGTGTATGCCAGCCTTGCCAAAACGGTAAAACCAACTGCTGTGAAAGTCTGAAAGTTTTGGGCGTGCATAGTGATGGTGGTATGGCTGAGTACCTAAAAGTGCCTGTTAATAAACTACATAAATCTGCTATTTTGCAATACGAACAACTTGCTTTGGTTGAAACACTGGGAATTGGCTCGCATGCAGTTCAACGTGCCAATGTGTCAGCAAATGATATTGTCTTGGTGATAGGAGCGGGGCCAATTGGGTTGTCTGTAATTCAGTTTGCTAAAATCAATGGAGCAAAAATTGCCGTAATGGATTTTAGTAAACAACGCCTTGATTTTGCTAATGAAGTCATTGGAATTGATAAAAGTATTGTAGCAACGGAAGATTTTTCGGCCGATGATTTACGTAGAATTTTAGAGGGAAAATTGCCAACGGTAGTTTTTGATGCTACGGGAAATTCTCAATCAATGATGAAGGCGTTCTCGTATGTGGCTTTTGGTGGAAAATTGGTTTATGTGGGTCTTTTTCAAGGAGAAGTAACCTTTTTTGACCCCGATTTTCATCGTCGTGAAATTACACTTTTGGCAAGCAGAAATGCCTTACCAACTGATTTTAAACATATTATCTCGAAAATGGAAAGTGGGGAAATCAATACAAAAGCTTGGCTTACGCACGAAGCTGCTTTCGATGATTTACCCACCGTTTTTGAAACTTGGCTCGACCCTAAATCACAAGTGATTAAGGCAATGGTGGTACTTTGATTTTGTGGAGCGAACCGAATTTATCGGTTACATTTTGTTCGCTCCACAATCTTAAAACAAATTTGTATCAATAAATTCGTTTCTAAATTTACCTTCGGGGTCGTGTTTGGTCATTAAAGCCTTAAAATCATTAAGTTTTTCGATTCTTGTTTGCAAAACCTGTGGTTTTAAGGTAAATATCTTTCCCCAGTGCGGTCTTGGATTAAATGGTGCGAGTGCTTCTTCAATAAGAGGTAGAACTTTTAATACTTCTTCGGTTTCTTGTTTCCAAGTAAAGTGAAAAGCCACACAAGTTTTTTTATACATTGGGCTCATTGGTAAATCATCACCCGCAATGGCTCTTACTTCGGTGATGAATAAATGTGGAGAAACTTTTTCGTTGAGTTTCTCGATGGCCATTAACCCTTCGTAAGCATTTTCAAAAGCTATAAAAAATTCTGATTGTAATTCTTTACCACTACTCGGCGTGAAACCCATTTTGAAGTGTGGCATACGCTCATACCACGGGCCTTCAACACCCATTTGGTCGGTACAATTTACAGGGTCGAGGGCTTCGATTGGGTGGAGGTTTTTGGTTTGAAGTTTTGCTCCGTAAAACTCAGGGGCAATTTCTTTCATATCATCAGCTTTGCTTTTTATCCAAACTTCGCTGATGTTTTTCTTTGTCCAATCAGTAAATAAACTAACGCTATACCCCGCCGACATGATAGCCTCAAAGTTTTTTTCCAGTTCGGCCATTGGCAAGTTCTGATAAACCACTTGTTTCATTTTGAAAGTAGGCTGTAAGGCTAAAGTCATTTTCGTGACGATTCCTAAAGCACCAAGATTCACAACTGCCATTCCAAATTCTTCGCCATCTTTTTCTTTTGATAAGCTAATAATTTCTCCTTTTCCGTTCACAAATTCTAACGCTACTACCTGCGTTGCCAAATTGCCGTTTTTAATACCCGAACCATGGGTGCCTGTGGCACAAGCACCTGCTACCGAAATGTGCGGAAGTGATGCCAAATTATAGAGAGCAAAACCATTCTCATCCAAATATTTGCATAAATCTCCGTATTTGATGCCTGCTTCTACGGTTATGGTTTGTTTTTCTTTATCAAGCGAAATAATTTTATTGAATTCTGCCGAAGAAATCTGATTTTCGGTGCTATCGGCAATTTTATTGAAGCAGTGTTTAGTGCCGAGTCCACGTACTTTTTTTACTTTTTTGATAGTTTCTTGGAGTTCAGCGACTGTTTTGGGCGTATATAAATTATCTGTACTGTATGTTAGATTTCCCGCCCAGTTGGTTCGTGGGTCTGATTTTGGTTTTTCTGTACACGAAAATAATTGTGGAAATGCTGCTCCTGCAGCCAAAACTGATGAGGTTTTGAGGAAAGTTCTTTTGTTCATTCTAATAGGTTTTTGTAAGGTTTGAATAGAGAGAGGTAAGTTAGAAAAAAAAGTTGAGTTTTCGATGGTAATTCATGAAAAAGCCCAGTAAAAAAAACTGGGCTTTTTCATGAATTTTACAAAGAATTATTTCACTAATTCAAATAATTCTTTGTCCATCTGAGGTTTTACGGTGCAAGTATTGTCGAAGTGCATCGTAGCGGTATTGCTTGCATTATAAGCTGGCCAATTTGGTAAACCTTTGTGGTTTGGATTTCCAACTTTTGCAAAGTTTATCCATGCCGAACTCATTTTATCGGCAAGAGCTTGAGCTTCTTTTGTGCCACCTGTCATATTTTTTGTACGTTGAATATTATCAAAACAGAACGCAATTTCCATACAGTGAACGGCTTTGTATTTTCCGTCCATTACTGGCGACTGCCAATCGAATAAGTACATATATGTATTAGCTCCACCCGCAAGAGCTGATTTTTGATTGGCTTGTTGCACAGCACCTGGGCGGAAAGTAACATCATAGCTTAACATTTCGCTCATTTTTCCGTTTGGATAAGCCTTTTTTACGGCTGCAATGTACGCATCTGTTTTGTCGCCATATACTTTTTTGATGGCTTCTTTGGCTTGTTCATCGGTTGCATTACTCGGAATTCCACCTCTGAAAACTGCAAATTCATTAATCGTCGTACCAATCATCAACGGAATGTTTTTTGATAATTCAAATGCTTCATTTGAGAATAATTGGTAAGGTAAAACTTCACCATCGGCACTTGGGCCCCAGCTTAAACCAAAACCAATAACTGGTTTGCCCTCGGCTTTTATTTTATCAGCAATCGTTTTGAGTGCTTTCTTACCTGCATCGCTTAGCGTTTGGAAAGGAACTTTCTGAATATCATCTACTTTATCCGCCGAAATACCTAATTCTTTCAAAACTTCCGCACCAATTGCTTGGGTTGTAGTTTTATCAAGCATGGCCGTACGGAAAGCACCACTCTGATTGATTGCTTTGTGGAAAAGTCCTTTTGCCGAAGGCATTGCCATTAAGGTATTTACTTTTGCTCCACCACCTGATTGCCCGAAAATGGTCACATTATTAGGGTCGCCACCGAAATTCGAGATATTGGTTTTAACCCATTCTAAGGCAGCTTTCATGTCTAAAACACTATTATTAGCTGAAGTTTTGTATTTTTCGCCATAAGCAGAAAGGTCTAAATAACCCAAGATATTGAGACGGTGATTAATAGAAACCACTACTACATCGCCTTTTTTAGCCAAATTTTCGCCATCATACGAAGGTAATTCTTGTGAAGAGCCCGCCGTGAAACCACCGCCATGAATCCAGAACATGACTGGACGTTTTTTTCCATCGTTGATTCCTGGTGTCCAGACGTTGATACGCATACAGTCTTCGTTGGTAAAACCCCAACTGTGGTCGAATACGAATTCACTTTCATCCATCACGTTTGTGGTTGGGTCCATTAAGGGGGCAACTGGTCCATAAACCATCGAACTACGCACATTTGACCACGTTTTTGGTTTTTGAGGAGTTTCAAAACGTTTTGCTTCGGCGTATGGAATGCCTTTGTAAGTGAAAATGCCATTGTTGATATAGCCACGAACTTTACCTGCATCGGTAGAAGTTACGGCTACGTTTTCGCCAGTTTGTAATTGTGCATCAGCCGTTTGGAAGAGTAAACAGCATGACACAAATAGAGAAAGGATTGTTTTTTTCATTTGTTTAAAAATGGAGTTGAAAACTAAAATATAAATAAAAAATAAATGCTTGTTAAATTGAAGGTTAGGGACTTGCTTGGGTGTTTTATATTTCCATTTCCAAGAGTTTATAACTTAATGCTTTTCCGTGAGTATCAATTCTAAGTGAAGTTGTAACTCCACCAGCAAGTGCATCGTGGCACACAAAGAGCAAAGATGAAATATTAGGCATTTCGTAGCGAATGATTTCTCCTTCGATAATTCCTGCAAAATGTTGTTTTACTTTTTCTGTGCTCACTTTTTCGCAAAGCATGGCATAATCGCTCTCATCATAAGGAATAAGCGAAAGTGTTGAAATATTACCTTTATCACCTGCACGGCTATGGGCTATGTCGTATAATTTCATGATTCAAAAATTGATATTTGGGGTAATACTTTTTTTCTATCTACCAAAACCGACACGATTCCGATAACTTCATTGACGTATTTTCTTACGCCACCACCACCCGCAGGGCCGTTGGTATAAAGAGCTTCTATTTCTTCGCCAATCAATGCAGCATCCGCTTGCGTTTGAGCTTTAGCAGCGACTCTTAATCGTACTTCGGAAATTGGGGCTTCGGAAATAGGCGGCTGAGCGAAGTCGAAGCCCCGATTTCCGAATGTTGAATTTATTCCAATTAAATCAACTTGGATTTCTTCGAATTGTGATTTTAAACGTTTCTCAACGGTTTCGCCTGCTAACTTGGCTCTTTCGTTGGCGGCAGGCCCTGCGTAAGAGATTTCTCCTTCTCCCTGCCAAAAGGCTTTGTAGCCAACACTAACTTTATAGGTTGATGGTTTTTCTTTGCCACTTCCACCCGTTACTCTCACCTGATTTTGAGCTATTTCTTCCAATTTTACGCTTGTAAAATCAGCAACGACATCTGGGGTATAATATTCATTAGGATTGATTACCTCATAGAGTAATTGCTCTTTGGCAGTTTGCAAATTAATGATGCCACCCGTGCCCTCTACTTTACTAATAACCGCCGAACCATCAGCAAAAATATCTGCAAAAGGATGTCCCAAATTATCCATGTTCTCGACAGGCTTTTTGATTGGGTCGGCAAAATATCCGCCTGTGATGTGTCCTGCACATTCCATCAAATGACCTATAACAGTGCCTTTGCCCATTAAATCATAATCATCGGTGGCCCAACCAAACTCATGAATCATTGGGGCAAGAAAAAGCGATGGGTCGGCCACACGACCAGTAATAATTATTTGTGCATTGGCCTGTAAGGCTTCTAAAATTCCATCAACTCCGAGATAAGCGTTTGCGGAAACAATTGGTGAAAGGTGATGAGTGAAAGGTGATTGATATTCGTCTATGAGGTCAATTGCAAAGTTTTCATTGCCAAAAATGCTAAACCTTTCACTTTTCGCTTTTAACTTTTCACTAACGTCGTCTCCACTTACTGCGGCAACTTTTATAGGAACGCCTTGTTTTTTAGCAATTTCTATGATTTTTTTTGCTCCCTCAATTGGATTTGCTGCCCCCATGTTGGTGATGAGTCGAATATTATTTTTGACCAAATGAGGTAAAAGTGTTTCTATTCTACGCTCCAGAAGTGGGTCGTAACCTTTGGCAGGGTCGGCCATTTTGCGTTTATTAGCAAGTGCGATGGTTCGTTCGGCCAGACATTCTAATACTAAATAATCTAACTTTCCTTTCTCGGCTAAAACAATGGCAGGTTCGATTCTATCGCCCGAAAATCCAGCCCCACAACCTATTCTAATTTTATTCTTCATTTTTGGGAATTTCAATTTTTGATTTTTATTATTCGAATGGTAGAGACAAGGCGTGCCTTATCTCTACAAAATCAGATGGCGATTTAAAATTACGAATCACAATTCATTACTATAAAATTTATCATTTTCCCAATTCAATGGGTTGTTTTCGATGTAATCATTGATTTTTTGATATTCTTCATCATTTCTAATAATATGGTCGTGAAATCTTGTTTGCCAAGCGAATACAAGACCATTTTTATCAGTTAAATTTAGTCGATTGCAATGTTTTGTTGTTGCGGATTTGTATGAACCAATGATTGAGGAAACCGTATTTTTTCCTTGATTTTGAAACCGTTGTTGGGTTGGGGTTTGTATTGATATTTGTTGTTGCTTTTGTAGAGGCAAGGCATGCCTTGTCTCTACGGTTTCAATGATTTTATTTTCAGGTTTATCCAAAATCAAAATCCCATGTATATGGTTCGGCATAACCACAAATGCACCTAATTCTATATTTTCGGTGTGATTTTTTATTTCATGCCAGAATACATCAGCCAATAATCCGATTTTTGACAATTTCATTTGCCCATTTTCAATTTCCCCGAAAAAATGGTCACGATTTTTCGTACAGATTGTGATAAAATATGCTCCATTCCAGCCATAATT
>JACCEC011042383.1_pt1 | contig 16939 bp, 15 predicted proteins | sample 7450121 | NCBI WGS metagenome assembly JACCEC01 (sample SAMN15323455, study PRJNA562643) | freshwater metagenome | isolation source: river surface water | place: USA:Blue River Watershed | collected 2017-08-18 | reverse complement strand
TGCTCTCAACACCAAGGCGCGATCGTAGGGAAGGTAAAAATCACTATCTTTTAAATTTGTCATAGTTGCTTCAAAGTCCCCCTTTTCAAGGGGGATTTAGGGGGATCTGCGGGTGTGAGATCCCACAGGAAAAAGTTTTCAAATAACCTCTGAGAAGTCGGGGATCTGGATCTGGGTATGGGTAACAATATCCCCGACTTCTTTGATTGATTGTATCCATAAATTATCAATTGATCTGAGAAGTCGGGGATCTGGATCTGGGTATGTAATTATATGTATTTTAGCAATAATTCTTTACTTAGGCGATTATTGAGAATCAAATAATTGAGATAATATAGGAATACTGACTGCTTGCATTTACCATTACTCAAAACTATTATGTCTAGGTTATTAATTACCCAATACCAAACAGAAGTACAAAAAATCATTCAATTTGGTGGTTCACGGAAAGAAACTTCTATTCGTGTTGCTTTCCAAAACCTGTTAAATGAATATTGCAAACCCCGTGATTTTTTACTCATCCCTGAATTAGATTATAAATTACCAAATGGTAAAGTCGTTTATCCCGATGGTACGGTTAAAGATGCTTTGCGGTTAGATTGGGGTTACTGGGAAAGTAAGGATCAATATGATAATTTAGATCAAGAAATTGAGAAGAAGTTAAATAAGGGTTATCCTGATAGTAATATTTTATTTGAAGATTCCCAAAATGCCGTTTTAATTCAAGGTGGAACGGAAACTATGCGCGTATCCATGCAAGACGCGGACGCGCTAGATGGTATTATTAATAACTTTATTAATTTTGTCCGTCCTGAAGTGCGGGACTTTCGAGAAGCTATAGAGATTTTTAAACAGGATATCCCCATTATCTTAGATTCTCTCAGAAACTTGATAGATTGTCAAGAGGGAAATAATCAATCTTTTGAAACTGCAAGAAATAAGTTTTGGGAACTTTGTAAAAAGTCTATTAACCCGGAAATTACATTGTTAGATATTCGGGAAATGATGATTCAACATATTTTGACTGAGGATATTTTTATTAATATTTTCAGTGAGTCGCAGTTTCATCAAGAAAATAATGTTGCGAGGGAGTTACAAGGGGTAATTTCGACATTTTTTACAGGAAGTTTAAAGCGGAATACTTTGGGGAGTATTGAAAGATATTATGCAGTCATTAAAAGAACTGCGGCAAATATTGTTAATCATCAAGAAAAACAGAAGTTTTTAAAAGCTTTATATGAGAATTTTTATAAAGCATATAATCCTAAAGCTGCGGATAGATTAGGAATTGTGTATACTCCTAATGAGATTGTCAGGTTTATGATTGAAAGTACAGATTTTTTGGTACATAAACATTTTGGGAAGTTGTTAGCAGATAAAGATGTGGAGATTTTAGATCCTGCGACGGGAACGGGTACATTTATTACTGAGTTAATTGATTATTTACCTCCCCATAGTTTACAGCATAAATATAAAAATGAGATTCATTGTAATGAGGTGGCAATTTTACCTTATTATATTGCGAATTTGAATATTGAATATACTTATAAACAGAAGATGGGGGTTTATGAGGAGTTTGAGAATATTTGTTTTGTGGATACTTTGGATAATACCTTGTTTGAAGGTAAGCAAATGGATTTGTTTGCGATGAGTGTGGAGAATACTGCGAGGATTAAAAGACAGAATGATAGAACTATTTCTGTGATTATTGGTAATCCTCCTTATAATGCAAATCAACAGAATGAAAATGATAATAATAGAAATAGAAGTTATACAACAATAGATAGACTAATTAAACAAAGTTATGTAAAATATAGTAATGCTCAAAAAACAAAGCGATATGATATGTATTCTCGTTTCTTTAGATGGGCTACAAACAGATTAAATGAAAACGGAATTTTAGCTTTTATTACTAATTCTTCTTTTATTCATTCCAAAGAAGCTGATGGTTTTAGAAAATCTGTTGCTGATGAATTTAGTGAAATTTATATTATTGATTTAGGTGGAGATATTAGAGCAGGAGATAAAACAGGTAATGTATTTAATGTACAAGTAGGAATAGCCATTAGTTTTATGATTAAAAAATCTGATCATAATCATGTACCATGCAAAATATTCTATAGCCAATTTTTTAGGCTAAATAATACTTTGAAGACTGTAGCATCAAAATTAGAATATATATCTAAATCTAAATTTTCTGATATTTATTTTCAACATATTACACCTAATAATAATAATTGGGTAAATATTACATTTAATGATTTTGAATCCTTATTAATGTTAGCAGATAAACATACTAAATTTACAAAAATTCAGGATGAAGAAAAAGCAGTATATAAGTTATTCTCTTTAGGAATTTCTACAAATAGAGATGAATGGGTTATAGATACTAATTTAGATAATCTTAAATCAAAAATGATATTCTTTACAGATTTTTATAATAATTATGAACATCAAGAAGCAGAAGATTTTAATTCTTCTATTAAGTGGTCAAGTAATTTAAAAATTAGGTATATACAATCAAAAAAAGAAGATTTTAATGAAAATAGAATTAAATTTATTTTCTATCGGCCATTTTGTAAATTGATCTTATATAAATCTAATATTTTTTTAGATAGAGTTGGATCAGCAGATGAAATTTACTTAGACACCGAGGAAAACAAAATAATAACATATTCATTTGGACAAAGATCCAATTTTTGTGTATTAGCTACTCAATATCTTTTCAGTCTTGATGCTTATCTTCCTAACGCAACTCAATCATTTTCTCTCTACCGTTACGACAAAGAAGGAAACCGCATTGATAATATCACTGACTGGGGACTAAAACAAATTCAAACCCATTACCAAGATGAAACAATTACCAAAATAGACATCTTTCATTATACCTACGCAGTCCTACATAACCCAGAATACCGCAAAAAATACGAACTGAATTTAAAACGCGAATTTCCCCGTTTACCCTATTATGAAAACTTCCCAAAATGGGTTAACTGGGGAAAACAACTCATGGAAATTCATATCAGTTATGAAACTGTTACCCCTTATAATTTAACTCGTGTGGATATTCCTTTAAAAGACATCCCTTCGACTTCGCTCACCCCTTCGACTTCGCTCATCCCTTCGACTTCGCTCACCCCTTCGACTTCGCTCATCCCTTCGACTTCGCTCAGGGAACGTGAGAAAGACAACTCTTCGACTTCGCTCACCCCTTCGACTTCGCTCAGGGAACGTGAGAAAGACAACTCTTCGACTTCGCTCATCCCTTCGACTTCGCTCACCCCTTCGACTTCGCTCAGGGAACGTCAGAAAACTATTAAAGTTAAATTGAAAGCAGATAAAAATAAAGGTGTCATTATTTTAGATGATGTCACCACATTAACCGGAGTTCCTGATATAGCTTGGGAATATATGTTAGGAAATCGTTCTGCATTAGAATGGATTTTAGATCAATATAAAGAAAAGAAACCAAAAGATCCCACCATTGCGGAAAAGTTTAATACATATCGTTTTGCAGATTATAAAGAACAGGTAATAGAATTATTGATGAGAGTGTGTACAGTGAGTGTAGAGACGATGAATATTATAAGGGAAATGTCTGAATCAGGATAACCAGGATTTTAGGATTTACAGGATTTTTAGATAACGGAGTTTTTAAAAAAAGTTGATAAATTAATTACTTGTTTAGAGGAAGTTTATCAAAAGGCGATCGCCTAATTAGTCGTTGAGCTAAGATTTGAAAAGAAGTCTCTGTGTAGGTTAGGAAAATGGCAGCACAAAAATTAAGCGAAACAGAACTACAGAAAGCCCTTAATACTTTACCCGGATGGCAAATTAAAGAAGGCAAATTATACAAAGAATACAAATTTAACTCCTTTGCAACTGCCTTAGGTTGGATGGTGACAGTGGGTGTTTATGCGGAAACTATGGGACATCACCCAGAATGGTTTAATGTTTACAACACCGTTAGGGTATATCTTACTACCCATGATATCGGTAATGCTATCAGTAATTTAGATGTGGAATTAGCGAAAAAAATGGAAGATTTAGCTTAGGTGAGGGTTGAAAGTTGCCTCCTGTAGGGGTAAACAGCCGTTTGCCCCTAGTGCTACCAATTACCAATTACCTAACTCGTTTCTTGAATTTGTAATCTAATTGTGTGTTCTATTGTACCGCTTAATTGCAGTTCCATGATTTCACCACCAAGGGGTTCTATGCAGGTGAGGAGCGATCGCAAATTGGGCGTACTTGCACCAGTATCTACATATAATCTATCCGCTAAGTTACTGATTTTTTTCCAAGTCATATACAACTTACCAATAGTCTGTTCAATTTGCGATGCTTGATTTACTAAGTCAGCAGCAATACTTAAACAACCGACTCTTTGGGCTTCTTCTAATGCGGTTTCAATATCCACATCTTCTGCTGTTAAGGCTTGAACTTGGGCGGCGGATTTGAGATACTTGGCTAATTGCCGAGCTTCTGAGGTAGCTTGTTTAACAGTATCAACGTCAGGATTGGCGGCTATATCCCTTTGTAATGCCTTTTGGTGTAATTCGGGCAGTTTCTCCATTTCCTTAACCAAAGGGGCAATGTAGCGCGGTGGGAGACTGTTATCTGCGGCTTTTTCCCTGACTTCCTCTGGTAATAGATCCGAGGACATGGCTGTCCATTCGTCGCTGAGTTGACGGACTTCTCTGCGGGTGATGCGATCGCCTTTTTGGGCGGCTTCACTGACCATTTGTTGTACTTCCGGCACGGCTTTGGCGGTTTCGACAAATGCCCGTTTACTAAAGTTATTTACACTATCTGGATCAAGTTTGCCTTCTTCTAGAAGGGTATCAGCACTATTAGCTAATTGAATCCAACTGTAGGCTTGAGTTTTACTAATTTCTCTTTCTTTAAGCCATTTGAGAAAGCCAGTCCCGCGTCCATCGCCACCTTTTTTCTCTCGGTCACGGATAGACCGGAGGATGCGCCCTCGCCAAATTTCCGTTTGCAAATCAAAGCGATCGCATACCTGCCAGGCTACATCTAACTGTTGTAAAAAATCGGACTCAGGAATTTGTTCATCTTCTGGATCAGGCAACTCAAAGTCTAAATCGGCTGGCTGTTGCAGTGCAGCAGCAATATCATTCATGGAGTCGGTATCTTGCACGATGGTAGATGGTTGGGGTATGCGATTTGCGCTTATAGCAGGAGGCAGAGGGCAGGAGGCAGAGGAAAAGTCTTATCCTGTATGATTTTTAATTTTCAGTTTCTATCTCATTCAACTGCATACCGCTATATTTTCACACAATTTGTATTTTCAAAATTGGTGATATAAAGCAAGTAAGTATTTTACTGCAAAAATTAAATTTTAGGGGACTGGGAAAATGAGAAAATGAAGAAACAAAAAATTATTCCTTATCACCTATAACCTATTCCCTTATGAGACAAACTGCTAAAATCCTTGATGGTAAGGCATTAGCCGATAAAATTCAGATAGAACTCACTCAAACCATCGCCAAATTAAAAGATCAAGTTGGGCGATCGCCCGGTTTAGCAGTATTAATGGTGGGAGATAACCCCGCTTCCGCCGCCTATGTCCGCAACAAAGAAAAATCCTGTGCCAAAGTAGGAATTACCTCTTTTGGTAAACATTTTCCCAGCCAAACCAGTCTGACTGAATTAGAAGCAGTAATTGATAAACTTAATCAAGATTATAGAGTAGATGGGATTTTAGTTCAGTTACCGCTCCCCAATCATTTAGATGCTGTGAGTTTATTACATCGCATTGCCCCGGATAAAGACGCGGATGGACTTCATGCTGTGAACTTAGGGCGACTAGTGCGAGGTGAAACAGGTTTACGCAGTTGTACTCCTGCCGGTGTGATGCGTTTATTAGCAGAATATAAAATTCCGTTACAGGGGAAAAAAGCCGTAGTTTTAGGACGTAGTATTTTAGTGGGAAAACCCATGGCTTTGATGCTACTAGAAGCTAATGCTACAGTCACCATTGCCCATTCCAAATCCCAGGATCTACCAAATATTACCAAAGATGCTGATATTCTCATTGCTGCCACAGGTATTCCGGGAATGATTAGTGCCGATATGGTAAAACCGGGCGCAGTTGTGGTAGATGTGGGAATAAACCGTGTTAGTGATGGCAGTGGCAAAAGTCGTTTAGTCGGCGATGTTCAATTTGAAGCGATCGCTAATGTGGCAGAATATATTACCCCAGTACCTGGGGGTATCGGTCCGATGACAGTTGCTATGTTATTGCAAAATACTGTTTCTAGCTATTTGCAAACCACAAGCAATTGAGAAATAATTTTTGATGAATAGTCCCAAACCCCCGTTAAACGCTAGATACATCAGAACCTACAACCCCTTATTTTCAACAGTTAAGAGGAATTACAGCATGGTAGCAACGGATAGAAAATTGGAAATCCCCAAAAAATCAGAGTCAGCTAGTTTTAACCTCGCTACCTATCTCCAAGAACGACAACAGCTTTGTGAAAAGGCTTTGGATAACTCCATTACCGTCGTTTATCCAGAAAAGATTTATGAAGCGATGCGTTATTCCCTCTTAGCTGGAGGTAAACGAGTACGCCCCATTTTGTGTTTAGCCGCTGCTGACATGATTGGTGGTACAATCGAAATGACTATGCCTACAGCTTGCGCTGTGGAAATGATCCATACCATGTCATTAATTCATGATGACTTACCCGCTATGGATAATGACGATTATCGTCGCGGTAAATTGACAAATCATAAAGTCTATGGCGAAGATATCGCTATTTTGGCCGGAGATGGTTTATTAGCTTTAGCATTTGAACACGTAGCGGCAAAAACTCCCGAAAATGTACCCAGAGATAGAGTTTTACAAGTAATTATTCGTCTAGGTAAAGCCCTGGGCGCGGCTGGTTTAGTGGGTGGTCAAGTGGTAGATTTAGACTCAGAAGGTAAGTCAGATATTTCCTTAGAAACCCTGAATTTTATTCATAATCATAAAACCGCAGCCCTATTAGAAGCTTGCGTAGTTTGTGGGGGAATTATTGCCGGTGCATCCGCAGAAGAAGTCCAAAAATTAACTCGTTATTCTCAAAATATCGGTCTGGCTTTCCAAATCATAGATGATATTCTCGATATCACTGCGACCCAAGAACAGTTAGGTAAAACCGCCGGTAAGGATCTTACAGCCCAAAAAGTTACCTATCCTAGTTTATGGGGTATCGAAAAATCTCGCGATAAAGCCCAACAACTGGTGGCTGAAGCTTGCACTGAACTAGAATGTTATGGAGAAAAAGCCGTTCCTCTCCAAGCGCTCGCTCACTTTATCACCAGCCGCAATCACTAAATCTAATTTTAGATTTTGGATTTTGGATTTTGGATTGCTCACTCCCCACAACTTCTACTTACATTTACTAGACTTACTAAAATACCATGCAGGACATAGGCGAAATTTTTAACAATCGGGTGCTGCTGGTTGCCCTTGTCGCTTGTTTTGTAGCTCAAGGATTAAAGCTGATCGTTGAGTTAGTCAAACATCGCAAATTAGATGTGCGTGTTTTAGTAACTACTGGAGGTATGCCCAGCGCCCATTCCGCCCTAGTCACATCTTTAGCCGCAGGTGTGGGACAAACTCTAGGTTGGGCATCTCCAGATTTTGCTCTAGCTGCGGTTTTTGCCATCATCGTCATGTATGACGCGGCTGGAGTCCGTCAAGCCGCTGGCAAGCAAGCACGCATTCTTAATCAAATGATTGATGAATTATTCCATGAGAAACCCGACTTTTTCCAAGACCGTCTCAAGGAGTTACTAGGACATACACCAGTACAAGTCATTGCTGGTTCTGTTTTAGGTGTAACTATTTCTTGGTTGGCTAGATCCGCATATTAGTCGGGTGTTCGTTATCAGTAAACAAGGATATTACTCTTACACAATGATCAGAACTTCAGGCAAATTTTGTTTATAGCCGTCCTCATACTAAGCTGTTGAGTATTTAATTTCTGTAATTTGTATAAGTCTGGCGGGCAAGATGCCCACCCCACAAAATTTAACCATGGATTATACAATTTAGGTGCGTAACAGCTTATTACCGCACAATTGAACGTAGTAAAACTACTTTCCTACTATCTGCCAAGATAGCCACAAAACCACTTTCGCTGAGTTTTTGTAATGTGTTATATGCTTCTTTTTGATTAGTAGTATAAACTGCCAACAGGTAAGGGCGTTGACCATAGGAGACAAAACCGACATCACCCCCAACAGCTTTTTGTAAGCTACTAACCATTTCTGGACGGTTAAAATAATCTACCAAAATTGCATAACCTTCCCCTAATATTTTGGGGTTATAGATAATTTGGTTACTTTGTGGTTGTGATGGTTTTGGTACTGAACGAGTGGTGATAATAGACGATAAACCAACTATATTTTGAATATATCTAGCCCAGCGATTGGCATCATCAGTTTTTTTGAAACCGCCAATTCTTGTAACTGTTTGATTGTTATATTTACAAACAACTGTTTTGATTTCTGTTGGTAAAGCAGTACGCAATTGATTTTGATTTTCTACTGAAGGGCTAACTACTAATAATAAATATTCTCCTACTTTGGGGGCCTGACAATTAGCAATGTTTTGTTGGGCAACTACTGGAGAAATATTACTAATTAGGGTTGGAAGTGTTAGTAATAAAGCACTGGGCAAAATTTTGAATATTTGCATAAATTGTTGAATTGGTAATGGGTAATGGGTAATGGGTAATGGTTGACGGTTAACGGTTAACGGTCAACTCTCATCTATTAAGAAACTGTGCTAAGGGATGCTAAGGGGTTAGGTATAGTCTCTGAAGGGGCGGAAAATTCTCCAGTAATTACATATTCTAGCCGCAGTTTGAGCCAGGTGATAAATTGGGGATTGGTGGAAATAATGGCTGCCGCAGGTTGGGGACATTTCTTTTTAATTGCAGCCATTGTTGGTATTTCCAGAAATGCGGGTTGTTTGATTAACCAAAAATCAATTTCTTTTTCTTGTTCATGATAATTACGAGTCCGTTCTTTGAGAACTTCGTCCATGGGTTCTTCTTCCATGAGGAAGTGTTGACTGGCCAAAACGTAATAGTATGTTTGCATTTTCTTAGTTTGCTGACTAATCTATAATTTTAGGGTACGGTGGTAACATACCCGACTTCTAGTATAGATTCATCATTTTATTGAGATCATGAAAACAGAAGTCGGGGATCTGATTCAGGTAAAGCGTTGAGTCTGTACTCTGAGCAATTAACGTTTTTTCAATCCCTTAAACCAAGAACCAAAGGGACAACCACTGCTGTGATGTTGACTATTTTCTAATTTGCCACCTGCTGTCAGCCTTTCTAAAAACAGGGCATTATCAAAATAATGTTCTAGGGAAAGTATTTTTAAATCATCGGTAACATGAGCAACACTCATACCGATAATTTCTACGGTTTCCCCAGTGGGTGCATAACCTTTATATATACCCTGAAAATGTCCCCAGTGTCTCCATTTGAATGTAACATTGGGAGGGCCTGAATACACTGCTAAAACTTCCCAGGGGAAACCTTGGGGAAAGGTGCTGTGAAAGATATCATGGGATGATTCAAAACTTTCTTCTGAAGCTTTGTAGTGTTCAGAATCAGCCATAAATAAATTATAAGTACCTTTAGCACCTAATTCGGCGGCGGTGTATTCTGGTCCTCCGTTGCTTGTAACCCGGAATTTCTCATTGACAATAGATAACCACTGCTGGGGGTTGCTTTTCCATGAAACTTCCATCTCAAAGGTCCGCACCAAATTTTCAACGATCGCCTCTAGTGTACCTTCTAAATGATGGTGGATGCTCTCTTTGGCTAGATTTTCTTCTGAACGGCTGTAATCAGGCGGTTTTTGGTAACGCCATTGGGCATCGTTACTGGCTGCTATTACTGTAGCTCTATTTTGTACCCATAGTGGCAGGTTGTTAGACTGTGTGGAAGTCATAGAAATTTCCAGTTTGCAAATTTGACTCTAATTTTTTCGGGAACTACGCAGCTAACACCCCTCCAGCAGAAATTAAAAATTGACAATTAAAAATTAAAAAAGAAGAAGCCCCTTTTAACGTTTAATTTATTAATTTTTAATGGGAACGAAGTAACATTGCTTGTTTCATTTCGCCGACGGCTCTTTCTATACCTACTAAGGCGGCTCTACTGATGATGGTATGGCCGATGTTGAGTTCTTCCATGCCTGGAAGTGCGGCGATGGGGTAAACGTTCCAGTATGTTAGTCCATGACCGGCATTGACTCTTAATCCAGCTTTAATGGCTTGTTCACAACCTTGGGCTAATAAAGCTAGTTCTCGGTGACGAGTTGTTTCGTCTTTGGCTTGTGCATATTGCCCTGTATGCAGTTCAATAAATTTAGCTTTTACCTTGACAGATGCTTCAATTTGTGGTGGTTGAGCATCTATAAAGAGACTGACGGGAATACCAGCATTTTGCAATTTATCAACTATCTCACCTATTCTAGCAATTTGTCCGACAATATCTAAACCACCTTCTGTGGTGATTTCTTCTCGTTTCTCTGGGACTAGGGTAACATAATCGGGTTTGATGTCTAGAGCGATCGCTAACATTTCGTCGGTAGCTGCCATTTCTAGGTTTAAATGGGTTCTGACGGTTTGGCGCAACAGTCGCACATCTCGATCTTGAATATGTCTTCTATCTTCCCGTAAATGGGCAGTAATGCCATCCGCGCCGGCCAGTTCTGCTAGTACCGCCGCCGCTATGGGATCTGGTTCTACTGTGCGCCGGGCTTGGCGAATGGTAGCAATATGGTCAATATTAACACCGAGTGTAGGCACGCCTGGGTTCTCCTGTTTAACAATTCTTAGATGTTTATTTTAGCGGAAATTAAAACGATATCATCTCAGTATTTAACATTTAGTCACTAGTAGTTGAATATAAATTCACCTACCTTTTAGCCATAAAAATAAATATAGAGCACAAAAAAATCCAAATACAAAAGGGTTTTCAGTAAATTTCCCCATGAGGAAGTTTCTGAGTTTGACTAAAAATCAAGTATTATTTTAGAATCAGAGTTCAATCGGTACAACATACATCAAATATCAACTTAGTTGATATTTGATAGTTGAGAACGAATGGCTAAAGGCAGGTAGAGCAAATGTAATCAAAATAAGAGTTTTCATCTTCTGATCGTTTGGAGATAATTCTTCTTGCTTATTTATTAACAATTGTAATCTGTGAGACGGACATAAATGATTCATATCTTAGCCCAAGCAGGAGCAACACCAACAGCTAATCCTATACCAGTAGCACCGTTCATTATGCCAACGGGGGGAGAATTTGCCGGATTTTTATCTACTTTGACTGTGTGCGCGGTAATTTCTATTGTGGTTTATGTTGCACTTTTTGTGATACTGCGATCGCTGGTTCGCAAATGGGAACAGGATACTTTAATCGTAATTCTTGGACTTTCTCAGATTCCTATAACTATCGTTTTGATCCTCACTAGTTTAAAAATAGCTTTCTTCCATTTAAGCAATTCAGGAGAAATAATTGCCTGGATTCAACAAACTATCACGGCTTTTTTAATCGGTGTTTTTACTTATTGGTTTACTCAGTTATTTACTGAGATCGCAGTTGCCTATTTAAAAACTTACGCCAGAAAGACAGAAGCCGTTTGGGACGATGTTTTAATACCATTACTACAAAATTTTATCCCTGTGATTACTTATATAATAGGGACTTCCTTATTTTTTAGTTCACTGGGTGTAGATTTATCGGGTATAGGATTAGCTCTAGGTAGTATCACTGTTGTCTTAGGGTTAGCCATCAAAGACATTTTGAGCAACTTTTTCAGTGGCTTAGTGCTATTAGTTGATACACCATTCAAATTTGGAGATGTGATAGCCACTTCGGATGGATCACTAGCAATTATCAAACAAATTGGCATTCGGGTAACAAAGTTGTATCTGATTGAACAGCATTGTGAAGTTTATATGCCTAATGCGACTTTAGGTAATCAAAATATCACTAACCTGAGCCGCCCCACAACACACTATGCCTATACGATTAATGTATCAGTAAGAATTGATGCTGATGCCGTTGTAGCCACAAATATCCTACGAGAAATCGTCGTTGGCCATCCAGATACCTTGGCAAATTTTGATGAGAAACTTAAATCATTAGATAGTTTCTATGGCTTAAAAGAAGCTACAGAAAAACATCTTTCTAAACAAGATGCTGGACGTCAGCGGATAGAACTAGAAAAAGAAGTTAATTTACAATTGAACAAAATTCATGATGGATTTGAGACATTAATTCAAGAGATTAAAATTTTAGAAAGAGGTGGTTTAGATATACAAGAATTAAAAAGTATTCAGAAAACCTACTTAGAGATTCTCAACCTAGTGGGAATGGTAATTATTACAGAACGTAAGGGTAAACGACAACGTTCATGGCTGGAAGAAAATGAATCTATGGGTAAATCATCTCTAATTAGTTTAGTGAGATTTTGGTATGAAACCTGGTTAAAAGATCCAGATTTAGTGGCAGAAGATCAAAATATATTGCCTGATGAATGGGAACAAAAGATTGAAATTTTGAAAATTAAACTAAATAGGTTGTTCCAAACTATTTCTAACCCAGGGACAGATGAAATGAGATTAGATGACTATGCAACAAGATTACTAGAGTGGTTAGAAACTAATTTTAAAGAGTCCTCTACTGCTTGGAAAGAACCACAAATTGAAATTACCGATATTCAAGGTTCTGCTCTACAATTCTCTGCCAGATTCTATATTGATAATATTCAATTAGAACATTGGCGACGTGGAGAACGAGTTAAAAATGAAGTCCGTCGGGAGATGATTAGAAGGTTAAGATTAGCTCACATCTACACGGGTTAAAAACAACTGTAGTAATATATAGCAGAAGTCAGAACTAAAACTATATCTCTGACTTCTCAGATCAATTGATAATTGGCGTTGCTGATTTGAGGTATGAAAATGATTTTTAATGATTTCAAAACCCTTGTAGAGACTTTCCATGGGTAGGGATTCTCGTCTCTACACCTAAATTCATACCTGGTTTCAGCAACGCCTGATAATTTATAGGCACAATAGATCAAAGAAGTCGGGGTTAATATATCCTCACCTACCACGATACCGCTATATTATTTTCCCAGCAGATACATATAGCAAAATAGTCAATATTTACACTAAGGTTATATATATGTTAATTTAATAGAAAACGGAAGTTTAATTTTAACTTTTAGTTATATTATAAAGAAAGATCACTCTGAAAAATTTGACAATCTCTGAGGCAATATGCTTTTAGAACTGGAACAAATTATTGTCAATCCAGGCCAACAAATGTTACTAAAAGATATTAGTTGGCAGCAGTTAGAAAATATTTTGCAGGAAATGGGAGAAACCCGTGCTGCACGTATTTCTTATAGTGATGGTTGGCTAGAAATTATGGTTCCCTTACCTGAACACGAAAAAGATAAAGAAATAGTTAGTGATTTGGTTAAAATCTTGTTAGAAATACTAAATGTTGATTTTGAACCTTTTGGGTCTACAACATTAAAAAATGAGCGAATGCGACAAGCTGTAGAACCAGATACTAGTTTTTATATTCAAAATCAAGCTACTGTAATTGGCAAAAATCGGATTGATTTAAATATAGATCCCCCACCAGATTTAGCTATTGAAATTGATATTACCTCCCGTACTAAATTTGATAATTATGCAATTTTGGGAGTCCCTGAACTGTGGAGATATAAACAAAATGGTTTACAGATTTTCTTGTTGCAAAATGGAAAATATGTAAACTCCCCATCTAGTCCTAATTTTCCTAATATCCCAATTGTCGAATTAGTTAACGAGTGTGTGCAGCAGTGTTTAACTATTGGTAGAAGTCAGGCGATGCGTAATTTTAGAAGTTGGGTGAAGGAGAATTTCTAATCGCTATTAGCTAAACTTGTAAAATTAAGGAATGGGCTCAAACTCATATTCATCAGTACCAATTTTTTTTTGAACTTTGACTAAGAAGATGTTATTGTTTAGGCGATCGCCTGATTTTGAAAACTTTGCACTTATCTGATTTTACCAGATAAAATTCGCGTGCTAGAAGCATCAGCATTCGGACAATTAATTATCGGTTTTTACCCAAGACTATCATCCGAATGCTTCTACTCTATTCATGGCCAGCTTGTTGGATCAAAATCTCCAATTCCTGCTGCATTTTGCTTCTGACTAACTCATAGCATTCGTTAACATAGGTGCGATCGCTGGCGGCGGCTTTTCCATACCTTGTAAACATAATTGGGGGGCAAACCCTAGTATGGATAGGCATAGGCAAGGGAATATTAGGCAACGGTCCAATGGCTAATCCCCACGGTAAGCCCAGATAAATAGGAAATACCAGGGGATCAACTCCAAATAACCAAGGCATTCCCAATTTATGAAGTTGCTGCATGATTTTATAGATATCAGTCAGGACAATCAGAGTATCATGTGACCCCCAAGAAATCGCCGGTACAATTGGCACTTTTTCCCGTAATGCCAACTTAATAAACCCCTTCCGGTCAGCAAAGTAAATTTTATCTCGCATAGCATGGGGTCGAAATACATCCTCTGCCCCACCAGGATAGACTAAGACACTAGCGCCAGCCCGTAAAGCTGCATAAGCCATTTTAGGATGCGCTCTGACTGCGCCAGCTTTCATGGCCATTTCTGCGGCTTCAGGAAATACCTCCCAGACTTTCGGGTGCATTAAACCATAAATTTCTCTTGTAGCACCAAAGCGCCGCCACCAATCATACAACATCATGGAAGTATCAGGGGAGGCTAGTCCCCCATTATGAGAACCGACAACGAGGATTTTTTCATTTGGGACATTTTCCCAACCACTGGTTTGGACTCGAAAATAAAAGTTATATAACAGGCTCAATACAGGCATCATAGACTCGATGAACCTTGGATCACGTTGATTCAAAGACCATCCGGTATTAGTTTTTGGCAGATGTTTTAGTTTTAACATTAGGAAATTTTATCAGGATTTATACTGATGAAACAATTTGTTGTTTTGTCGTTTTCTCCAGCCTAACGCAATCTTTCCATTGTTTTACTCAGCATTGGCAGATATCACTAGGAACTTAGGAACTGAATCCGATTTTAAGCGTCTGATCATACTAGACTATTAAAATTGATATATGATTGACAATCCCATGGACGAAATTTAGTTTCTTTGCGGTGTTTAAATTAGATATAGATTAAACTTCGGAGATTTCAAACAATATTCTTATAAATTGCATTATCAACAGTTGAGGGGAGACAAATAAAATGAAAACTTTTAAGCTATTGACGCTTATTCCCGTAGGATTAACCATCAGTTTATTGCTGACTCAAGCTAGTTTTGCCCAACCCGTCATTACTAAGCTAAACAATCTCCCTCAGACAGATCCGATCATTTTAACTGGTACATCTGGGGGAAAGGTGAAAACCGATTGTGGCTATATTTCCACCACCCCTAGTCAAGTAATTGATGTCACAGAATCATTACCTTATTTACAATTAATCGCAGAGAGTGAAGGCAAACCAACGCTCTTAGTTGATGGACCAGGAGGACGTTTCTGCGTACTCAGTAATGATAGTTCTGAGCGTAAACCCAAGCTGTCTGGTTACTGGACTGTGGGAAAATACTCAATATATATAGGTGAGTTATCCCCGGAAAAACATAACTATACCCTTTCCATTTCCCAACACCAAAAATAGCTCTTCCCCATTGTGAAGTCTAACGGATCGTATTTTTGGCAACAAATTGGACTCCTAACATGATATTGGTATTACAGTGACTCAATTTCTATGATTAGTTCACAAATGTTATGGGTTGTCCAAAGCTACTATCGCAGAGATAGCAGTATAGTACGTTCATACTGTGAACAGATAGAAATTTAGTATCGTTATCAAAGTTGCTGTTAAGGATCAAAATCTTTAAGGGGAAATATGTTTAGAAGACTAATTGGGGTTGTTGTCGCTACTATTTTGCTGACATCTCAAATACTTGTCGGTAGTGCAACAGCCTTAGAACTGAATGAAGCTACCCGCACAGTACCATTAAATGACAAAGGTGATACCGTTGTACTCAGTTTAGAACAAGTTAAAAAAGGCAAAGAGTTATTTAATTTCGCTTGCGCTCAATGTCATGCTGGTGGAGTGACTAAAACTAACCAAAATGTGGGACTTGAACCAGAAGCTTTAGCAGGAGCTACTCCTAAACGGGATAATATCGAAGGCTTAGTGGACTATCTGAAAAATCCCACTACCTACGATGGTGAAGTCGAGATTTCAGAAATCCATCCCAGTATCAAGAGTGCGGACATTTTCGGACAAATGCGAAATCTGACAGATGAGGATTTAACTGCGATCGCCGGTCATATTCTCATAGAACCCAAAGTTGTTGGTACTCGTTGGGGTGGGGGTAAAATTTACTACTAAGTTTAGCGAAATACAGCAGATTGCACATCAGTGAGGTAGAAACCGGGAAAACCAAAACCCAAGTAGCAAGGGTATTTTACCTCATGACTCCTGCCTTCTGCTATAAGTTCTCTTGACACTCCCCGGTCTAAAGACGCGGGGATTCTACATTCATCGTCAAAACTTGCTCAACCAGGTTTGCACCAAGTAGAGTAGTTGAAGGGTGTACTAGGCAAAGATGTAACGCATCCTAAACTTCATTAATGGTGCGTTACGCTATCGCTAACACACCCTACCTATCTTTCAAAAATCAAATATTAGTTCTATATTTCTGTATCAGTTCTCCCCCAGACATAGCCACTTAAGTCTCCCCACATTAAATGACACTCATCAATTAATAATACCCTCAATTTGCCGGTTTCTATTTCGGAACGCTTGCTTGCCAGTAGTGTT
>JACCEC010767101.1_pt1 | contig 16942 bp, 20 predicted proteins | sample 7450121 | NCBI WGS metagenome assembly JACCEC01 (sample SAMN15323455, study PRJNA562643) | freshwater metagenome | isolation source: river surface water | place: USA:Blue River Watershed | collected 2017-08-18 | reverse complement strand
GCATCCCATAATAATGAGCCCGATACTTGATTAGGTGAGGTGGTGTCTTTAACTCTTAAACCCGCAGATGTTGCACCTGTTCCATTTAAGTTAATAAGATTATTATCAACATCTAGAGTTGTTACATTTACATTTGTTGTTGTCCCCTTAACTAATAAGTTTCCTTTAACAGTTAAGTTAGAACCTGTTAATTCTATTGCTGTTAATACTGATGAAGTAAATGAATTTAAACTTCCTGTTGCAGTTTGAATAGCAGATATATTTGGACTTGAAATATTTTGAGTAACTACAAGTGTTCCAGTAACCTCTGTGTTTGAATTTATTGAAACAATTGTCCCTGTATCAGTAATATTACTATCATTTAAATGTTCAATACCGGTGCCTTTTGGTAAACGATTTTGAGTTAAGTAGGCTTCGTTACCCAGATTATTATATGTTTCAGGCCCCATTAATAGTACTGAAGATGTTACAGTACTTTGGTTTTGATGAACAAATAACCATTGGTTATTTAGAGAATCAAATAACATTGACCCCGATACCTGCGGTGAGGAACCGCTATCAATTACCGCTAAACCACCAAAACGAACTGATGGATTAAGAGCGTTAACCGTGATAATATTATCGGCAATATTAAGAATAGATGAACTAATGTTCTGTATTGAGGATGAGCCGGCAACAATTAAATCTTGAGAAATGTATAATGACCCTGTTATCGTTTGGCTTCCTTGGAATATGTTACTTCCAGTAGTTGCATAACTACCAGTTTTACCTTCTAATGAATTTAATCTATTTTCTTGATTTAAATCAGTGGTGGCAATCGACGAACTAAATGTTGAGTAACCTGTCGCACTTGTTATATTAACTTGTACTGAACCAGATATTACCCCTTCTGTGTTTAATTTAGTTTTGATTGTTGAATCAATTGATGAAGTAAAACTATTTAAACTACTTGTTGATGACTCTAATGAAGTTAACCTACTATTCTGAGTGGAATTTGTTGAATCGTTTGAACTAGTGTAGGAATTAAAATCGTTTCTTATGCTTCCACTTGCGGTTTCTAATGACGATAAACTACTTAGTGCACTACTACTGAAACTATTCAAAGATGATGTAGTAGATTCTAAAGAATTCAATCTACTATTTTGTGTGGTATTTGTAGAATCATTAGAACTTGTGTAAGAATTAAAATCATTTCTAATACTTGAACTTGCAGATTCTAAAGAATCTAATCTACTATTTTGAGTAGTATTTGTAGAATTGTTTGAACTTGTATAAGAATTAAAATCCGTTCTTATACTTCCACTTGCAGATTCTAAAGAATCTAATCTTCCGTTTGCACTAGAAGTAAATGTATTTAAACTACCTGTACTTGTTTCAATTGCAGATAATCTATTTTCTTGATTTAAATCAGTTGTTGCAATTGATGAACTAAAAGTAGAATATCCAGTTACTCCTGTTATACTAATTTGAATCGAACCAGACACGACTCCGTCTGTATTCATTTTATTCTTGATTGTAGTATCAATGGAGTTTGTAAATGTATTTAAAGAACTGGTACTATTTTCTAATGACGATACTTTACTATCGTTTGAAGATGTGTAAGAATTAAAAACCGTCTCATCTAATTTACCTGTACCAATGGCTTGTCCATTTAATGTAATTGAACCGGTAATATCCACAGAACCTGTGACAGAAAGTGACCCACTAATTGTTTCAGTACCAACAAATGTATTTGAACCTGTTGTTGCAATTCTAGATGGTTCAATGTAAACAACATTTCTATCGGCTTCATTATTTAAGATATCTCCTAATACAGAAATACTGTTACCCATGCCGGTATGTGCCGTACAAAAGTAATATAGTGTACTTGGTGTTGTGTCCGTAACCTCTATTTGGATATATCTGGCGATGAACCAATTGTTACACCGGTTGTGTACGCCACACCACCATTATGTGTTCCATCATTTGTTGTTGAGAATCTAAATGGATGAGAGCCAATATTTGGATATAAAAACTTATAGGTATAACCTTTTATTAGTGTTAATGTTGGGTTTCTAACATTATCTATAAAATATTTTCCACCCGCATCACTTACAGAGATTGTTACCAATCTATCAGTACCGAGAACTATGTTATTAACCTCTAATGACCCACTTACATCAACCGAACCTGTAATTTGATGTATATCATCTAAACTATCACCGAATTTTGATGACCCACTTTCGTATATAATTGAAGCGGAAACAAGTTCGGTGTGATATTCTTGTGCGGTTAATCTTCCTGTAACTGTTAAATTACCCGTAATTTCAGTGTTAGTATTAATTAATAAACCATTTGCTTGTGACAATGATGCGGTTACGGTACCATCTGAAATTTGACTTAGATTTAGACCTGTGACACCACTTGCTGGTATATTATATAATGCTGCTCCGTTTCCAATAAATGAACCCGTAAAAGAACCTGTCGTATATGAAGAGGTAAATTGGTGGAAACTTGATGTAAGGGTGTATGAAGCCGCATGAGAAGCTGAAACAGAGTTCTGGGTCGTACCAGAAACTGTTGCATAAAGTGTTCCCAAAACGTTTAAGTCACCTGAAATTTGTCCCGAACCTGAAACTGATAGGGAACCGGATATACTGGGGTCAAAAATATTCATCTATAAATTAGTATTACTCATAGATAAATACTTAAATTTTATTTATAAAATGGGACTAAAATAAGATTTTTATTGTATGATTTATCTATATTTCAGGAATCATTAGTATATCTCTACCAACATAACTAACAGAATATGAATATCTTTCTGTTAATGTTTTTACCATATTTTCTTCCGAATCCTTGTACCAATCACCCTCAAACAATATATATGGTCTTTTTTTAACCTTATCCAACCATTCAAACATACTCTCAATTATGGGTATATCATGACCTTCTGCGTCTATTTTTATAAAATCAATTTCCCTATCACCAACCCAATCACTAAATCTAACACAATCAATTTCCTCAATAAAATGTGGATGTATTTCCATATCATCTCGATATATCTTATTGTAACCTAAATTGATTTCTGAACAATAAAACCTTTCGATTCCGTTTTTATTGCTAAATCCAATATTTTCATATTCAACATTAGTGTAATCCTTAAGTTTGTTTTTACACTCCTCGAGATATGGTTTGATTGGTTCCACTAAAATGAGTTTACCTAAATTAACTTTTTCGATTATCTTGGATGCCAAAAGACCTGTATTTGCCCCGATGTCAATCATGGTGTCACCATCTTTTAGGTAACTTGCAATAATATCAACATTACCACATATGTAAATTTCATATATTTCTTCAAATTCTTTAATTGTTACCATGTACTGAATCCAAGTTTTTTAAACATGTTAATTGATTTTTCATTCCATTCGTCCACTTCAGAATAAATCATACCTGTTGTGTTATTTTTAATTACCAAATATAACATATCCGTTGCACCATATTCCCTAATTTCGGGTAGTCTTTTTGTGAACACATTATATATATAATATTCGTTATCTGTTTTCTCTTTTAACCAACAATGTCCGACCAAATCTTCATTATATTTTGCAACGAAGAACTTATCTCCATTCTTGATTCTATTAAGTGCAACATTTAAATCAAACATTTTGTCCCAACTAATTTCTTTATTAAAATTATCAATTGATTCTTGGATTTCGTTTAAATCTTCTGTCTGATAAACGGTTAATCTTGTGGGTGTGTCTCTATAAGTTAAGTCTCGATAATTTAATTGGAAATCAATCATATTAAACTTTTTTTATTATCTAAAAATTCCTGTAGATTATGCCAAACCTGTTTTGTCGGTATAAATGAATTAATTTCTTTTAAAAAGTCATCATGTTCAGGATGACTGATGTCCCATATTTTTTCTTTGGTGTACTGTTCTTCCGAGAACGTACCCCAATTATTTATCTTACCATAAAAAACATTAACTTTTTTTCCAAAAATAGATAACATTAAATCATAAAATAATTTCATTTCTTTAAAGTTATTTTTTTGAACAACAAAAGATGTTTTAACACTCTTTAATGTTTTAATAGTACTTATAAATTTTAAATTTTCAATTAACTCATCCCAATTCCCACCAATTCTTGTTTTTGTTTCATAAGTTTCTTTTGTTGCGGCATCGATTGAAATTTCACAACTTTTAATATACTTGTGAGCATTAGACATAGAGTCCCACATTTTCTTATTCCATTTTGTGGCATTAGTGTGTAAATGAATTTTTTCTAAAGACGGCCATTTGGTTTTATCTAAATTTCTTATAAAATCTCTAAACCCAACAGAAACAAATGGGTCTCCAGTTCCAGTAATATATAAAGTTTTGGTTGTTTTTCCATATTGAGTTTGGATTAAATCGATTGTATCTTTAACTCTTTTGATTCCTTTAAGACTTTCACTGAAAACTTCGATTCTACACGAAGGACATTTTAAGTTACAAGTCCTATCAAATGAGAATTGTATAATGTCAGGAGAAACCATTTGGTTGTTTCTAAAAGAATCAATTTTTTGTTTAAGTTCTGATGGAATATTTTCTTTGTGAAATAAAACTTTTGTATTTCCAACCTCACCTAATTTTGTTATTTGGTGTAAGTATGGACATTGGGTTTTGTCACAATGTCTAAATGTTCCATCTAATACGGATTCTCTAATATCATTGGCTTCATTAGAATTCCACGCTTCTTCAGGTGAACTATGTTCTGGTAGGTATTTTTTTAACCAAGATGCACAACAAAGAAATCTATGTCTTTCGTGTATTTCTAAAGACGTAAATGGAACCGAACAGATATAGTTTTTTACATCTACCATTATATCATTGATAATTTTATGTTCTTTTGTTTAAAACTTTCTACCAATTTCCAATAATCTTCCCCACCATAATATGTACAAATTTCTTCTCCTGATTTAATTTGTCTTGTTGCAATAAATTGAAACGCTTTGTGTTTTGGGTGATTTCTCCAATATGCGTTATTGTTATTTGAGTGGTTATATATACATCCGTTACCTAGTGGTAAAACATACTCTTCCACTTTCCCAACCGATGGGTAATTAAACTTATAATCGTACAAAAAGAAAGATTGTTCACCAGGTTTAAATGGTAAAGTTATTAAATGACATTCCTCAATGATTTCACCCTCATCAATAGTTTCAATTGCAAAAACACCTAGTCCATGTATTGGGGACTCTTTGACTTCAACTTTTGTTGCCACTTTTAAGTTTATCATTCTATAAAAACGTTTTTTCTATTTTAGGAATTGGTAAAATATACTTTTCTTTTCCCACATAGTGTATATAGTAATTGTTCGGCGTTCGTAATTTTTCTGAAAAATTATGTATTTTAAACTTATTAACGCATAACAAAGTTAAGAGATATTGTGAAGTGATTGTACAACATATATCAAATGTTTTTAATTCATATTGTTTGTTTTTACAAAACTCATACATCTTATACCACCTATCCAAATAAAGATTCTTTAAATCTATGTTATTGATTTTCAATGTTCCTATGTTCATTACCCTTTGTTTTTGAACTCTCCACTCGGGTATAACTTCTGATATTCCTAACCTATCTAATTCATTAACACATTCATCATAAATGGTCAACCAACTCTCCCACCCATCAAAATATACATCAACTGAGTCATCTAATTTTGGTAATTTATTATGGAATATAACATCACCATCAACTAACATGTAATCGTCATTTCTAAACAACGGAATAGTTTTATAAGCATCCCAAAATACAAATTCATCGATAACGTTATGTTTGATATTAACATATTCATCAAACCAATCACAATTTGTGTATATTTCTATTGTATAACCATATTTCTTTGCAGACATCATACTATTAATGTAGTATGATTTTAATACATTTATCTTGTGTTTATCGGTGTTAACGTTTTTATCGAAGGTATATATTAGATTCATTATAACATTCGATTTAAAGGGTTTATAATTGATTCTACATGTCTTTGAGCAATTGATGTAAACTTTGTTAGTGACATGTAGTGAGTATAGGTGTTAATATCATTACACTCTTTACCAACATAACTTGTTCCATCCAATAAACACGCAAATAGATATTCGCAAATAATAATTGCAAAATCACATTTAACAGTTAAAACAATATTAGGTTCTATAGATTCAATATAGTATTTTCTAAAATTGTAATAAGACGATAAGAAGAAATCTTTTGTTTCTTGATTATTAAATTTCAATATCCCAACACTACAAGCATATGTAGCATTATAATTAAAGTAAGGTACATTTGATTCAACATCAAAATGTTTGAATATTCTTTCGAGATATCTTTTGAATTTCGTGTCTTCTCTTGATGATAGTACAACTCCCTTTCTTTCATAAATCATATCACAATCTTTTGGGAATTTTAATTTACCATCTAATATAATATCACCGTCAATAGTTATACAATCTAAATCCTCTTCACTGTGAATGTATAATTTTAAATCATCCGTTAATTGGAAGTCTTTATCTTCAATATCAACATACTCATCTATTAAATCGTGTAATTTTTCGTATGTAAAATGACAACCATATAATTTTATAACATACCCCAATTCTTTAGAACGAATCATCGATGCCCTAAACAGTTTCATTTGCCATTCATTATCTGGATAATTACCAATTTTTATAGTGTAACTATAGATAAGTCTCATATCATATTTAACTTTTTAGATATCGTTTCTTCAATATAATCATAATCAATTATAGAATATCTTTCAATTAATGATTGTGGTAATTTAATTAGTTTTATTATTTCTAAATAATTAACGGTCAGTTCTTTAGATTCTTCTATGTGATTATTTGTAAATATTCGAATAGTATCACCATCTAACACTAATCTACAATTTGGTAATCTATTGTGATTCAAATATCTACCTAATGGATTCGTTTCAATCCACCCATCGTATATAAATCTACTTTCAATTGTGATTGGTTCAAATTTTGTAAAATAATCACCAATATACATATCTTTTGGTATTTCCTTTGTGGATATTAATCCAATACCTCTTGTTTGAAAGTTATATTTTTTAAACATTATATAAGTGTTTTCTTAATGTCGAAATCCGATTCGTATAAAAATAAAACCAACGAATATCGTTCACCTCTTTCTATTGTGGTGACCTCGTGTTCGGCGGTTGGTGAAATGGTTGTAATTGAACCAACTACTCTTGACTGTGGTATATTTTCAACAATTAAATCCCCACCAATGTAATCAGATGATTCCGATAATTGTACCAATAAAGTTTTGTAAATAATATCAACACCATATTTTGAAAAGTCTTGATGTTTTGCCAGTCTACCTCCCTGAACATACTTCATTATTTTAATTGTTGGTATGTTCTTTACCTTTAATGGTTTTAATTTTTCTAATAGGAATTTATATAGATTCTCATCATCTACTATTGTAAATTTCGCGTTACTACCTTTTCTAAATTTGATTTGTAAATTGTTGAGGGTATGGGTTTCCATACCATCAATCTCGTTGATTTCGGAGTAGAAAGATTTTATATATTCACAATCTTCCTTTGTGAAAATATCCATGTAAAAAATTTTAAATTAAGAGTGCTTTACCTTAATATATTGAATAAAGTTACTTAATATAGTATTGACAGTTTGATTAATTGTTGGGGTTGTTGCAACAACTTGTTTGTTATCCAAATCTGTTTTTGTAAACGTTTTATATATTTGTGCCACGATTTCTATTTTATTTGTTATGTACTAATATTCCATTAGCATAAAAGTTATGGTTATCTTCAACCGTGATAATGTATGTCTGTGTATCTACTTCAGGTAATTTTATTAATCCAAATAAAGTAGTGTTAGTTCCATCATATAAATTAACCACATCATCCGTTTCTAACGCCTTTATTGGTCTTCCTAAATTATATCTTTGAGTTGTTAAACCTGGATGATATGATGCCAAATTAAGTCCATTCACATAAATTGGGTGGTCTTGTGTACATGTTAGTGACAAATAAATTGGTTCGTCACCCGGTACCAAAAGTTTATCAAATGTATATTTCACCATATCATTATGAATTGGTTGTTTGGTATCCACAACTGTTTTTGGTTCTACTTGATTTGTGGTTTCATTGAATGACATAACCACCTCACCGATTTGAACATCTTCGATGTTCTTTTCAGTACCATCAGCCATTGTAACTTTTGTTCCTGCAATAAAGCAGAAACCGCCACCATATTTAAAATTGTGAACCAATAGGTTCTCAGCATAATATGTGTGATTATCTTTAACATCTAAAATGTGGTATACATCCACTTCTCCAACAATATTTTCTTTTTCAATTACCATAGTTTCATTTCCATTTTTGTTTATTAATATATCGTTTAATGTGATATCTTGTGCCGCAACCCATCCTTTACCTTTAACATAAAATTTATGTAATGCTGTGGATTTAACCTCATTACCGTCATCTGTTTTATGTTGGATTAATAAATGTTCTTTTTTCTTAATTATTGAACCGATTGAACCTTCACCCTTTTCTCCAGTTTTTTCATTCCAAGTTAATAACATATCTTCGGTAGTCAAATCTTCAATATTTTTTTGTGTTCCGTCAGCTAAAGTAATTTTAGTCCCCGCAGGAAAACAGTTATGTGTAACAATTTTAACACTTAATTCCCCGTTTGATAAGAAGTATGTATCGGATGTCTCCATGTCTATGATATATGTTTTATAATTACCATCTAACACTTCTATCACAATTGAGCTGATATTAATTAGACCACCACTTAGATTAATTAATTTGTGTTTTGTTTCATCAATCTTAGATACTGATTCATATCTAATACAATTCAAATCTACATCATGAACCAATAGGTGTACCCCACCTGATGCTCTAAAACTAGACCCATCTTCCATCGTTAAATGAAATGATAAGTTATATGCCAAAGGTTGTTCAATTCTATTTATTAAAGTCGAATTCGTTGGGTATGAGCCTGAAGGTAATTCAGAACCAGGAGAACTCCAACTCATAAATGTACTAACCACATCGGTATCAGGTGCTCCGTTGATAAAATATGATTTAAATTCTTCACCGACCACAGCATTACCAATTAAAACTGAAGAGCCGTCAGCCTTTAAAATTTCCTCCTCTTCAAAAATACCACCCCAATTGTAGACGTTTGAAAACTTAGGGAAGTTGGTTGTTAATTCATAATAATGTTTGATGTTTGTTTCATTAGCAATTTGATTATCATCATATTCTATTGAAGTTGGTTTATCGAATAAACCTTCTGTTATATAGTTTCCAACATTTATTAAATCCAAATTACCTCCGTAAATAATATTAAATGAACGTACCGATTTAACTTTTGTTTCTGAAGAATCTTCATAAAAATTAATTACCAATTTATCATTACCCATTGAACCCATAAATTCATTGAATCTGTTTTCTGTGGTTTCAGTTGATTTACCTATTTTATAGAAAGATATTGGGTGTGTTGTGTTTGCCGTTGTGTCTTTAACCGCCACATCTGGCATATTTGTACTATTAAATGTTTTAGGTAAATTATCAAACTGAAAATCATTTGTTGAGGATGAAAAAGAATATTCAACAATTGAATCTGTATCATTATTTTCCGTAAACAGTTTTAAAGGTCCCAATGAGTTTTTAGCATATTCAGAATCAAAAATTGACGCTTCATCGTATGCAAATCTTAGTATAAATTTGTTTGCGGTATCGGTAATTGTTGTTGGGTATATTGTACCAGGTTCTTCTACGGTTGAGGTGAAACTTGTTATAAAGGGTGCATTATCTGAAATACTTTGGGATAGTACACTCACAATTTCTTCATGTATTTCTTTGTGTATTGTATGTACTTCGGTGATATTTGAGTCGGATAATACCTGTATAAATTGGGTAAAATCTAAAAAAGACAATCCGTTTGAAACACATGCGGTGTCTGTATTTACCTCCATTAATCGTAAATTACCGTTAGAGTCTTTAATAAAATCGGCGGAAAAAAAGGTTCCTTTCATATATATAATATTGTTATTACTAATAAATACTTAGAATTACAAAGTATTTACCTTATTAATATATCGAAAAAGACCGTAAAAGTCAATTCAAGGTTTTTCTTTTTTCAAACCATATTTGGACCATTTATACCACACTCTCTCGTGTAAAAAATATAAAATGGGTTTAATAACTAATTCACCCAAACCAACTAACGCCGCCCACTTTAACGGTAATCCCGATAAAACAGTTAAACCTACGGTTGTCATTGTTCCTAAAATACGATAGGTGATACTTTTGGCTATATGTCTCTTAATCAACGGCATATTCTATAACATCTCCGTCAGTGTCCATATAACCTTTTCTAATTTTAGTGCCACTAATTAATTCAACATCCGCAGGTGGGTGATGATGAATTACTTCATAACCAACTCCTCTACCATAATTAACACTTTCAATATCGGGAATGATACTAACTAATATTTTACCCAAATTTTCTTTTATAAAAGGAACTTCAATTAAATCTAACATTACTTGATGTGCGGTTTTAGGGTTCTCATCACTTACTTCCACATCTCTAATTGCAATCCAAACGTTTTTTCCTTTATCTAATTGTTGTCTAATTAACCATTCGTGTCCGGCGTGCCATGTTTGCCAACGACCAATGTACAATGCATACTTTTTCATATTATTTCTTTTTTTATTTTTATATTGTTCATTCCTATCGTCCCATTCCTTAATTTTCTTTTACCATCTAAATAATCTAACCATTTAGGTGTATTCTTATGACCTATATAATCTAATATTTTTTGTACATCGTTTTTATTTTCAAAAATTTCATCATATGTTGTTTTCAAAAAATCCTTATTCTTTAATTTTTCTATATCTATTTTAAAATATTTTACATCATTCAACTTAGACTCAATCAATGTTTTATTTTCATCAAACCACTTTTCATTTGTCTCATATGTTTCATGCCAATCCTCAGGATTTTTGTTATTTAAAACTGTCCAAGCTAAACTAACGGCAATATCCATATCATTATCTCGTTCATGGATAATAATCTTATCAAACGTGTCGATAAAGTTTTTAAAATCAATGTCAAATTTTTGAAGTTCGTATGGAAATATTTTTACGACACAATTTTTATCCACAAAAACATTAAAGTCTATTTCATTTTTAGATTCAACATTAAATGGTTCGTGATAAAAATTACACCCGAGTTCTTTACTTAACCAAAGAGTTAGAGAAAACCCTCCTGACCTTGGGTGTGTAATAATTAAAACTCTCATATGTTTAGTATTTTCCTTAATTTCAAAAATGTGTTGTATTCACTTGAATCAGTGGTATCGCAGTCAATGAAATTTTCGGTAGGTTCTTCATATTCTTTTACGTGATATGATTCTCTACCCCTATCATTTGAGGTGTGTACATAAATCTCAATGATATTATCCCCCATTTCTTTTTTGAACTCTTCTCTTTGGTCTTTATATGGGGAAACTAAGGATACTATTACAACTTTGTTATTATAATGTAAAAATTTGGCTATTGTTTGTGCTCTCTCGATATTTTTACGTCTACCGTTTTCAGAATAATCTTTGTTTTGAAAAATGTCTCGTAAATGGTCTCCGTCAATTTGTACCGAATTAAATGGATAGGATGAAGCAATCCATCCAGCCAATGTTGTTTTTCCTGAACCGGGTTGACCCGTTAACCAATATATCATATTAATAATATAATAAAAGATATTGGAAAAGTCAAATTAATGATTGTACATAAATGGGTCTCTTTTACGTAATTCTTCTAGTTTTTTCTTAAACTCTTTCTTTTTTTTGTATTTCTTGATTAAATCTTTAATCCAATTAATTAGTTTATTCATAAGCAATAGGTAATCTTTCTTTTATATATTCATATTGAATTTTATGTCCCTTTTCTCCAAAATGAAATCTATCTCCAATAAATCCACTTGTTTCATGGTACATACTTTCGGCACCCAAATATGTTAAATGGTCTTTTATGTAAAATTGTGTAAAAATACCATAAAAAGACCAATAATAAATTCTAAATTTAATTGTTTCAGATAATTTATTAATTACTTTTATCCAATCGTAAACCTCATCAATCCACATATAATTCATTCGATTAACTAACATTTCATCTATCGTTTTTTGTGTGAAATTTGGAAGTACGTCATCAACTTGTGTATGGGGATTAATACTTAAAAATCTATTGTATTTCTCAGAAAAAACTTTAAATCTAGAAATTTCAGTCCATCCAATTATTACTAAATCATTCTTTTCTATATTATGAATATTTTTACAAAATAAACTAAACATCGATTGGTTATCCATTCCCCATTCTGCCGTGTTTATAAGTTCCATATTTAAATCTTCCGCCAATAATTCTGACCATGTTTTGGGAAACGTGTTATTTCTGTATTCATAATATTTTTTAATATCGTTGTTCGTTAAGTTATTACCATGTACCGCACTGTGAGAACAACCAAAAACAAATAGTTTAGACATACCTTACTTGTAAATTAAATAATTACCCATAACCAAATAATCCATATCGGTATCAAAAAATGTATATATAGCATCCCTTGGTGTTAATACCATTGTCTTATCTTTTACGTTCATGGACGTATTCAATAAAATTGGGTATCCTGTCAATTTTTCAAACTCCAATAGAAGTTCATAGGTTAATGTATTTTTATATACCGTTTGTATTCTAGCCGTCCCATCAACATGTGTGACTGCTGGTAATTTTTCTATGTAATCAGATTTAACTTTTACCACTTGATTCATATAAGGAACATCGTCTGTCACCTCAAAAAATATGTGTTGTTTATCTTTAATAACCATTGGTGCAAATGGTCTAAAATTTTCTCTTTTTTTAATCAACCTATTAATCCTATCTTTCATGTTAGGGTTCGTTGGGTCTGCCAATATTGACCTATTTCCCAATGCCCTTGCACCAAATTCTACATTTCCGTGATACCAACCAACCACTTTACCTTCCTTAATTATTTTTGCAACATTTCTAATCAAAGAATCTGTTGGTACCTTGAAATATTTTAAACCTTTATTTTTAATGTATTCATCATAAAAATAATTTGGTCCTAAAAATGGATTTTTTTGTACTCTATCTTTTAGTGTTTTGTTCTTAGACAAATAATGTAAACACGCACCTATCGCGGAACCTGCATCAGAGGGTGCCGGTGGAATCCATAAGTTATTAAAATGTGTATTTTTAACAATCTTACCGTTAGCACTTCCATTATAAGCACACCCACCACCAAGACATAGGTTTCTATTATCGTTTATAATCGATATCGATTTAATAACATCAAATAATATTTCTTCATATCTTTTTTGAACCGCCGCAGCCAAATCCTCATGACATCCTAATATTTTTTCTTCCGGTAATCTCGGTTGCAAATCAAGTAGTTCTATCAATTTTTCATTGAACATGATTCTATTGGTTCTGTTCCAACAGAATACATCCATATTACATTTTAAGTTGCTGTTTTTATATGAAATTAATTCTCTAACCTTTTCGATATAAACTTCAGGGTTACCATAAGCAGCTAAACCCATGAGTTTATATTCTCCCTCATTTGGTCTAAAACCTAAAAATGCAGTCATTGCGGAATAGAACAAACCCAATGAATGTGGATATTGTGCCAAACTTACATAATCAATACCATGGTTATCACAAAGCCCCATACTCATAGTATCAATTTCCCCAACACCGTCAATTGATAATGATATTGCGTTTTGAAAATTAGATGTATAAAATGAATAGTATAAATGAGATTCGTGGTGTGTTGAGTAAAATATGTTTTTAGAGTATTTTGATAATTCTCTTTTAACATTTCTTCTAATTTTTAGAACGTTATATAAGGAGGAAATGGTATAAAATGGATTTTTAAACCATTGGTCTTTTATGTTATTTTTAACTCTTTTTACTTTTAAATTGGGGTCTTCGTAGTAACAAACCGCGTCGATATCCGTCAATTTAATTTTGTATCTTCTAAGGATATAATTAATTGAATTTATTGGAAACGAACTGTCGTGTTTTATTCCTGTGAATTTTTCCTCTTCACAAGCATATACCAGTTGTTCATTTCTAAATAAACAAGCGGCAGAATCATGATAATAAGCCGATATCCCTAAAATGTATCTCATATAATCCCTTCCAAATATTTTAATTCTAATTTTATGTTTTCATCATTTATGTTTAAATGGACAAATTTTTTGGATGTCATTTTAATGGGATGAAAATCCGTATCTATATTATAATAATTATACTCCACAAAAAAACCATAATCAACTTTAAAATAATTTACATATTGATGTAATAAAAGTTGTTCTAACAAAGTTGGGGTTAGTTTATGTACGACATCTTGTGAAATCCTATTTAAGATATCCTTATACGATGATGAGACAAAAAGTGGGTTGTTTACCATCATTACACAAAACGATGGATAAACTTTCCATCTGAAATGTTCTAGTTCTTTTACGTAAAAATCTTTTAAATTTTCGTCGAATGGTTTAATATAAGATTCGTATGCCCATGTTAATTCTTTAAGCGCAACATCTTCCTCAATAATAAGTTCAGGTTGTCCATATGTTATGGTATGATTGGATTCTAACCTTTCAAATAAAACAACATCAAAATCTATTAAAACATATGGTTCAGTTTCTCTCATCATTCCATATATTTTGGAAATAGAATATATGTTATAATATTTGAATATGTCTTCGTCATTTAATATGACAACCGTATCGAAATTTATATCATTTTGTTTAAAATATTCATACGATTCTTTATCACCATAAAACTTAGTGTTGTAATATTTCTTAGCGGATTTTACCGACAATTTTGCCAACCTCAAGAAATCATCATTCATTGGTTTGTAATGATAATCCATCTTATTATATGCAAAAATTGCGTTCATTAATTTACCAAGTTTATAAATGACGGAAGATATTTTTCCGCAAATAATTTATGGCCCTCTTCGTTTAAATGAAACCCTTTATCCATATAATAATCATCCGGATTATAGTTGTCTTTTAACCACTTCATGAATGGATAATCAATGTATCTACCCTTATCTATTTTTTTAGAATCCTCAAGTTTCCATATACTCATATTACTTTCATATCCCCAAAAATAATCGTCATATGGGATTAAAATAAAATCAATCCCTTTAGATTTAAATAACTCTTGTAGAACATAAATTTCATTAATGACTGTTCTAATATAGAAACTGGAATATGTTACACTTTCAAAAAAAAATCTAATCGCCTTATTGTCTAACGGCATTTTTTTACCTTCAACTGCCTCTAAATAATTTGCGGGTACCAAATGAAATAGTTCATTAACACTATTGTCATATCCAATAATGTTGTTTGTTAGATATGGTTTTTCTCCATTATATGATATTGGATATCTATCTAGTGTTGTTAACTGAAAAATTACCGTATCATAATTTTCTTTAGATATTTCATTTATGATACATTGTGTGGAATATTGTAATGAAGATGCGGGTTGCGAGACGTTTGTTAAAACGTGGTTATTATTCTTTGCGAATATTTCACCCCACGATTTATTCTTATCATTTAAACCAAATCCAGCGGAATGACTACATCCCGCCAATAACATCTTTTTCATTAAATTATATCTTTACTGTCGTGTTCGTTTAGGTTATGTAAAATGTTGGTGTATTTTTTAATCTTCTTTAATTCTTTAACAAAATCATTGTATTCAGGATTGGTTGGTTCCCATATTTTCATTTGTTTATATCTTTCATCAGATATACTTGGCCATTGAACCACCTTTTGTAATTGAATAACTGTCTTAATTTTAGACTCTTTAAAGATTCTATCAATCATTAACACAAAATCTTCCATCTCTCTAAAGTTATTCTGTTGAACAACAAACGAAAATATGATTGTTTCAATAGTATCAATTGTTTTGATAAATTCTAAGTTCTCCATTAATACTTCCCACTTACCACCCAATCTTGTTTTGTTTTCATATGTATCTTTGGTTGCGGCATCGATAGATATTTCTGCCATTTTAACGTGTGGGTGAATTGCCTTCATTTGACTCCAAACTTTTTCGGTCCATAGAGAGGCGTTAGTATGTAAAATAACTGTCTCTAAAGCCGGATAGTTTTCACCGTTAATACTACTTAAAAATCCTCTCATTGGGATACTATAAAACGGGTCTCCACCACCACTAACATATATTTCTTTAAGTGTTGGACCATAATATTCAGTGATACTATCCAATAGTTTATTTGTTCTTTCAGTTTTTTCTGGTGTATTTGGGTATAATTCTGTTCTACATGTTGGACATCTGAAATTACAAGCATCATCCGAACATACTTTAATTCTTCTCGGTCCTTTATGGTTATATCTTTCAGCATCAAACTCACTTATTGGTCTAATGTTACCCGCGGGTTTACCTGTGTTTAATAACGTATTATACGCCGGACAATTGATTGGATTACATCCAACAAAATTACCGCTAAGATGTCCTTCTCTTACTTTTTTTGCTGGCTCAGATTCCCAATTCTCCATTAAATTATCTGACACATGTATGTCCACGTCATTCCAATCTGGACAACATAAGAACTGAGTTTCTTTCACACCTTGATGTGTGAATTTTCTATGAAATTCTGTGTAAACAAATGGATGTTCACAGTAATATTGAGTTAAATCTACTTTTGGCATATTCTTGTTTTATAATGATTCAAACCATTCTTTATAGTGTGGAAATGTTTCAACAAATGATTCATTTCTATTCACGTCTTTTATTAATGTAAATTTCTTTAGGTCTTTTAATATTTGTTCTTTAGGTCTTTCGGTTTCTAAATCAAAATACTTTTT
>JACCEC011071616.1_pt1 | contig 16943 bp, 16 predicted proteins | sample 7450121 | NCBI WGS metagenome assembly JACCEC01 (sample SAMN15323455, study PRJNA562643) | freshwater metagenome | isolation source: river surface water | place: USA:Blue River Watershed | collected 2017-08-18 | reverse complement strand
TGGTGGCCTGGCGCTGCGCGTCGTTGAAGTAGGCCGGCACGGTGATGACGGCCTCGGTGACGGCCTCGCCCAGGTAGTCCTCGGCGGTCTTCTTCATCTTGCGCAGCACTTCGGCGCTGATCTGCGGCGGCGCCATCTTCTTGCCGCGCACTTCGATCCAGGCGTCGCCGTTGTCGGCTTTGCTGATGCTGTAGGGCATCAGGTCGATGTCCTTTTGCACTTCTTTTTCTTCGAATTTGCGCCCGATCAGGCGCTTGACCGCGTACAGCGTGTTGCGCGGGTTGGTCACTGCCTGGCGCTTGGCCGAGGCGCCGACCAGCACTTCGCCGTCTTCCTGGTAGGCGATGATGGACGGGGTGGTGCGCGCGCCTTCGCTGTTCTCGATGACGCGGGTGGTGTTGCCTTCCATCACGGCCACGCAGGAGTTGGTGGTGCCGAGGTCGATGCCGATGATCTTGCCCATGAGGTGCTCCAGAGAATCTTGGAAAAACTAAAAGTTGCTTGAATCCGATGTGAGGATGCCGCTTCAGATTTCAAGACCCGGCTTGCTGCGGGTCTTGAGCCGGCATCCGCGCCCGCCTTACTTGGGCGCTGCCACCGTGACCAGCGCCGGACGCAGCACGCGCTCGGCGATCAGGTAGCCCTTTTGCAGCACGGCGACGACCGTGTTGGCTTCCTGGTCGGCCGGCACCATGCTGATCGCCTGGTGCTGGTGCGGGTCGAACTTGTCGCCGGCGGCCGGCGCGATCGCGACCACCTTGTTGCGCGCGAGTGCCGACTGCAGCTGCTTGAGCGTGGCTTCCGAGCCTTCGCGGATCTGCTGCGCGGTCGCTTCCTGGATGGCGAGACCGGCTTCGAGGCTGTCGAGCACCGGCAGCAGGCTCTCGGCGAAGGATTCGAGCGCGAACTTGCGCGTCTTGGCGATCTCGTCCTCCGAGCGGCGGCGCGTGTTCTCGGCCTCGGCCTTGGCGCGCAGGTACTGCTCGGCCAGCTCGGCGTTCTGTGCCTTGAGCGTCTCGATCTCGTTGACCTGGGCGGCGGCTACGTCGGCCTGGGCGGCCGCTTGCGCTTCCTCGGGGCTGATGGGGGCGGCTTCGGGATTGAGGTCTTGCGGTGCAGACATGGCAGGCTTGTGCGGTGATGATCAGTGAAAACGATAGCTTACATGGTGGCCGGGGACTCGATTGCAAGCCCCTTAGCGGAGAAAATCCAGCCCCGCGCTGCAAAAAACGCACCCAAGCAAGTCAGAAATGAAAACAAATGCCATCGAGCAGGCCATCGGCGACCGGCTGGACTCCTTCCGTCAGAAAAGCCGCGTCAAGGCGGGCTCTCTCATCATCTCGGTCTTTGGTGATGCGGTGCTGCCGCGTGGGGGCCGGATCTGGCTCGGCGGCCTCATCAACCTGCTGCAGCCGCTTGACCTCAACGAGCGGCTGGTGCGCACGACGGTGTTCCGGCTCGTCAAGGACGAATGGCTGCAGACGCAGACCATGGGGCGTCGCACCGACTACATGCTGACGGCCTCGGGCCAGCGACGCTTCGAGGAGGCGGCGCGCCAGATCTATGCCGCGCACGCGCCGCTGTGGGACCGGCGCTGGCGGCTGGTCATGGTGATGGGCGAGCTCGCGCCGCGCGAGCGCGAGCGGCTGCGTCGTGCGCTCTACTGGCAGGGCTTCGGCCAGCTGGCCAGCTGCTTCGTGCACCCGGGGGCCGATCTGGGCACGGCGTTCGATGCGCTGCGCGCCGACGGCATGGCCGAGCTGCTGCCGCAGCTCATGCCGCTGGTGGCGGTCAATCCCCAGCTCGGCCAGTCGGCCAACGATGCCGACATCGTGCAGACGGCCTGGAACCTCGACCAGCTGGCGGCGGACTACGCCCAATTCGTCGCCAGCTACCAGCCGATCCAGCAGGCGCTGCGCGAGTCGGCGGGCCAGGTCGACGAGGAGGGCGCGTTCCTGGTGCGCACGCTGCTGATCCACGATTTCCGCCGCCTGCTGCTGCGTGACCCCGAGCTGCCCGAGGTGCTGCAGCCCGCCGGCTGGCCTGGCCACGAGGCGCGCCGGCTTTGCAAGGAGGTCTATGGCCGCCTGCTGCAGCCGTCCGAGCGTCACCTGGATCGCCACCTGCTGCTGGCCAGCGGGGAAGTGCCGCCGGCGTCGAGCATGGTCAGCGAGCGCTTCCGCAGCGACGACCCGCTGGCCGACCCGGCCTGAGACCGATCCGCCAGTGGCGGGCTGCCACACTAGGACTTACCCTTGTTTGGCGTCTTTAAGCGATACATATTGGTTGGTTGTGAAACATAATAAGTAACACTTCTGGGTGATCGCGAGTTCCCATGGCCGGAATTCCGACGCCCAGGTCAAGACGGGTCCAACCCGCTTTCAACCATTACGGAGACGCCGAATGCCCATGCCGACTCATGGCAATCCTGCCGCTTGCGCGCTCAACAGGGGATCAGTCTGATGCTGGCCCAGTTCCTGCAATTCCTGCTCTCCGGCATCACGGTCGGCGCGACCTATGCGCTGGCCGCGCTCGGCTTCACGCTGATCTACAACGCGAGCCATGTGATCAACTTCGCGCAGGGCGAGTTCATCATGCTCGGCGGCATGCTGGCGGTGTTCTTCTCGCACGCGGGTCTGCCGCTGCCGGCCGCGCTGCTGCTGGCGATCGCGATTCCGGCCATCGTCGGCATCGTGATGGAGAAGGTGGCGATCGAGCCGGTCAAGGGCGCCGAGACGGTGTCGCTGATCATCATCACGATCGGCGCCTCGCTCGTGATCCGCGGCCTGGTGCAGATCTGGCTCGGCAAGGGCACGCACAGCCTGGCGCCGTTCTCGGGCGATGCGCCGATCGAGATCCTGGGCGCGACGCTGCTGCCGCAGAGCCTGTGGGTGCTGGGCGTGACCGCACTGGTGGTGGTCGCGCTCTGGTACTTCTTCAGCCGCACGCTGACCGGCAAGGCGATGCTGGCGACCTCGTTCAACCGCACCGCGGCCGAGCTCGTCGGCATCAACACCAGCTGGGTGCTGTTCATGAGCTTCGCGATGTCGGCCGCGCTCGGCGCGCTCGGCGGCATCCTGGTCACGCCGATCACGATGACCTCGTATGACGTCGGCATCATGCTCGGCCTCAAGGGCTTCGTCGCGGCGGTCGTCGGCGGCCTGGGCAACGGGCTCGGCGCCGTGCTCGGCGGCCTGCTCGTCGGCGTGCTGGAGGCCATGGGCGCGGGCTATGTCTCGTCGGCGTACAAGGACGCCATGCCCTTCGTGCTGATCCTGTTCATTCTGTTCTTCATGCCGCGCGGACTGTTCGGTGGCAAATCGACCGACCGGGTGTGACCATGCAAAAGAGCGCTTACATCGGACTGGGCCTCGTGGTGGCGGTGCTGCTCGCGCTGCCCTTCGTGCTGCCCAACAGCTACTACATGGACCTGGCGATCCGCATGGCGATCAACGCCATCATCGTGATCGGCCTGAACCTGCTGATCGGCTTTGCCGGCCAGATCAGCCTGGGGCATGCGGGCTTCCTCGGCATCGGCGCCTATGCCTCGGCGGTGCTGCCGACGCATTTCGGCTGGCATCCGCTGCTGGCACTGGGCGCCGGCGCGGCGGCCACCGGCCTGATCGCCGCCCTCGTCGCGCGGCCCATCTTCAAGCTCAAGGGCAACTACCTGGCGATGGCGACGCTGGGCCTGGGCATCATCATCAACATCGCGCTGCGCAACGAGGCGCAGTGGACCGGCGGCCCGGACGGCATGCCGGTGCCGGCGATGGAACTGCTGGGCTTCGAGCTCGGCAGCGACCGCCAGTGGTACTGGGTGGTCGCGCTGCTGCTGGCCGTCAGCATCTGGGCCTCGATCAGCCTGATCGACTCGCCCTTCGGTCGTGCGCTGCGCGCGCTGCACGGCTCGGAAGTCGCGTCGCAGGTGGTGGGCGTCAACGTCGTGCGCTACAAGGTCGCGATCTTCGTGCTGTCGGCGGTGTTCGCCAGCATCATGGGCAGCGTCACGGCGCATTACGTCGGCTTCGTGACGCCCAACTTCGCCGACTTCTTCCACTCGATCGAGCTCGTGACCATGGTCGTCGTCGGCGGCATGGCCTCGGTGTTCGGCTCCATCGTCGGCGCCGTGCTGCTGACGGCGCTGCCGCAGGCGCTCGCGACCTTCGAGGGCTGGGAGACGGTGGTGTTCGGCGCGGTGCTGATGTTGTGCATGATTTTCCTGCCCAAGGGCCTGGTGCCCACGCTGGCAGCCCGATTCGGCAAGGGGGAGTGAAGATGGCGTTGCTGGAAGTCAGGGACCTGTCGATCCACTTCGGTGGCGTCAAGGCGGTCCAGAATGTGTCGTTCGACATCGATGCGGGCATCGTCTATTCGGTCATCGGACCCAACGGCGCGGGCAAGACCACGCTGTTCAACCTGATCACCGGGGTGTACAAGCCGACCGCGGGCGAGATCCGGCTCGATGGCGAGCCGATCCAGGGCAAGTCGCCCAACGAGCTCGCCGAGCGCGGTGTCGCGCGCACGTTCCAGAACCTGCAGGTCTGCATGAACATGAGCGCGATCGAGAACGTGATGGTCGGCGCGCACCTGCGGCTGGACCGCAACCTGTTCAAGGCCGCGCTGCGCTGGCCCAGCCTGCGCCGGCGCGACCGCGAGCTGCGCGCCGAGGCGGCCGAGCTGATGCGCTTCGTCGGGCTGGAAAGCCACATCGACGCGCGCGCCGACGCGATGTCCTACGGTACGCTCAAGCGGCTGGAGATCGCGCGCGCGCTGGCGATGAAGCCGCGCCTGATCTTCCTCGACGAGCCGGCCGCGGGCCTGAACCCGAAGGAGACGATAGAGGTCGATCGGCTGGTGCGCAAGGTGGCCGATGCCGGCATCACGGTGGTGCTGGTCGAGCACGACATGAAGATGGTGATGAACTTGTCGGACCGCATCCTGGTGCTCGACTACGGCAAGAAGCTGACCGAGGGCACGGGCGAGGAGGTTCGTCAGAACCCCGACGTGATCGCGGCTTATCTGGGCGCTCACGCCTGAGGGGACGACATGCAAGCATTGCGCATCATTTCCGACGAGCACAGGAATTTCTGGCGCATCGCGGTCACGCTGGAGCAGGTGGCCGACGAGCTCGACGCGGGCGCCGCGGTCGATCCGGCGTTCTTTGTCTCGGTGTTCGACTACATCGAGCAGTTCGCCGATCGCGCCCACCACCTGAAGGAGGACGACCACCTGTTCCGGCTCATGCGGCTGCGCTCGCCCGAGGCGGCGCCGCTGCTCGATGCGCTGGAGCAGGACCACCGCCTGGCGAGCCAGCACCTGGTCGAGCTGCGCGCCGGGTTGGCCGGCTCCAGCCGGGCGCTGGCCGCCCAGCTGCGCGACTACGTGCGGCGCCTCAAGGACCATATCACGCTGGAGGAGCGCGAGGCGATGCCGCTGGCGCGCCGCATCCTGGGCGCGGCGGACTGGGCCGAGATCGACGCGCGCTTCCTCGACAACCAGGACCCGGTGTTCGGCGAGCAGGCGCGCGCCGAGTTCCGCCAGCTCTATCACCGCGTCGTCAGCCTGGCGCCCGAGTCGGTCGGCCTCGGCGGCCACAGCGGCGGCACGCTCGACCGCTCGGCAGCGCCCGCCGTCGGCGACCTGCTGCTCAAGGTCTCCGGGCTGGAGAGCAGCTACGGCCGCATCAAGGCGCTCAAGGGCCTGGACCTGGAGGTCAGGCGCGGCGAGACCGTCGCGCTGGTGGGCGCCAACGGCGCGGGCAAGACGACCTTCCTGCGCACGCTCTCGGGCGTGCAGCCCATGGGCGCGGGCCGGATCTGGTTCGACGGCGACGACATCTCCAGGCTGCGTTCGGACCGGCGCATGCGGCGCGGCATCTGCCAGAGCCCCGAGGGCCGGCAGGTGTTCGGGCCGCTGTCGATCGAGGACAACCTGCTGCTGGGCGCCTACACCCAGCCCAGGCAGCAGGTGCCCGACGACCTGGAGCAGGTCTATTCGATGTTCCCGGTCCTGAAGGAAAAGCGCAAGCTGCCGGCCGGCACGCTGTCGGGCGGCCAGCAGCAGATGCTGGCGATCGGCCGCGCGCTGATGGGGCGCCCCAAGCTGCTGCTGCTCGACGAGCCCTCGATGGGCCTGGCGCCGCTGCTGGTCGAGGAGGTGTTCAACGTCGTCAAGGCGCTCAAGCGCCAGGGCATGACGATCATCCTGGCCGAGCAGAACGCCTTCGCTGCGCTGGCGCTCGCCGACCGTGGCTATGTGCTCGAGACCGGCACCATCACGCTGACGGGCAGCGGCCAGGACCTGATCCGCAACGAGCAGGTCAGGGCGGCCTATCTCGGGATGTGATCCGCCACGATGGGGTCGTCATTTTCCATGGGGATGGAGGAGATCGAGGATCTGGGGAAAACCCGGATCCTTTTTTTTGATCTGACGTGATACATTTTTATTCAAAGGTTTTATATTTTTGTAACGTTTGATGGTGCCTGCCTGGTCCGGGCGCCGGCCTGACTCCTCGCAGCCTGAATTTCCGGAAGAGATCGATGTCACACCCCCTGTTTGAAAAGCACCGTGCCACGCTCGATGGCGCCCTCGAAGCCATCGCCACCCGCGGCTACTGGTCGCCCTACAGCGAGATGCCCAGCCCCAAGGTCTATGGCGAGACCGCTGCCGCCGATGGCAAGGCGGCGTTCGAATCCCATCTGGGCCAGGACTTCGAGCTCGACCAGCCGGGCCAGAGCGGCTGGGGTGGCAGGGAAAGCTCGCCCTACGGCATCGCGCTCGACGTGCGCTATCCGGTCTGCGACCACGAGGTGCTGATCGGCGCTGCTCAGGCCGCGATGAAGGGCTGGCAGGCGGTCGGCGCGCAGGGTCGCACCGGCATCTGCCTGGAGATCCTGGACCGCATCTACCGGCAGAGCTTCGAGATGGGACACGCGGTCATGATGACCACCGGCCAGGGCTGGATGATGGCCTTCCAGGCTGGCGCCGCGCACGCACTCGACCGTGGCCTGGAGTCGGTCGCCTACGCCTGGCGCGAGCAGAGCTTCGTGCCGGCCGAGTCGCACTGGGAAAAGCCCCAGGGCAAGAACCCGGCGCTGGTGATGAAGAAGCATTACCAGATCGTCGGCCGCGGCGTCGGCCTGGTGGTCGGCTGCGGCACCTTCCCGACCTGGAACACCTACCCCGGCCTGTTCGCAGCGCTGGCCACCGGCAACGCCGTCATCGTCAAGCCGCACAGCAACGCCATCCTGCCGGCCGCCATCACGGTGCGCACCATCCGCACCGTGCTGGCAGAGAACGGCATCGATCCGGATCTGGTGACGCTGTGCGTGGCCGAGAGCCGCAGCGTGACGCAGGCGCTCGCCACCCATCCGGCAGTCAGGTCGGTCGATTTCACCGGCAGCAACGTCTTCGGCCAGTGGCTGATCGACCATGCCCGCCAGGCGCAGGTCTATGCCGAGCTCGCCGGCGTCAACAACATCGTCATCGACTCGACCGACAGCTACCAGGCGATGCTGGCCAACCTGGCGTTCACGCTCTCGCTCTACTCGGGCCAGATGTGCACCACCAGCCAGGCCATCATCGTGCCGGCCGCCGGCATCGAGACCGACCAGGGTCACAAAAGCTACGACGAGATCTGTGCCGACCTGGCCGCCGCGATCGAGAAGTTGCTCGCCAAGCCCGAAGTCGCCTGTGCCGTGCTGGGCGCGATGCAGTCGAGCGCCACCGCCGAGCGCGTCGAGCTGGCCAACGGCGGCAGCCTGGGCCGGGTTGTGCTGGCTTCGAAGCAGCTCGCCAACCCCGAGTTCCCGGGCGCCGATGTGCGCACCCCGGTGCTGCTGGCGGTCGATGCCGCGGACGAGGCCGCCTACATGGAAGAGCGCTTCGGCCCGATCAGCTTCGTCGTCAAGGCCGCCGACAGCGCGGCCGCGATCGCGCTGTCCGAGCGCATCGTCAACACGCATGGCGCGCTGACCGTCGGCCTGTACTCGACCCGGCCCGAGGTCATCGACGCGATGACCGAGGCGAGCTGGCGCGGCAAGGTCGCGCTGTCGATCAACCTGACCAGCGGCGTGTTCGTCAACCAGTCGTCGGCCTTCTCGGACTACCACGGCACTGGCGGCAACCCGGCGGCCAACGCCTCCTACGCCGATTCGGCCTTCGTCGCCAACCGCTTCCGCGTCGTGCAGCGCCGCTACCATGTCTGAGGCGCAGATGGGCTACCAGAACATCCAGTTCGACTTGGACGAGGCCGGCGTCGCGCGCATCACGCTGAACCGTCCCGACAAGATGAACAGCTTCACGGCGTCGATGCACACCGAGTTGCGCGACGCGCTCGACGCCATCCAGGCCAACCCCGCCGTGCGCGTGCTGGTGCTGACCGGTGCCGGACGCGGTTTCTGCGCCGGCCAGGACCTGGCCGACGACAGCGTGCGCTTCGAGCCCGGCCAGACCCCGCCCGACCTCGGCGATCTGGTCGAGCAGCACTACAAGCCGCTGGTGATGCGGCTGAAGAACCTGCGCGTGCCGACCGTCGCGGCGGTCAACGGCATCGCGGCTGGCGCCGGCGCCAGCGTCGCGCTGGCCTGCGACATCGTCGTGGCGGCCAGGTCGGCGTCCTTCCTGCAGGCCTTCAGCAAGATCGGCCTGATCCCCGACACCGGCGGCACCTGGCTGCTGCCGCAGCGCGTCGGCATGGCGCGTGCCATGGGACTGGCCTTGCTGGCCGACAAGCTGCCGGCCGAGCAGGCCGCCGCCTGGGGCCTGATCTGGGCCGTGCACGACGACGCGAGCTTCGGAGCTGAGGTCGATGCGCTCGCCGCCCGCCTGGCCGCGATGCCGACCAGGGCGCTGGTGCGCACGCGCCAGCTGATGCAGGCGGCGCCGACGCATACCTTCGAGCAGCAGCTCGAGATGGAGGGCGGCTTCATGCGCGAGCTCGGCCGCAGCGCCGACTATGTCGAGGGCGTGAGCGCCTTCCTGCAAAAGCGCGCGCCGCGCTTCACGGGAGCCTGAATGAGCCGGGCATTGCCTCTTTCGACCCCGGTTGCCGTCGTCGGCGCCGGTGCCATGGGCGCGGGCATCGCGCAGGTCGCGGCGGTTGCCGGCCATCCGGTGCGGCTGCTCGACAACCGTCCCGGCGCGGCCGCGCAGGCTGTCGTGGGCATCCGCGCGCAGCTCACCAGGCTGGCCGACAAGGGCAAGCTGGCGCCCGACGCCGCTCAGGCCGCGGGCGAGCGCCTGTCGGCAGTCGATTCGATCGCCGAGCTGGCCGGCTGCGGCCTGGTGGTCGAGGCCATCGTCGAGAACCTGGAAGTCAAGCGCGCGCTGTTCCGCGAGCTCGAGTCCATCTGCGGCGCCGGCTGCATCCTGACGACCAACACCTCGTCGATCTCGGTGACCTCGATCGCCGCCGGCCTGCAGGCACCTGAGCGCCTGGTCGGCATGCATTTCTTCAACCCGGCACCGCTGATGGCGCTGGTCGAGATCGTCTCGGGCCTGGCGACCCGGAGCGAGCTGGCCGAGCGGCTGTTCGACACCGCCGTCGCCTGGGGCAAGACGCCGGTGCATGCGAAGTCCACGCCGGGCTTCATCGTCAACCGTGTTGCGCGACCCTACTATGCCGAGGGCCTGCGCCTGCTGCACGAGGGCGCCGCCGACTGCGCGACGATCGACGCCGTCATGCGCGAGGCCGGGGGCTTCCGCATGGGGCCGTTCGAGCTGATGGACATGATCGGCCACGACGTCAACTTCGCCGTCACCCAGTCGGTCTGGAAGGCCTTCTACCATGACCCGCGCTTCCTGCCCTCGCTGATCCAGCAGGAGCTGGTCGAGGCCGGCTTCATCGGCCGCAAGAGCGGGCGCGGCTTCTACGACTATCGCGAGGGCGCCGAGCGGGCGCAGCCGCAGACGGCGGCGACCGTTGCCGTTCCCGCCATCGCTGTCTGCGGCGACAGCCCGCTGGCGCGGGCGCTGGCCGCGCGACTGCAGGCCGCCGGCGTCGCGTTCGAGCGCCGCGAGTCGCCTGACGGCCGCGTCGCAGAGGCCGACGGCGCCGTGCTGTTCCAGACCGATGGCCGCAGTGCCACCCAGCGCGCGGCCGAGTCCGGAATCGACCAGCTGGTGCTGCTCGACCTCGCGCTCGACTACGCGCAAGCCACGCGGCTGGCGATTTCCGTCGCGCGCCAGGCCGACGCCGCTGCCAGCCAGGCTGCCATCGGCCTGCTGCAGGCGGCCGGCTGCGCGGTCTCGCTGCTGCGCGACGTGCCGGGGCTGCCGGTCATGCGCACGCTCGCCATGCTGGCCAACGAGGCAGCCGACGCGGTCAACCAGGGCGTGTGCGACGCGGCGGGCGCCGACGCCGCGATGCGCCTGGGCGTCAACTACCCGCGCGGCCCGCTGGCCTGGGCCGACGCGGTCGGCGTGGCGGCAATCCGCACCGTGCTCGCCCACCTCGCCGCCTTCTATGGCGAGGACCGCTACCGCATCTCGCCGCTGATCCAGCAGGCCGTCCATTCCGGGAGCCGACTCCATGACTGAAACCGTCCTGACACCCGAGCAGGCGCAGGCTCGCGCTGATGCCGCCGCCAACGCGATGTGGTCGCGCGATGCCGTGGCCCAGGCGCTGGGCATGGAGCGCATCGCGGTCACGCCCGGCTGCGCCACCATCCGCATGCGCGTGCGCGCCGACATGGTCAACGGCCACCGCATCTGCCATGGTGGCCTGATCTTCACGCTGGCCGACACCGCGTTTGCCTACGCCTGCAACAGCTACAACCTCAACACTGTGGCGTCGGCCTGCCACATCGACTTCCTGGCGCCGGGCCGCGAGGGCGAGCTGCTGGAGGCGGTGGCGGTCGAGCGTTCGGCGTCGGGTCGCAGCGGCGTCTATGACGTCACGGTCAGCGTCGGCGGCAAGGCCATCGCGCTGTTCCGCGGCAAGAGCGCGCGCATCAAGGGCGAGGTCAGCAGCTTCGCCGACGCCTGAGTTCCGTGCCATCCACCACAAGCGACAGAGGAAACACATGACCGCCAAGAAACCCCTGCCCGGCGAGCTCGACGCGATCGAGACCGCCAGCCGCGACGAGATTGCCGCGCTGCAGCTCGAGCGCCTGAAGTGGTCGTTGCGCCACACCTACGACAACGTCGCGCCCTACCGCGAGAAATGCGTCGCCCGGGGCGTGCATCCGGATGATCTCAAGGTCTTGTCCGACCTGTCCAGCTTCCCCTTCATGACGAAGGCCGACCTGCGCGACCACTACCCCTTCGGCCTCTTTGCCGTGCCGCGCGAGCGCGTCGCGCGCCTGCACGCTTCGAGCGGCACCACCGGCAAGCCGGTGGTGGTCGGCTACACGCAGCAGGACATCTCGAACTGGGCCGACCTGGTCGCGCGCTCGCTGCGCGCCGCCGGCCTGCGCGCGGGCGACATGGTGCAGAACTCCTACGGCTACGGCATGTTCACCGGTGGCCTCGGCGCCCACTACGGCATCGAGCGCCTGGGTGCTACCGCCGTGCCGATGTCGGGCGGCCAGACCGAGAAGCAGGTGCAGCAGATCATGGACTTCAGGCCCGACGGCATCCTGGTCACGCCGTCGTACTCGCTGGTGATCGCCGAGGAGTTCGAACGCCAGGGCATCGCGCCCGATGACATCTCGCTCAGGATCGGCGTCTTCGGCGCCGAGCCCTGGGGCGAAGGCATGCGCGCCGAGAGCGAGAAGAAGCTCGGCATCGACGCCATCGACATCTACGGCCTGACCGAAGTCATGGGCCCGGGCGTGGCCTGCGAGTGCATCGAGACCAAGGACGGCCCGGTGATCTGGGAGGACCATTTCTACCCCGAGATCATCGATCCCGACACCGGCGAGGTGCTGCCCGACGGCGAGCAGGGCGAGCTGGTGTTCACCTCGCTGACCAAGGAGGCCTTCCCGGTCATCCGCTACCGCACGCGCGACCTCACCAGCCTGCTGGCGCCGACCGCGCGTTCCTTCCGCCGCATCGGCAAGATCACCGGCCGCTCCGACGACATGCTGATCGTGCGCGGCGTCAACGTCTTCCCGACCCAGGTCGAGGAGCAGATCCTGCGCGACGCGCGCCTGTCGGGCAACTACCAGATCCACCTGGCGCGCGACGGCCACCTCGACCAGGTCGAGATCCGCTGCGAGCTGCAGCGCGCCCTCAGCGGCAAGCTCGGTGCGACCGAGGTGCAGCAGATCGCCAGCGAACTGCAGCACCACGTCAAGACCCTCATCGGCATCTCGACCCAGGTCAGCGTGCTCGAGGCCGATGCGCTGCCGCGCACGCTGACCGGCAAGGCCAGGCGCGTGTTCGACAACCGTCCCAAGCAACTCTGAACACCATGCAAGCCTTCATTTGTGATGCGATCCGCACCCCGATCGGCCGCTACGGCGGCACGCTGGCGGCAGTGCGCCCCGACGACCTCGGCGCCGTTCCGATCAAGGCGCTGATGGACCGCCATCCGCAGCTCGACTGGGCCGCGGTCGATGACATCGTCTATGGCTGCGCCAACCAGGCCGGCGAGGACAACCGCAACGTCGCCCGCATGTCTGGTCTGCTGGCCGGCCTGCCGGTGGGCGTGCCGGGAACCACGGTCAACCGCCTGTGCGGCTCCGGCATGGATGCGGTCGGCCTGGCGGCGCGCTCGATCAAGGCTGGCGAGGCCGGGCTGATGATCGCCGGCGGCGTCGAGAGCATGAGCCGCGCGCCCTTCGTGATGCCCAAGGCCGACAGCGCCTTCAGCCGCAGCAACGCGGTGTACGACACCACGATAGGCTGGCGCTTCATCAATCCGCTGATGAAGAAGCTCCACGACACGCATTCGATGCCGCAGACGGCCGACAACGTCGCGGCCGAATTCCACATCGGCCGCGCCGACCAGGACGCCTTCGCGCTGCGCTCGCAGCAGCGCTGGGCCGCTGCGCATGCCGCCGGGCGCTTCGCCGACGAGCTCGTCAGCGTCAGCATCCCGAGCAGGAAGGGCGAGATCGTCTTCGACACCGACGAGCACCCGCGCCCCGAGACCACGTTGGAGATGCTGGCCCGCCTCAAGGGCGTCAACGGCGCCGATCTCAGCGTGACGGCGGGCAACGCCTCCGGCGTCAACGACGGCGCCTGCGCGCTGCTGCTGGCGTCCGAAGCCGCCGCTGCCCGCCATGGCCTCCAGCCGCTGGCGCGCGTGGTCGGCATGGCCAGCGCCGGCCTGGCGCCGCGCATCATGGGCTTCGGTCCGGCGCCCGCGGTGCGCAAGCTGCTGGCACTGACCGGCCTGACGCTGGAGCAGATGGACGTCATCGAGCTCAACGAGGCCTTCGCCGCACAGGCGCTGGCCGTGACGCGCGACCTCGGCCTGGCCGACGACGAGGCGCGCGTCAACCCCAACGGCGGCGCGATCGCGATGGGCCATCCGCTCGGCATGAGCGGTGCCCGCCTCGTCACCACCGCCGCCCATGAACTGCGCCGTCGCAACGGCCGCTACGCGCTGTGCACCATGTGCATCGGCGTCGGGCAGGGCATTGCGATGGTCATCGAGCGTGTCTGAGTTGAGCGCAATACAAACCCGAACGGAGACAAGACCATGAAATTCGCCATCAAGAAAATCGCCCTGGGTGCAGCCCTGACGCTCGGCGCCATCGCCGCCTTCGCCGATCCGATCAAGATCGGCTCCGTGCTGTCGGTGACCGGACCGGCCGCCTTCCTCGGCGACCCCGAGCTCAAGACGCTGCAGCTCTACGTCGATGAGATCAACAAGAAGGGCGGCGTGCTCGGTCGCCCGCTCGAGCTCGTGCACTACGACGACGGCAGCGACGCCAACAAGGCCAACGGCTTCACCAAGCGCCTGCTCGACGACGACAAGGTCGATGTCGTGATCGGCGGCACGACGACCGGCGCCACCATGTCGATGGTGCCGCTGGTCACCAAGGCCGAAGTGCCGTTCATCTCGCTCGCCGGCGCCGTGGTGGTGATCGAGCCGGTCAAGAAATGGGTGTTCAAGACCCCGCACACCGACCGCATGGCGGCCGAGAAGGTGTTCGAGGACATGAAGAAGCGCGGCCTGACCAAGGTGGCGCTGCTGTCCGAGACCAGCGGTTTCGGCCAGTCGGGCAAGAAGGAGACCGAGGCGGTCGCCGCCAAGTACGGCATCACGCTGGTCGCCAGCGAGACCTACGGCCCCAAGGACACCGACATGAGCCCGCAGCTGACCAAGATCAAGAACAGCGCCGGCGTGCAGGCCGTGTTCGTGTTCGGTCTCGGCCAGGGCCCGGCAATCGTGACCAAGAACTACCGCCAGCTCGGCATCAGCCTGCCGCTCTACCAGTCGCACGGCGTGGCTTCGGACGAGTTCCTCAAGCTCGCCGGCCCGGCGGCAGAAGGCGTGCGTCTGCCGTCGCCGGCCCAGCTGGTGCCCGAGCAGCTGCCCGCCAACGATCCGCAGAAAGCCATCGTCCAGGCCTATGACAAGGCCTACAAGCTGCGCTACAAGGAGGAGGTTTCCACCTTCGGCGGCTACGCCTATGACGCACTGATGCTGACGGTCGATGCGATCAAGCGCGCCAACAGCACCGACAAGTCCAAGGTGCGCGACGCGATCGAGGCCACCAAGGGCCATGTGGCGACCAGCGGCACCTTCAACATGTCGCCCACCGACCACATGGGGCTGAACCTGTCGGCATTCCGCATGCTCGAGGTCAAGTCCGGCCAGTGGTCCATCCTGCCCTGAGCGCTTGCAGGCCATGTACCAGACTCTGAGTATCGAGCGCCAGGGCCGCGTCGCCACCCTGTGGATGGACCGCCCCGAGGTGTTCAATGCCTTCGACGAGCAGCTGATCGCCGACCTCGATGCGGCCTGCGCCGAGCTCGATGCCGACGCCTCGGTGCGCGTCGTCGTGCTGGCCGGCCGAGGCAGGCATTTCTCTGCCGGCGCCGACCTGAACTGGATGCGGCGCGCCTCGGCCTGCACCGAGGAGGAGAACCGCGCCGACGCGCGCCGCTTCGCCGCCATGCTGCGCCGCCTGTCCGGCATGTCCAAGCCGACCATCGCGCGCGTCCAGGGCGCGGCGCTCGGCGGCGGCACCGGGCTGGCAGCAGCCTGCGACATGGCGGTGGCCAGCCGCGACGCCAGCTTCGCGACCTCCGAGGTCAAGTTCGGCATCATCCCGGCGGTGATCAGCCCCTATGTGCTGCGCGCCATCGGTGCGCGCCACGCGCTGCGCTACTTCCAGAGCGCCGAGCGCTTCGGCGCGCAGCGTGCCTGCGAGATCGGCCTGGTCAGCGAGGTCTGCGAGCTCGATGACCTCGACGCGACCATCGCCCGCATCGTCGAGCCGCTGATCGCCGGCGCGCCGCTGGCGCAGCAGGCCGCCAAGGACCTGATCGCCGCCATCGACGGCCGTCCGATCGACGACGCCGTCAGCGAGGAGACCGCGCAGCGCATCGCGCGCCAGCGCGCCACCGACGAGGCCCGCGACGGCATCGCCGCCTTTCTCGACAAGCGCAGCCCGAGCTGGCTGAGCTGAATTCCAGCAACCTGCATTCCAGGAGAGGATACCCATGTACACGCAATCCTTCAGCGTCGCCGACGAGCCCGGCAAGGCGCTCAAGCCCGTCGCGTCCACCGAACCGGCGCACCTGATGGCCAGGTTCGAGGCCCGCATCGACGAGGACGGCCGCATCGAGCCGCAGGACTGGATGCCCGAGGCCTACCGCAAGACGCTGGTGCGCCAGATCAGCCAGCACGCGCATTCCGAGATCGTCGGCATGCTGCCCGAAGGCAACTGGATCAGCCGCGCGCCCAGCCTCAAGCGCAAGGCGATCCTGATCGCCAAGGTACAGGACGAGGGCGGCCACGGCCTCTACCTGTATTCGGCTGCCGAGACGCTGGGCAGCAGCCGTGCCGAGCTGCTCGACGCGCTGCACTCGGGCAAGGCCAAGTACAGCTCGATCTTCAACTATCCGACGCTGAACTGGGCCGATGTCGGCGTGATCGGCTGGCTGGTCGATGGCGCGGCCATCATGAACCAGGTGCCGCTGTGCCGCTGTTCCTACGGCCCCTACGCGCGCGCCATGGTGCGCGTGTGCAAGGAGGAATCCTTCCACCAGCGCCAGGGCTACGAGGCGCTGCTGGTGATGATGCGCGGCACCGAGGAGCAGCGCGCCATGGTGCAGGATGCGGTCAACCGCTGGTGGTGGAAATGCCTGGCGATGTTCGGACCGCCCGACAGCGACAGCCCGCACAGCGCGCAGGGCATGCGCTGGGGCATCAAGCGCATCAGCAACGACGACCTGCGCCAGAAGTTCATCGACGCGACCGTGCCGCAGGCCAGGGTGCTCGGTGTCACGCTGCCCGACCCGGACCTGAAGTGGAACGAGGAGCGCGGCCACCACGACTACGGTCAGATCGACTGGGATGAGTTCTGGGACACCGTCAACGGCAACGGGCCTTGCAACAAGGAGCGCCTGGCCACCCGGGTCAAGGCGCACCAGAGCGGCCAGTGGGTGCGCGACGCCGCACTGGCCCATGGCCGCAAACAGCAACAACGTGCAATGAAGGAGGCAGCATGAGCGCAGCATTGAAGGATTGGCCCCTCTGGGAGGTTTTCGTTCGCAGCAAGCAGGGCCTGGAGCACAAGCACTGCGGCAGCCTGCACGCCTCCGACGCGCAGCATGCGCTCGAGATGGCGCGCGACGTCTATACCCGGCGCCAGGAAGGCGTGAGCATCTGGGTCCTGCCCTCGGCGCAGATCACTGCCAGCAACCCGGACGACAAGGGCGAGCTGTTCGAGCCGGCGGCCGACAAGATCTACCGCCACCCGACCTTCTACGAGATCCCGGAAGAAGTGGGGCACATGTAAATGAGCGCAATCGCCAACTACCTGCTGCACCTGGCCGACAACGCCGTGGTGCTGGGCCAGCGCAACGCCGAATGGTGC
>JACCEC010953093.1_pt1 | contig 16945 bp, 13 predicted proteins | sample 7450121 | NCBI WGS metagenome assembly JACCEC01 (sample SAMN15323455, study PRJNA562643) | freshwater metagenome | isolation source: river surface water | place: USA:Blue River Watershed | collected 2017-08-18 | reverse complement strand
CTACCTTTCTGAGTATTTCTGCATCAACTTTTTCATCATACGTAAAATCAAAGCGTAGGCGTTCGCCTGTAATATTTGAACCTGCTTGATGTACCCCTTCCCCAAGCTCTTTACGCAAGCCAGCCAAAAGAAGATGTGTTGCGGTGTGATACATCACTACTTTTTCTGAATTATCTGCAAGTCCTCCTTTAAATTTTTGCTCAGATCCAGAACGGGAAAGTTCTCGATGCTTTTCCATGAGTGCCTTAAATTCATTAAGTGCAACCGTCATACCTCGCTCCCGTGCAATCTCTACCGTAAGCTCAATAGGAAAACCATACGTAGTGAAAAGACTAAATGCATTTTCACCCGTAATAAATTTCTGTTGTGTAACTTCTTTTTCACTATTCTGCACCAACTTCCCTTCATCGTTTTTCTTTACCGGAACAACAACACGCACGGCAATTTTGTTAAATTCCTTTAGTCCGTTTTCAAGTGTTTTTCTGAACTGAGTTTCTTCTCCATGTATCGAATCAATAATATCTGACTCATGTTCAGCTATTTTTGCATAATGATCTTTGTAAGTATCAACAACAGTCTTTGCAAGAAGACGCAAATCTCCATGTGGAATACCAATAATATCTGCATACCGCACCGCACGTCGTAAAAGTCTGCGGGTAAAGTATCCCTGCTCTGCATTACTTGGATATATACCATCAGCTATCATAAACACCGCACCGCGGATATGGTCAGCAACAACTCTAAAGGCAACTTGATTATCGGCATATGAAGCACCTGAAAGTGATTCTATTTTTGTAATTATGTTTTGAAGCAAATCAATAGTGAAGACATCAGCGTTTCCATTTGCAGCAGCTGCGATACGCTCGAGCCCTCCACCGAAGTCTACATTGCGCTTTGGAAGTTTCTTAAACGATCCATCTTCAGCTTTAATGTACTCAATAAAGACATTGTTTCCGATTTCAAGGAAGCGGCCACAATCGCAGTTGGGGTGGCAATACGCGCCGAACTTCTCATCATGTGGTGTACCAAAGTCGTAAAACATTTCAGTATCAGGTCCACCAATTTCCCCTACCGGCATTTTCTCTGGCGCTCCTGCACGTGACCACCAATTCTTTTTTGCGTTGTAATAAAAGATACGTTCCCCTTCCTTCATACCACGCGCACCACCTTCTTCTTCAGAACCCATATCAGCCACCCCATACGACACACCCTTCTCCTTAAAGAGTTCTTGCCAGAGTGCTACAGAGTCAACATCTTTAGGCACATTATTCGCCTCGTCCCCAATAAACGCAGTTACATAAAAGTTCTGTGGATTAAGACCAACTTCATCAATAAGAAATCTATACATCCACGGAATTTGCTCTTCCTTAAAATAATCACCGAGTGACCAATTCCCCAACATCTCAAAGAATGTAGTATGACGATTATCTCCCACCTCTTCTATGTCTTCAGCTCGAAAGCACTTTTGTGAATCAGCAAGACGTGTCCCCATAGGATGAGTTTCACCCATAAGAAAAGGCACGAGTGGTTGCATACCACTTCCGGTAAAGAGTGTGGTTGGATCATTTTCGGGTATAAGCGCAGAAGACGGAATGATGGCATGTCCGTGTTTCTCCATATACGCGAGATATTTTGCGCGAATTTCATTTCCTGATGTCATATCAAAACACTATACTAAATTATAAATTTCTTTCCAGAGAAACAATTTTAGGCTTTTTCAAACTTTTTTAATTCTTTTTGTATATGAGCTACCGGACCTGCTCCACTTATTATAAGATTTTTGCAATCAAGATATTTTGAAAGTGCGTTATTCACTTCCTTTCGAGTCATTTTTTGAATCCCATCCTTAAATGTTTCATACTGCTCTGCATCAGTACCAACCTTCATAAGACTATGTGCCTCACCCACGCGTTTGAGTAGTGAGTCATTCACTAGTGCATATCGTGTATTCAAAATCACTTTAAATCGTTTCAACTCATCCTCTGTAATTCCTTCTTTTTGGATACGAGCAATTTCACGAAGTGTTGACGTAATTCCTTGCACCGCATCCTTGGGCGAGAAGAACGTCGATATTCTCCAAACCCCAGACTCTTCTGAGGTCACTTCTTCTGCACGACCATAAATACCGTACGTAAGACCTTCTTTTTCGCGAACAATACTCATGAGCCGACCAGTGAATCCACCGTACAGACCAAGTACCGCCATACCAAAAACAAAAGCCGGATACTCAGCATCGGTTCTTTTTTTAGGAAAGACTCCGCCAATACTCAGTTCAATATTTTGCTTATGCGGTACCGAGTGAAGACATACTTTCACGCCAGCAACATGCTGTGTGTCTTTTGTAACATATTCTTGAACTGGTTCACTCACGTGCATATTTTGTATACGTGTAAGTGTTTTCTTAAATAACTCTGACGTTTCTGTGCTACCACCCACGGTATAAAACCATGCATATCCCCATAGTGACCTATGAAATACTAACAACTCCTCTCTCGTAATCGTTGCAACTTCTTGAATCAATGCATCAATGTCGTACACAGTGCGCCGATCTCCAGACTGAAACACTTGTTGCATAAACATTCGATACGCATGTGTACGCGCATCATCTTTAGCACGAGTAAGATTGTTTGTAAGATACGTTTTTATTCGGACTAGCTCAGATTCACTGAATGTCGGCTCTGCAAAAAGTGTTGTAAGTAGCGTACACGTTTTTACAGAAGCAGTGTCGAGTGCAGTAACCGAAAAATCAATATCACCTGCATCAAGTGAGACACTGATATCTGCACCAATATTTCCAAGTGCATCTTGCCACGCTTCGCGACTATACTTCCCTGCACCTGAAAGTACTGCTTCAGCATATACAAGTCGCAACGCATGCATCTGAGCAGAAGAACCTACATGCGCACGCACCGTAAGCACAAGCTTCGCCATACGTTCATTCTTTTGTGTTATGCAAACACCTTTAAGTGATGGCTTTTTTGAAATAGTCGATAGAGATTGCATATGATTATTTTTTTCCAATATATTTACCGAGTGTAATCCCCTGTTCTGCAAACATAGCCTGAATGCGCTTCTGTATATCCTTTGCTGTTATGGCACTGAGTATTGCTTCTGTATCAGCATATGATTCCCACGCACCAGCACTCTCATACTCAACAAGTTCAGCAACAATACCAAGACTATTTTCTCGACTCATATATTCACTTGTGAGACTTTGTGCAATTATTTTCTTAAGGTATGGAGTAATATCGCGCACGGTAAGACCATCAATACATGCACGCACTCGCGCATACACATCATCATGCGTCACCTCTGGTGCGAGCATGATAAACAAAATACCGAGGTTTGCATCAGATGTAGGTTCCATTGATATATGCACTGAACTTGCAATACTCGTATCAACGAGTGTTTTGTAAAGAATACTATCTTTTCCACCTGCAAGAACGTTAAGAGCGACCATTGATTCATACCATGCCGTACTTGGAAAACCTTCATGTCGCACACCTATTGCAAGCATATTCGTCGTCGACGGTCGCTCAATAACCACAGTACGCACCCCCTCTTGTTTCGGTTCACGAATATGCTTACGCGGAGTTATTGTTGTCGATGGTTTTATATGTCCAAAGATTTTTACCACCGCTTCACACATCGTCTTCTCATCAACATCTCCCACGATAATAAGCGTTGCGTTATTGGGAGCGTAATATTTTTTATAAAATGCATCAAGCATCTCTGTGGTGTATCCTTCAATATCCTCTCGATACCCAATAGTCTCATGACCATACGGATGCGACTGAAATGCAACTCCTGCCATCTGCACTGAAAGTGCAAATTCTTCATCACCTGCGTACATATCAAATTCACTTAGTACATTGGTTCGTTCAGGGAGAAACTCTGCATCGCTCAACACAACGTCGCGCATGCGCTCCGCCTCAATCTTGAGTGCGCGTACAAAGTGTTCTTTTGGATATGAAAAATAGTATGTTGTTCTATCTTTCCATGTATTTGCATTAAGCACGATACCTGTCTCACGCTCAAAGTGCATCGCACCTGAATCTATCTTCTTTTTAAGATCCTGCTTTGTTGGCTTGAAGAGCATATGCTCAAGCATGTGTGCTACCCCAGTCTCACCACACTCTTCATCGCGAGAACCAACTTTATACAAAATATTACTTGTCACGACCCCAGTGTGTGGACGGTGCATATATAAAACACGCATACCATTCCCCTGCATTTCATACGCGGTAATACCACCCTTCTTTTTAAGACGTACAAGGCTCTCAGTACCCGTAACTGACTTAGTAGTTTTCTGTTTTATGTTTGACTTCATGGATAAAATTTTTATATTCGGTAAAAACATCGTTGAATTCTGAAAGTATAGCATTCTGAAGTCTTCGATTGAGAACGTTGCTAATCTCTTGATAAAAGAACAATCGGTCATCTTGATTAGGTCCAAAGTCAGCAACGAATGCTGATATATCTTCAAGATATTCTTCTACAACCGTTCGCATGGTATGCACTTTATCCGCAGCAAGAACAATGAGCGCCTCCTCTTGTACGTCTTTCAATTTTTTAAGGAAATTCTTTCGCTCCTCAAGTAAGAGTTTTCGATTGTCAGTTGTGTAATGTGGTTCGGTGATACTTTCCACAATATCCTTCACCTTTCCACCAAAATCATCCTCCAATTCTGCTGACGTATAATCAGTATCCGACAACGTATCATGCAGAAGCGCGGCAATGATGGTGTTTTCATCATCCGTATAATCCGAGACAATCATTGCCACAGCAAATACATGCGTAAGGTATGGGTATGGCACAGGACCTTTCCGCACTTGTCCGGTATGCAATACTGATGCTGCACGTATAGCCTGTTCAATTGCGTATGTGTATCTCATAAAAATTATTAAGTGTATGCATTATACGCACATTCCTTTTTGATTTACAGTCTGTAATTCACGCTCCAATATTTCTTGCTTTACCTTTTCTCCCCCACGATTATATCCACCTAGCGATCCATTAGAGCGAATGACACGATGACACGGCACACTTGGATCATAATTAGCGCTCATCACTTTAGCAACAGCACGTGCGGCCTTTGGATTACCTGCACGTTTTGCAACCTCAGCATAACTCAGCGTACTTCCTTCTGGAATGGTGCGTACCACTGACTTTACCCTTTCAGTAAACTCGCTATTTTTTAGTGTTTTCGGCATAAATCTTTTGTAGCTTCTTTCCGCAAGCTTCTCGGTAAGGACAAAATTCACACCCTTCGCCTCGCGGAGGAATATCCTTCTCTTCGAGACACTTTTTAATATCATGGAGCACAGGTTCTATCCAGGCTGTATCTCCTTCACAGGGTACGAGTGTTGTTTTAAATTGGAGCACATTATTAAAACTCTCAAGAGAGCTATCTGCATTTGCATACACAAAGTATCCAACAGGATCAACAGTAAAACCATTCTTTTGAAGAAGCCACTGATATACACCAATCTGCCGTCGATACTGATCTTCCCAAGAAGAATCAGCAAGTGTATCAATCTCCCCCTCCTTTGACGTTGCTTTGTAATCAATTACCACAAGCGAGCCGTCTGGCTTCACCCAAATATCATCCACAGCACCTGACACGGTAAGACCTGTTTCTGCGTGGAAAAAAGCAACGCCCACAAAGTTATCTCGCCACGCATCCATATCCTTATGTGCAAATGGAATCACATCGAGATTATTCTCGTTCATGATTGGGTGTTTTGTCTCCGCCTTTCTATGCACGTCAAATTCTTTTTTAAAAAGTTCATCCACTGCGATATTGAGCGTAAACGACGGACCACGAGGACGTGCAGTACCAAGCTTATTATCGAGATAAAAACATCGAGGACACTCAATGAACAAATCTATCTTTGAGCGAGAGAGTCGCCACTTTGGACCACCATAGTTCCAGTCACTGTTTCTATCTGGATTATATTTTTTAACAAATGTAGACATATGTTTTACAGTATAACATTCAGCATCGCCCGACCAAAACAAAAAGCCCCTTTCAGGGCTTTTTGTTTTATACATGCGAATTTATTGTGCGTTAAATGTGGTTGCAATACCTTCAATGAGAACATCTTCACCGAGATCAAACTTTGAATCACCGTCATTTGTAAAGAATACCACTTGGTATGTATTACCTGCAGTTGTACCACGGATGAGTTCGATAGTATTTGGAACAAGTCCCTCCTCACTACTATATCGCGCTGCACCAAGAATATTTCCTGATGTACCATCGATAAACTCACGTGCAACAATCCATCCGTTCGCAGTAGGAAGTGCAATCGATCCGATAACGATAGTGTTTCCTGCGGCTTGATCAGGAACAATCACAGAACCTTCACCTACTTGAATCTTGTTTGTTGTCTCTGAATCAGAAGTAGCTTGTGCAACCTCTGAAACTTCACCTTCTACTGCAACAACTTCTTCTTGTGTCTCTTCTTCAACTTCTGGTGCTACTGCAGTTTCTGGTGATGATGAAAACACCCACACAAGAAGACCACCAATAAGTAACCCTGAAATAAATGCTACTACAGTCTTCTGACTTTCTTGCTTTTCTACCTCTGACATACAAATGAAATACTTACGTGACTACAATTCTTTTAATGCATTCATTATATCACGCAAAATAATCCTCTACGCCACACATGTAATTCCACAAAACAAGACTTTATTTGTCAAAAACAATTATTTTAAGCCACAAAGTGATGTTGCCTCATTGAGTACGGCATCAAACTTACGATTTGACAATCCCAGTGTATGCAACACGTGAGGCTTTTTTACAATATCTGCACAGATGATAATACCCTCTTTAATAAGGATTTGCTTTTGTGTTGTAGAAAGATGTGTGAGTACCGTAATAGGATACAGTCCGTTACGTTCTATGCGCGCTTGGAGTGAATTGTTTTTTGGATAATTCCAACTGAGTAAACTAATACCACTGCACTCGGCGTATTTAATTGCTGCATGCGTGAACTTAGTATTGGTAATGATGTACATCGATACAATTCCACACACATCATCCTTACAGACGCGCGCTGATTGTAAATCAAGAAAGCGTGCATACGAATACATTGCAACTTGCAAATCAGATTTAATACCTGGTCGAGAATGAAACTTTGCTTCGGCAATAAAGCTATGTGATGGTGAGTACGCAGCAATATCAACTTCATGCACCGCACACTTCCCCTTCAGTATGAGTCTACGCTTAGTACGGTATCCATCTGCCTCAAAGAGACGTCCTAAGAAATCTTCAAACGCAAAACCTTCTGGACCAAGTTCAAATATGGCACGTCGCAATGAATACTTTGCCGCAATAGGATCACTACTACTTCGCAACATTTCAAATGCTTTTTTAAAAATATCTTGTGTACGCATTCCATCACGGAGTGATGACTCGATAGTTGAAACAATATGTGCGATTTCAGATGGTTGCGCACCTGCTCGCTTAAGCGATGCAATGAGTTTTTGAGGTTTAAATTCTTCTGGATTTCCGTCTGCCTTAAAAATTTTCATCTGAATTACAATTACTTCATTAATTACCTTTATCGTATGTCGTCTATAATACCACCACCAAGACATTCGTTACCATCATACAATACACACGACTGACCTCGTGACGGAAGTTCAATAGTTGCATCATCTACGGTAAGTCGAGCAGTGTGCTCATCGAGCACGTGTACCCCAACACTAAACGGTGTTTGTCGATATCTAAACTGCGCTTCACATTTCACGGGTATTGCCTGTATAAAATTACATTGTGTAAGTAAGATACTTTGCCCTCCTACTTCATGTACTTTTGTCGCAACAGTAATTGTATTGGCATGTACATCCTTTGCAACAACGTAATACGGTGTACTCGCAGTATCAGATATAGCAACACTAAACCCATGCCGTTGCCCAAGTGTGTAATAGAGCGCCCCATCATGAGTACCAATGACTTCACCTTTCTCATTCAACACACTTCCCTTTTCAACGGTAACGTAATGAGAAAGAAAATCTTTAATATCAACATCACCCAAAAAACAAATCCCCTGACTGTCACGTTTACCACTTGTACGTAAACCAGCTACTTCAGCTTCTTTTCTAATTTCTTCCTTTACTGTATCTCCCACCGGAAAAAGAGTACGAGAAAGTTGCTCTTGCGTCAGAGTCCATAAGAAATAACTTTGATCCTTCTTAGAATCCACTCCACGGAGTAAGTGAAATGAACCATCCTTCTCAACAACCTGTGCATAATGACCTGTCGCAACTTTGTCTGCACCGTGTTTAATCGCATACTGCAAAAATGTTCCAAACTTCACTGACTTGTTACACATCACATCAGGATTTGGTGTCCTTCCCTTTGTATATTCTTCAATCATATACTGCGCCACCTCATCTCGATACGATGCTTCTGCGTCACAGGTATAAAATGGAATCCCTAAGTGTGCTGCTACACGCATCGCATCAAGCCGTTCTGCCTCCCAGTTACACACCAAAAAATCTGGTTGCCATGTCTTAATAAACACACCCACAACCTTCTTCCCCGCATCAATAAGGCGCTGTGCAGAAACGCTCGAATCAACACCTCCCGAGAGACCCACAAACACAACTTCTTTTGTATCTTGACTACGCATATACGAACGCTATCACACTCATGAGAAAAATCCTATTGTAAATATTTTCGCTTATTTTGAACGTGCTCCTCAAAAGTTTCTGCATAATAAAATACCCCATCAGTACCCGTAAGATAATAAAGATATTCACTTAGAATAGGATTAAGTACGGCTTCAATCGCCATCTTCCCTGGATTAGCAATAGGTCGAGGAGGAAGGCCTTTACGCGAATATGTATTGTACGGAGAATTCAATGCGAGATCATCGCGAGTCAACTCTGCACTTGTTTTGTTTAATATATAATCAAGCGTTGCATCAACTTGGAGTGGCATTCCTATTTCAAGTCTCTTTTGAAGAATACCAGAAACCATTCGCATAGATTGTTCATCATTTGCTTCTCGCTCAAGTATTGATGCAAGTATGAGCACCTCATCTTCAGTCAGACCACTTTCTGCAATCTGTGTTGCATACCCATCGAGCACCTCTCGCATTGTTTCCTCTAATTTTTGTATCACATCCAAAACAGTCATGTCATTCGTAATAAAGTATGTATCAGGAAAAAGATATCCTTCATACGAAAGTATATCTTCTACACTGTCATACGTGTACTCAAGTGGGAGTAACGTATAAAAATCCTTTACTGAAAATCCCTCAGGGAGTACAAGCGTAACATTTGGTGACAAATACAAACCCTCCGTTAGTGCTTCTGCTATCTCATATAGTGTATGGGGTTTCTCAAAACGATACGTCCCCGCCAAGACAAAACCATCATTAAAGTAATGCGCCCATGCAACCCGCAAAAGAAGTGATGAGGACACCACCCCCTTTGCTTCAAGTAACTCTGCGATTTGCATTTGTGAAAGTCCATCTTCCACCACCACATCAACACCAACAGGAAAATCAGACGGTGGCATATTTAATTTTAGAATTGATAGATATAATCCCACGACTCCCACACACGTACACACGAGAAAAGTACCTACATACCGTAGATACTTTTCTTTTAATGAATATATATGATATGGATTCGTACTTTCCATATACTATCCCACAGGCAAATTCGATGGTGCTTCCGAACGCTTTGAAGAAATACGTCCAAGTGTTGGCGTTGATGCGACTTTCCCTGGGAGGTGAAAAATAGTTGCAAGCTCTTCAGTCGTCATCACCTTTGGAGTATCAGAACTCTTGCGATTCGAATATGTTCTTCTCTTATACTCATCAAGCTCCGCTTCACGATACATGCGAGATTTTGCACCGGTCGGATCTTGGAACAATGGCCATTCTGCGGTAGATCCCCACTTAAACCCAATTCCATTTCTGTTCGAATCATCAAACACTCGCCACATTGTTGTGAGCGCACTTATTCTCTCTCCTACAAACTTATCCTTTTTTGCAATATACATTACTCGTATCGCAGTATTAAAAGCAGGTTTACCGAGACTTCTCTCAATCGCCTTTATCGTGTCTCGCTCAACCTCTGTGAGAAATTGATTAACATTCTTTCCAACATCATCCTTTCCAACACCCACGCGTTCTGCAGCATTTTTAATAATCTTTTGTATCTCTTTTCGTGCATCCTCCTTCCAATCTGGTTGATGCGACAAATGACCATCTTTAAAGATCAATTCACGATTTGCCTCTATGAGTATTTGTACCCAAATTCTTTCATCAGGACCAGCACTCCCTAATGTCTCAAGCACTGATGTAATTGGATCGATTTTTTCTTCTTCCTTTGGCATATCTTTAAGTCCATAATCGATATATGTTTTGATAGGTAATGCATCTGCCTTTTTTAGCGTCGCATGAAACACGTACGAAGCATACTTTTCATCATCCCATGGTATCTCCGCGGTATAGTCTACATCGAGCTGATGCACCTCAATACCTGGATACTGCGCATAGAGTTGTGTCTCAATAATATTTTTATATTTCTTAATAGGAGTATTTATATAAAAACGCACATCCCCACCCCTAGAAACTATCTCAAGGCCATACATTGGAGGTTTCTTTCCATCTACATATGACTCAAAAACGTTATCGGCACCAGCACTCTGATACATTTGTGAAAGCACAAGCTCCATTGCCTCTGGTGACTTCAAAATTTCTTGTGGGAGTTTTATTTCAAGTGTTGTTCTTCCCTGTCTCCAATCAAAATCCTTTCGCACGTACTCCATCCATGCATTATAGAAAAACATAAAAGTAATACTTGGAAGCCAAATAGGTGCGAGCGCAAATGCGTATGAAAAGACAGCACTCGAAGAATCAACCACACGTACCATCAAAAGAATGACAAGCGCAACACCAAGTACGAGCCAGATATATTTAGCATCCGCATTAAATTTTCCTAAAAATTCTTCAAAGGCTTTCATGTATTCTATTGTACACAAAATCCCCGAGAAAACCGAAGGTTTTCTCGGGGATTTGTAGAGAACTTTTACCTATTCAACAAGAATGTAATTTCCGTCTGGAAGCCTCTTGAAAAGTGATGCATCTTGGAGGTTAACGATGATGGTATTATCCTTCACATATCGCTCCTTACGGACCTTATCGATAATCTCCTCACGAGTAAGTGGACCATGCGTCACAAGAATATCTCGAAGTACATCTTTCACAACTCCCGCAGAATACCCCCACTCAGTAAGCGCATATAGCCCACGCCCTACAAGTACAAATCGTTTATCTTTAATAAGTTCATTATGTGTCGTTGCCACATGTGCCTTTTTATCAAAGAGATTTTTGATTGATTCAGCAACTTCTTTAAAATGCATTGGAGATCCATGTCGCTTCACTGCAAGGTATGCATAGTCACGAATTCCTTTTGCACGAACGTTTGGACTTGTTGCATGTCCCCATTCCCCAAGAGGATTTCGATCGATTTGCTTTGATATAGAAAGCCATCGCTTCAAAACTTTCTCGTCTCGATAACATTCTTCAATTTCACCAAGCTCATGCTTAAGTCGCGCAATAATCTCATCCTCAGAAATAAGATCATCTTCTTGCAACGAATTAAAAATATTTTTAAGTGCCTTTTCTACAGTCTCTGAAAGTTTACTTTCAAGACACCAACGATAATTGAAGGAATTATCTTCCTTAATACGCTTAAATGGATTTCCTACAACGAGTATAAAATAGAGATGATTTCGGAGTGACTGATCTTTTGTAAGTTCATTAAATAGTTCCTGTTCACTAATTACACCACCGAGACTATGGATAGCGTTTTTAAGTTCTTCAAAGTTTTCGGTAAACTCATCGTACACATCCGACTTTTGAATTGACTGAATGCCGTAATTCTCAATCTGTCGAACACGTTCGCGTGTTATACCATAAATCTTTCCAATAGCTTCAAGGGTGTATGTCTCAGGAGAAACACCAAGGCCGTAACGCTTCTCGAGTACGTCACGCGCCCTATCAGGAAGTACTGAGAGGAGTTTTTTTGTTACTTGCTTTGGTTTAAATGTAATCATACTAAAAGATTAATACTTGTCTCTCCAAAAATCTGTGGCTTTATTTCTATCACGATATTCAGGTCGAGTCAAGGATATCCGTATATACCCTACTTCACATACCTCAGTATTCACGCTACACTCAAAAATACATGGAAAATAAAAACACAACACATGAGGGTGTCATCATGATTCGCGGAAAAGGCGTTGGCTTCATAAGCATCCCTAACCACGAGGAAGATATTGTTATTCCCACAGAATCACTCTCGTTTGCACTCGATGGAGATATCGTTGAATTTAGTATTGGAGAGAAGATTGACGGCAAGAGAATTGAAGGAAAAGTACTTCGTGTCGTTGAATCAAAGACAACCGAAATTATAGGTGTCGTACAACAAAAAGGCGCTCAATACATTCTCCTTCCTGATAATCGTCGTATCCATATTCGACCCGTTCTTGCAGAAGCAACAAAGACTCATGAAGGCATGAAAGTTGTCGTAACTATCAAGGCTTGGGAAACTCCTCTCTCAGCCCCTCTCGGTACCATCACAGAAGTCATCGGGCGCGCAGGCGACCACGAGACGGAAATGCAGGCGATCATTCGAGGTGGCGGATTTTCAGAAAACTTTCCTCCTCATATTGCGGAAGCAGGAAAAGCCCTCTATGCACGAAAGGATGAAATCTTTGCACGCGCAATAGAAGACACACAAGGTGAAAACCCAACACGCAGAGATATGCGCGATCGCACTACTTGCACCATCGACCCCGTAGACGCAAAAGATTTTGACGATGCACTCTCACTCGAGAAGCTTCCAAATGGAAACTTTGAAATTGGTATTCATATTGCCGATGTATCTCACTATGTTCGAGAAGAAGACATCATCGATAAAGAAGCACAAGCGCGCGGTACCTCTATCTACCTCGTCGACCGCGTAATCCCAATGCTTCCTGAGGTACTCTCAAATGACCTTTGTTCACTTCGCCCAAATGAAGACCGACTTTCTTTCTCTGCGGTGTTCGAAATGGATATTGAAGGAAATATTCACAATGAATGGTTTGGACAAACAATCATCCATTCAAATAAACGTTTTAGTTATGAGGAAGCTCAAGAAGTACTCAATACACAAAACGGACCCATGCTTGAAGAACTCAACATCATGATGAACATTGGGCGGAAGCTTCGCAAAGAACGGTATCGTGATGGTGCTATTGCATTCGATCAACCAGAAGTCCGGTTTGAACTCGATGCGGAAGGTAAACCTATTCGCGCGTACACAAAAGTCCGTGTCGAGACAATGCTCATGATAGAAGACTTTATGCTTCTCGCTAATCGCCGCGTCGCGGAGTACGTATATAATCACACCAAAGCAAAAGGTCGCGACGCGGCATTCGTTTACCGCATCCACGACGCACCAAATCCAGACAAGATAGAAGAACTTTCAATCTTCCTTCATGCGCTCGGTCATGAGTTCAAAGCAAACAAAGGTGTCGTACAAGCAAAAGACATCAACGCACTTCTTAAGTCTATTGAAGGGACCCCTGAAGAAAATCTCATCAAGACGGCAACAATTCGCTCAATGGCAAAGGCCATATACACCACCAAAAATATTGGGCATTTTGGACTAGCCTTCAAGTACTATACACACTTCACTTCCCCGATTCGACGGTACCCAGACCTTATGGCACACCGCATACTTCGCAAGCACCTCGATGGCCATACCATAAGTAACAAAGAGCTCATAAAATATGAACGACTTTGTATTCAGTCTTCAGATCGTGAAACGACTGCCGTTCGAGCTGAGCGTGATTCTATCAAGTACAAGCAAGTTGAATATATGATGGATAAAATCGGACAAGAGTTTGACGGTGTTATCACGGGAGTTACTGACTGGGGTATTTATGTGGAAGACAAGGAATCGAGATCAGAAGGTATGGTACGTCTCTCAAGTATTCGTGGTGATTTCTTTGAACATGAAGGAAGTAAGTATCGTGTAAAAGGTAAAAAATCTGGAAAGACATATTCACTTGGAAGCGAAGTACGTGTAAAACTCATCCGCGCAGATATGGAAGAACGTGTTATTGATTTTGAGTTGGTAAAGTAGCATTTAGAAGAACAACCGGTACCACCAAAGGTGGCACCGGTTGTTCTTTACACATACTTGTTTTTATTAAAATATGTTGTATAGTCTTTGTTAGAAAATTCGTACACAAACAAAAAGGAGCACCGTATGTCAGCAATAAAAGCTGTACCGACTCTCACAAACACTGCTAAGCGTCACAGCTTGCTCGTATGCGGAGAGCCGGCACGAAATGGGCTTGGTGGAAATCGTCTGAATATTGACCGATTCCTCAGACTCCTCCAGAACGCTTACCCATTCATTGTGGCGCACGATTCAAGGAATGGTGAGGACTGTTACACTGCAGAAATCATCTTCACTGACAACGTATCATCTGAAGAACTCGAAGAATTCTTCAGCGAAAACCAAAACGGAGAAACCTGGACTGTTCAGGCGAGCATATTCGAAAAGTTCGCATGACACAAAGGCCGACGCAGATAATTTAAATTATCTGCGTCGGCCTTTTTTAGTACTTATTATTTTGCTACCGCGACCGCTTCATCAAACTTCACCGAAAGAAGCTTAGACACCCCATCTCCTGCCATAGTCACTCCGTAGAGCACCCCAGCACGCCCCATAGTCTCTCTGTTGTGAGTAATAAGGATAAGTTGAGACTTCTCTGCAAGTGCAGAGATCATGTCACCGTATCGCCTACTATTTGCCTCATCGAGTGCTGCATCCGTCTCATCAAGAATCACAAAGAGTGGTGGGTTTACCTGACTCATCGCAAAGATAAGTGCAATAGAAGTAAGTGCGCGTTCTCCTCCTGAAAGCATATCAAGGCCGCGCACTTTTTTGTTCGGCAACTTCACGTCAATCTCAATCCCCTCCTCAACATCTTCATCCTCCGTAAGTTCAATATTCCCCTCCTCAACATCTTCATCTTTTTTTCGCACTTTTGGCTTCACGCGCAAAAGCTCAGCACTTCCCCCTCCAAACATTAAGGTAAAGAATCGATGAAACTCTGCACCGATTTTATCAATTCCCTGTACGAACTGCTCATTAAGATCATTGGTAAGTTCTTGTATGAGCGCTTCAAGTTTTTGTACTGACTCAGTTAGGTCAGCTATTTCGTGCACCAAAAATTCATCACGAGCTTTCACTTCATTATATTCTTTAAGTACATCTTCACCAGAACCAGTACCGAGCTCCTCAAGTCGAATTTTAATACGTTCAAGTTCTCGCTTTCTATTGTACTGAAGAGAGCGTTCTTCACACACGATAGCATCCCTTGAAAGTGGTTTACCGTCGACATCAAGAATTACAAACTCAAAATATGTACCGACCGCACGCCCAATAAGTGACACGGCTTCCTGCAGCTCGTTTTTAAAATCTTGTCGATCTCGCTCAAGCACCATGAGTTCCCGATCAATCGCATCAATTTTTTGATCTACTTCACGCTGTTCATTCATAATAGAAAACACCTCACGCTCAGCGTCACGATTTTCTTTTGTCTCTGATTCAATCCTACGCTTTATTACCTCATGCATTTCAGCAAGTTTCTTTTCTTCATGTTCAACATCTGCAATTTTTGAATCAATGAGCGCGCGCTCATCATTGAGTATCACCAACTCTTCACGGAGTGTTGCTTGAATATCTTTTGTATCCCCCGTAAATGTATGCGTGAGTAATAATGAAAGTGCATGTACGATGTCCTGCATTGCACGTGCTAGCATTTTGATATCGGTAGCATGTATAGCTTGCGATACTTGCTTTTCAATATGTTCAAATACTTTTCTAAATTCAGCGCGAGGAATAGGTGTATCCTTTTCATGCTCCTGTTTTCTTTGATGCTCTGCAATTTGACGCTCGATAAACACGATTTGTCCTTCTAGCTGTCCCATTTTACGGGTAATCTCTTGTCGCTCTTCGCGGGTCTTTCTAATATTTTGTTCAAGCGCTACTAAGTCATCACGAGTTTCAGTTCGTTCTTCTTTCTTCATTCGCTCCTTTGCATTTTGTAAAAGCGATGCAAGCTCAACCTTTCGAGCAGTTGGCAACCTTCTCGCCTCCGTGAGGCGGTCGTGGTGAAATGCAATATACGAATCTTCTCGCTTCAAATACTCAGCATACACACGCTTAAGTTCTTCTTGTAATTCTCGCGAGCGTTCAATTTTTTTAATCTGTCGCTCTAGGAATTTTAAGTGCGGTGCAACCTCTCTGCGCAATGACTCCACCTGAACAATATTTTCTTGTGTCTTTTTAAGTTTTCGCTCACTCTCAATCTTCTTAAATTGATACACCTTAAGTCCAAGCGCATCTTCGATCATTTCACGACGCTCCTTTGCGCTCGCTGAAAGAATTCTATCTGCCTCCCCCTGAGAAATAATATGATGTCCGGTAGGACCGATATTAGCAGCAGCAAGTAACTCCTGTACATCCTTAAGTCTTGCTTTTGAACCATTAATAGAATACTCGTTAGTACTATCACGATTCACGACACGATCAACTGTAATTTCATCAAAATCAAGAGGAAAAATTCGAACCCCATTTACGGGAGTGTTATCGAGCGTAATCGCAACTGAAGCACGATTTGCACGTGACACGCTTGTCGAACCATTAAATATCAAATCTTCACCACGCTTCCCTCGCATTGACTTAATCGACTGCTCACCAAGTACAAAACGAAACGCTTCAGCAACATTAGACTTTCCCGAACCATTTGGTCCAACGATTGCGGTTACCTTGGTCGAAAACTCAAGCTCTCCCTTTCGAGCAAACGATTTGAATCCATTAATAGTAAGTTGCGTGGGATGCATCATAT
>JACCEC010370030.1_pt1 | contig 16945 bp, 17 predicted proteins | sample 7450121 | NCBI WGS metagenome assembly JACCEC01 (sample SAMN15323455, study PRJNA562643) | freshwater metagenome | isolation source: river surface water | place: USA:Blue River Watershed | collected 2017-08-18 | reverse complement strand
GCTGGCTGGTCGATGGCGCCATGCCGGCGCACGAGCTCAAGGCCCGGCTCGACATAGCCGAGCTGCCCGACGAGGACAAGGACCGCTACAACACCGTCGCCGGCCTGATGCAGGCGGTCTCGGGCGAACTGCTCGGCGTCGGCCAGTCGGTCGAGATCGCAGGCTGGCGCTTCGAGGTGCTCCAGGTCGAGGGCCGGCGCATCGAGCAGGTGCTGCTGCGCCGCCTGCCGGATTCCTCCAGCGTCTGAGAGTCCACGTCCCGTCCCGACAACCGGATCGAACATGAACGCCTGCCACGCCATCGAACCGCAGCCGGATGCCATCCGCCCTGCCAGCCTGCCACCCGACGATGCGCTGCGCCTGGTCCTGCACAACGAGATTCACGCCCGGCCGCTGGCCCACATCCAGCTGCCCGCGCTGCTGACCCATGTCGCGGTGCTCAACCGGGGCGTCAGCCGTGACGAAGAACTGCGCCACCTGCGCTGCCTGCCGGGCCAGCAGCAGCTGCCCGCCAGCGCGACGCAGGGCTATTTCCTGCGCATCGAGCTTGATGGCTTCGCGGTGCAATGGGAGCGTCACAGCGAGTTCACGCGCTACACCGTGGTCCAGCCGCTGCCGCCAGCCGAGATCGCGGACCAGCCGCCCGACCTGTGCGCGGCGATCGCGACGCCTCCGGGATGGCTGGCCGGGATTCCGGGCCGCACGGTGGCGGCGATCCAGGTCGTGATGTTCACGGCGCAGCTGCACGACATGCAGGGCGCGCTGGCCCTCGCCCAACCCTGGTTTGCCCCTGGTGCCACGCTGATCGCCTCGCAGATGGGAACCGGCCAATCCTGCGCGGCGACCGACTTCGGGGTCAACGCCGATGGTTTCGAGCGCATGCTGGTCCTGCTGCATCCGGGCAGCAGCGCGTCGCGTCCGGGCCGGATCTCGGTGCGCTTGCTCGAGCTCGAAACCTACCGCCTGATGGCGCTGCGCGGCCTGCCCCCGGCCAAGGCGCTGACGCCGTTGCTCGCCAGCATCGAGCGCGAGCTGTCCGAACTCACCGTCGAGCTCGAGTCGCCCGCCGCCAGCGAGCAGCTGCTGCTTGAGCGGCTGATCGCGCTGGCCGCTCGCGTCGAACGCGCCACGGCCGAGAACAGCTACCGCTTCTCGGCCACGCGCGCCTACGCCGAGCTCGTCATGCAGCGCATCGACGACCTGCACGAGCAGCCGATTCCGGGCGTGCAGACGCTGGGCGAGTTCATGCGGCGCCGGCTCTCGCCCGCGATCGCGACCGTCGCCTCGGCCGAGCGCCGGCTGGCCTCGCTGTCCGAGCGCGTCGCGCGCACCAGCGCGCTGTTGCGCACCCGCGTCGACATCGCGACCGAGGGCCAGAACCAGCAGCTGCTCGAGAAGCTCACGCGCGGCCAGGAGCTGCAGCTCAGGCTGCAGTCAACGGTCGAGGGGCTGTCGATCGCGGCGATCTCTTACTACGTGGTCAGCCTGCTGCTCTACGGCGCCAAGGCGCTCAAGGGGCTGGGGGTGCCGCTGCAGCCCGAGCTGGTCGCCGGTGCGCTGGTCCCGGTCGTGCTCTGGGGCGTCTGGCGCACGACGCGCAGCATCCACGAGAAGCTCGCCAACCATTGAGTCCTGATCAGCTCAGCAGCGCCTGCGCGAATTCCTCCGCGCTGAAGGTCTGCAGGTCTTCGAGCTTCTCGCCCACGCCGATGAAATAGACCGGCAGCTCGCGTCCGGCCTCCTTCGCCCACATCGCGATCGCGGCCAGCACGCCGCCCTTGGCGGTGCCGTCGAGCTTGGTCACGATCAGTCCGCTGAGCTGCAGCGCGGCGTCGAAGGCCTTGACCTGCGCCAGCGCGTTCTGTCCGGTGTTGCCGTCGATCACCAGCAGCACCTCGTGCGGCGCGCTGGCATCGGCCTTCTGCACCACGCGCTTGATCTTTTTCAGCTCCTCCATCAGGTGCAGCTGGGTTGGCAGCCGGCCGGCGGTATCGACGATGACGACGTCGCGCCCGCGCGCGCGGCCCGCCTGCACCGCGTCGAAGCTGACGGCGGCCGGGTCGCCGCCTTCCTGGCTGACGATCTCGACCAGGTTGCGGTCGGCCCAGACGCCGAGCTGCTCGCGCGCGGCGGCGCGGAAGGTGTCGGCCGCCGCCAGCAGCACGCTGGCGCCTTCGTTGGCCAGATGCTTGGTCAGCTTGCCGATGGTGGTGGTCTTGCCGGCGCCGTTGACGCCGGCGACCATCATGACGGTCGGTCCTTCCTGGCGGCCGATCACCAGCGGCCTCTCCAGCGGCTGCAGCAGCTCGGCGATCGCCTGCGCGAGCAAGGCCTTGACCTGGGCCGGTTCGGTGGCCTTGGCGGCCTTGACGCGGCTCTTGAGGTCATCGAGCAGGAACTGCGTGCCCTGGGTGCCGGCGTCCGCCATCAGCAGCGCGGCTTCGAGCTCCTCGTAGAGTTCGTCGTCGATTTTCGTGCCGGTGAAGACGGTCGAGATGCTGGAGCCGGTCTTGCGCAGGCCCTGCTTGAGGCGGTCGAGCCAGCCCTGGCGGCCGGCGGTCTGCGGCTTGTCGGTCGGCTGCGGCGCTGCCTGCACTGTGCCCGCTGCGGGCTGTGCCACCGGGGCGGTCGGGACGGCTGCCTCGGGCTTGGCGGAAGAGAATTTTTTCTTGAGGAAGCTGAACATGGTGGGTGTTTCTAGAATCCATGCATTCTATGAAACCTGCATCACATCGTCCTGTCCCGGCCGCGCCGGGTTTCGTCCGCATCATCGGCGGGCTCTGGAAACGCAGCAAGCTGGCGGTGCCGGCCAAGCCCGGCCTGCGCCCGACGCCCGACCGCGTGCGCGAGACGCTGTTCAACTGGCTGGGCCAGGACCTGAGCGGTCTGCGCTGCCTCGACGCCTTCGCCGGCAGCGGCGCGCTCGGCTTCGAGGCCGCCTCGCGCGGCGCGACCCAGGTGCTGCTGTGCGAGCTCGATCCGGGCCTGGCGGCCGGCTTGCGCGCCAATGCCGAGCGCTTGAAGGCCACGCAGATCCGGGTCCAGCGCGGCGACGCGGTCGCGGCGCTCAAGGGTGCGGCGCGCGGCGCCTGGGACCTGGTCTTCCTCGATCCGCCCTTCGGCGACGACGGCAACGAGGCGCTGTTCCGCCAGGCGTTGGCCGCAGCCTTGCCCTTGCTGGCGCAGCAGGGCGTCATCTACCTGGAAGCACCACGCGCCTGGAGCGACGAGGAGCTGCAGGCGCTGGGCCTGCGCTGTGACCGGCGCGGCAAGGCCGGCATGGTGCATTACCACCTGCTCGGGCTCATTCCCTGATGCCTGTCGCCCCTGACCCCGACCGCGCACTCCGGGTTTTTGTGCTGGCTCAGCTCGCGCCTGCCGGGAAGTCGGATAATTCCGGCCATGACGACATCCACCTCCCGTGACGCCAGTGGCCGCCGCACCGCGGTCTACAGCGGCACTTTCGATCCGATCACCCTCGGCCACGAGGACGTGATCCGGCGCGCTGCCGGCCTGTTCGACGAGCTGATCGTCGCGGTCGCGGTCGCGCACCACAAGAAGACGCTGTTCACGCTCGAGCAGCGCATCGATCAGGTCGCTGCGGTCTTCGCCGACCTGCCAGTGCGCGCGCTGCCCTTCGAGGGCCTGATCGTCGATTTCTGCCGCCAGCAGGGTGCCTGCGCCATCGTGCGCGGCATCCGCAACGTGGCCGATTTCGACTACGAGGCGCAGATGGCGGCGATGAACCAGAAGATGGCGCCCGAGGTCGAGACGGTGTTCCTGCTGCCGCAGCCGCAGCTGCAGTGCATCTCGAGCACGCTGGTGCGCGAGATCGCCAAGCTCGGTGGCGATACGTCGCAGATGGTGAGCCCGCTGGTGGCCGAGCAGCTGCGTGTGGCCACCCTGGCCGTCTGAACAGGAGTCACCATGGCGCTGATGATCACCGACGAGTGCATCAATTGCGATGTCTGCGAGCCCGAGTGCCCGAACCAGGCGATCTCGATGGGGCCTGACTACTACGTCATCGATCCGGACAAGTGCACCGAATGCGTCGGCCACTTCGGCGAGCCGCAATGCGTGCAGGTCTGTCCGGTCGAGTGCATCCCGGTCAGCCCGCAGCATGTCGAGACGCGCGAGCAGCTGCAGGCCAAGTACGAGCGGCTGCAGTCTGCCTCTTCGGCTAGCTGATCTTCTCTTGCCCGGTACGGGGCAGGTCTTGGGCGGGCGCAAGCCGCCGGCCTCATCTGTCCGCTGCGCGGCCAGCAAATCGGTCGCCAGCTCGCGCCCGCCCAAGACCATGGATCTTTCTCGGCTCGCTGCGCTTTGCCGCTTTTTTCGTTGTGGGCATACCCTCCCGCCGGACCGGCACCTCAACAAGCAAAATTACTCGGATGCCGCTTCGGGCTCTTTGTCGGCTTTCGGCGGCTTGGGCGGCTTCGGGCGTGGCGGCTTGCTGGTGTGGATGGCGGCGGTGGCCTTGTCGATGCGTCCCGCCAGCAGGTCGGGCAGGGCGCGCAGCGCGCGCTGGATCGACTGCTCCAGCGCGTCGCGCTGGTCCGGCGCCGGTTTCTTCAGCACCCAGTTCGCGACCTCGGACTTGATGCCAGGGTGGCCGATGCCGATGCGCAGCCGCCAGTAGTCGCTGCTGCCGAGCTGGGCATGGATGTCGCGCAGGCCGTTGTGGCCGGCGTGGCCGCCACCTTGCTTCAGCTTGAGCTCGCCCGGCTCCAGGTCGAGCTCGTCGTGCGCCACCAGGATCTCTTCGGGCGCGATCTTGAAGAAGCGCGCCAGCGCCGCGACCGACTGGCCGGAGCGGTTCATGAAGGTCATCGGCTCCAGCAGCCAGATCGGCCGGCCTTCGAAGCTGCCGCGTCCGGCGACGCCGAAGTAGCTGCGCTCCGGGTTCAGGTTGATCTTGAGCTCGCGCGCGACCGCCTCCAGCCACCAGAAACCGGCGTTGTGGCGCGTGTCTTCGTATTCCGGACCCGGGTTGCCCAGGCCGACCAGCAGTTTGAACATGGCAGCTTGACGCCCTCAGGCGCCCCTTGCAGTGGATATGAAAAAGGCCCGCCGAAGCGAGCCTTTTGCCTGAAAAGCAGGACAGCGAAGAATCACTTCTTCTTCTTGCCCTTCTTGTCGCCGGCGGCAGCAGCCACCGGAGCGGCGATGACTTCTTCCTTCGGCTCGACCAGGGTCGCGACGCCCGGGTTCGGCTTGCCATGGATGACCAGCTTGGCGCCTGCCGGCAGGACCAGGTCGTCGGTGTGGATGGACTGGCCCTTGACGGCGTTGCCCAGATCGACGGTGATGAACTCGGGGATCTGCATCGCCAGGCAGTCGATCGTGACTTCGGTCAGCGCGTGGTTGACTAGGCACTTGTCCTGCTTGACAGCCGGCGAATGCTCGGCGTTGATGAAGTGCAGCGGCACCTTCTTGCGCACGCGGGTGTTCTCATCGACGCGCTGGAAGTCGACGTGCAGCACCAGCGGCTTGAAGGGGTGGTACTGCACATTGCGCAGCACGACCTTCTCGGTGTTGCCGTTCAGTTCCATGTCGAGCAGGGCAGCGTGGAAGGCTTCCTTCTGCAGCGCGAACCACAGGCTGTTGTGGTCCAGTTCGACGACGGCCGGGGCGGTGGTGCCGCCGAAGACGATGCCGGGGGTGCGGCCGGTGTTGCGCAGGCGGCGGCTCGCACCCGTGCCCTGCTTGGCGCGCTCAAAAGCGGTGAATTGCATGATATCTACCTTTAACGGGGGCCATCCGCGACCAGCGGCCCCAAACAGAAAAAGCGCCCGCGACTGCGGACGCTGCGCTTTGACGCTGAATCAGTTCGATTCGGCGAACAAATCCATCACCGAGTCGCCGTTGGCGATGCGCTGGATGACTTCTGCCATCAGCGGCGCCACCGAGACCTGGCGGATCTTGGTACAGGCCTGCGCGGCCGGGCTCAAGGGAATGGTGTTGGTCACGACCACTTCGTCGAGCGCGTTGCCCTTGGCGATGCGCTCGATGGCCGGGCCCGAGAAGACCGGGTGCGTGCAGTAGGCATAGACGCTCTTGGCGCCGCGCTCCTTGAGCACCTCGGCCGCCTTGACCAGCGTGCCGGCGGTGTCGATCATGTCGTCCATGATCACGCAGTTGCGGCCCTCGATGTCGCCGATCACGTGCATGACTTCAGACACGTTGGCTTTCGGGCGGCGCTTGTCGATGATCGCCATGTCACAGCCGAGCTGCTTGGCGAGCGCACGCGCGCGCACCACGCCACCGACGTCGGGCGAGACGACCAGCAGGTCCTCGTAGTTCTTGGCGCGCAGGTCGCCCAGCAGCACCGGCGAGGCATAGACGTTGTCGACCGGAATGTCGAAGAAGCCCTGGATCTGGTCGGCGTGCAGATCCATCGTCAGCACGCGGTGCACGCCGACGGCCTGCAGCATGTTGGCAACCACCTTGGCCGTGATCGGCACCCGGCTCGAGCGCGGGCGGCGGTCCTGGCGGGCATAGCCGAAATAGGGGATGACGACGGAGATGCGCTCGGCCGAGGCGCGCTTGAGCGCATCGACCATGATGATGAGCTCCATCAGGTTGTCGTTGGTCGGCGCGCAGGTCGATTGCACCACGAACACTTCGCGGGCGCGCACGTTCTGGTTGATCTCGACCGTGACTTCGCCGTCGGAGAAGCGGCCCACGCTGGCGGCGCCGAGCTCGGTGCCGAGCTGCCGGGCGATTTCGGCCGCCAGCGCCGGGTTGGCGTTGCCCGTGAAAATCATGAAATCCGGCGATTGCACTGGCGTGTTTTGCATGGAGAACCCGGCAAGAATTGGTCTTCAGAAACACAATGCGGCCCTTGAAGGCCGCTTTGTGTGTTTGCTAACAATGAATTTGGCAGGGGAGGAAGGACTCGAACCCTCGCATGTCGGAATCAAAATCCGATGCCTTGACCAACTTGGCGACTCCCCTACACTGGTTTGCAGCATGCGCTACACACCGAATGCAGTTCTGTTTGTTGCCGTCTCAAGCAACGAAAGAGATTGTAGCCTACTTTCGCCACTGTTTGAGAGGGTGCTCAAACAAATTCTTGCAGCGTCTTGCGATCCATCCGTTTGGAAGGGTGGACAGATCCACCGCTTGGCTCGCCAGTGCGAATATCGCGCTGCCTGAACCAGTCATTCTAGCAGAATTTTTCTGCTGTTTCATCCAGTCGATTCCGATTGTGATCTCGGGGCACAGGCTGGCTGCGACGGGCTGCAGGTCGTTGTGTCCAAATTCATAAACACAAGGGCTTGCAAGAAAGTCCTGCATTTTAGCGAAAGAACTGTCGCGTTTGAGCTCCGGGCTGGAAAAAATCTTCGGCGTCGAGGCGCCGGTCGGCGGCTTGAGCACGATGAACTCGGCCTCGGGCAGCTCGATCGGCGTCAGCTGCTCGCCAACGCCCTCGACCCAGGCGTTGTCGCCGCCGAGAAAGAAGGGGACGTCTGCGCCCAGCTGGAGGCCGATCTGCATCAGCTGTGCCAGCGGCAGGTCCAGGCCCCAGAGCCGGTTGAGCGCCAGCAGGCAGGAGGCCGCGTCGCTGGAGCCGCCGCCCATGCCGGCTTCCTGCGGAATGCGTTTCTCGAGCGCGACATGGGCGCCCCATTCGCAGCCGGTGGCCTGCTGCAGCGCCCGCGCGGCGCGCACGACCAGGTCGTTGTCGGGCAGCGCCTGGCCGCCGAGGTCCTCGCGGCTGATCGCGCCACCGGCGCGCCTCTCGAAGTGCAGGACGTCGCACCAGTCGATCAGCATGAAGACCGATTGCAGCAGGTGGTAGCCGTCGGCGCGGCGGCCGGTGATGTGCAGGAAGAGGTTGAGCTTGGCCGGCGCGGGAACGTCCAGCAGTTGACGCAGTGACATGTCGGTCTGGGTAGTAGGGAGCTGAGCTTACGGGCGGTCGAGCAGCAGGCGCAGTGTCGCGGCTGGCGCGGGATCGGCGCGGCGGGCGCGCAGGCGGCCACTGTCCGGATCGAGATCGACTTCCCAGCCTGGCGCCGCAGCGGCGCGGCCTTGCAGCCATTCGAACAGCTCGGCCACCGGCAGCGCGGTGCCTGTCAGCGCCGCGCTCAGTGAAGCGAGATCGGGATAGGCTTGGAGCTCGTTGCCGCGCTGCAGCAGCGCAGCCTGGCTGCTCCAGCGCGCCAGCGCCAGCGTCGATCCCAGCGGTGTGCGCAGTTCGAGCTCACCGGCCTGCGCGCTGCCGCGCAGCTCGAAGCCGGCATGGAAGCCGCGTGGCGGTTCGCTATCGACCTGCAGCGAGAGCCGGCCGCTCCAGTGATCCGACGCTGTCGTGACGGGTGCTGCCGGCGGTGTCGCGCAGCCCGCTATCAGCAGCGCAGCCGCGAGGGCGAGTCGAATGGCGGCTGGGCGCATGCTCAGGGACTGACCTGCAGACGCTGCAGCGTGCGCTTGAGCGTGTCGTTGGCGGGCTGCAGCTGCAGGCCGCGCTGCCAGATCTTGCGCGCGCGCTCGCGCTCGCCCTGGGCCCAGAGCACTTCGCCCAGGTGGGCGGCGATCTCGGCATCGGCGCGCTGGTCGAAGGCGCCCTGCAGCAGCCGCCTGGCCTCGGCCAGATTGCCGAGCCGGAACTCGACCCAGCCCAGGCTGTCCTGGATGAAGGGGTCGCCGGGCAGCAGCAGCAGCGCACGCTGTATCAGCTCGCGCGCCTCCTCCAGGTTCTGGTTGCGGTCGGCCAGCGAATAGCCGAGCGCGTTGTAGGCATGGCCGTAGTCGGGCGCGCGCGCGATCAGCTCGCGCAGCAGCCGCTCCATCTCGTCGATGCGGCCGGCCTTCTCGGCCACCATCGCACGCTCGTAGGCGATGTCGTGGTCCTGCGCAAAGCGCTGCGTCGCTTCCTGATAGACCTCCAGCGCCGCGCCGTAATGGCCGAGATCGCGCAGCAGCTGTGCCTCGGCCAGCAGGTTGCGCCGTTCGTCCGCAGCGCTTTCGGCCGGCAACTGGCGCAGCATGGCGCGTGCCTCGGACAGCCGGCCCTGGCGCGCCATCAGCAGCGCGCGGCGGATCTGCACGGCGGGCTGCCCCTCGGCATCGCCGATGGGCTCCAGCCAGCCGAGCGCGACGTCCAGCCGGCCCTGCTTTTCTGCCACCTCGGACAGCAGCAGCCTGGCCTGGTCACTGTCCCGGCTTGCCTTGTCAGCTGGCTGGAGCGCGAGATAGCGTTCCAGCGAGCCGGCAGCGTCGTCGAGTCTTCCGGTCTGCAGCGCGAGCAGGCCGCCCAGCAGCCAGGGTTCGGCCATTTCGGGATGCTCTTGCTTCAGGCTGTCGAGCCGCTGGCGGGCTTCGGCGTGGCGCTGCTGCGCGGTCAGCAGGCGCGCGTACTCCAGGCCGACCCTGGCATCCAGGTTGCCGGGCTGTTGCAGCCAGCGCTGAACCAGCGGCTCGGCACCGGGCTGCTGCTGCTCGAACAGCGCCAGCGCCAGCCAGGCCGGCAGGACCGACTTGCCGTCCAGTGCCAGCGCCTTCTGGCCGGACTCGAGTGCCTGCTGCTTCTGCCCTGCCGCGAGTTGCAGCCGTCCGAGGCTGGTCCAGGCCGCGACGGCCAGCCGGGGCTGCCGGCTGGCTTCCTGCAGCATCGGGCTGGCAGCCCTGAGCGTGGCGTCCCGGTCGCCCAGGCGCGCGAGCATCTGCGGCAGCGCGATGACCAGATCCTGGCGCTGTTCGGGCGGCGTCAGGCGCAGCAATGAGCGCAGCGGCCCGGTGATCTCGGCTGGCCGGTTGAGCGCGAGCAGCAGCTGCAGCACGAAGCGTTGCGCATCGACCGAGCGCGCTTGTGCCTCGGTCCAGGCCTGGGCGGCCTGCAGCGCGGCTTCGCCCGAGCGTGCCTGCAGTGCGATCTCGATCGCCCGGCGGAACAGCTCGGGCCGCTTGCGCTGGCGCGCGGCTTCGAGCATGAGCGAGAAGCCGGCGTCGGGCCGGCCCTGGTTGACCTGCAGTTCACCGACCAGCAGCTGATAAAGCAGCTCGCCGCGCAGGCCGGAGTCTCTGGCAGCCGCATCGCGCTCGGCGTCCGCAGAGACGAGCGCCGGCGGCTGGGTGACGCCGTTGGCCAGCACCTCGCCTGTCAGCAGCGCCATCGTGATCGCCAGTGACGCGCGCATCCTGCGCCTCGGTGTCTCAGTTGCGGATCGGGCGCGCGCGCATGGGCACGAAAAAGCAGGGCTGTCCATCGCCGCATGATAATGGAAGGCCCGTTTTTCAGCCTGGTCCGTCATGCCCGAATTGCCCGAAGTCGAAGTCACGCGCCTGAGCTTTGCCGACCGCATCGCCGGTGCCCGCATCGAGTCGGCCGCGCTGGGCAAGCCCTTGCGCTGGCCGCTGGGCGTCGAGCCTGCATCCTTGCAGGGGCTCACCGTGCAGCGGGTGCGCCGGCGCGGCAAGTACCTGCTGCTCGACCTCGATGGTGGCCTGCTGCTGATCCACCTCGGCATGTCGGGCAGCCTGGCGTTCGCGCCCGAGCTGCCGCCGGCCGGGCCGCACGACCACTTCGAGCTCGCGACCAGCCGGGGCCGGCTGCGGCTGCACGATCCACGCCGCTTCGGCGCCGTGGTCTGGGCCGGCTCCGAAGCCGATCCGGTCGCGCGCAAGCTGCTCGGGCACCTGGGCGTCGAGCCGCTCGGCGACGAATTCGACCCGTTCGTCTTCTGGCAGGCGCTGCGTGCGCGGCGTGCGGCGATCAAGCCGGTGCTGCTGGCGGGCGACATCGTCGTCGGCGTCGGCAACATCTATGCGTCCGAGGCGCTGTTCGCCGCCGGCATCCACCCGGGCTTGAGCGCAGCGCGCCTGGACCAGTCACGGGCCGGGCGCCTGCATGGCGCGGTCCGCTCGGTGCTGGCGCGCGCGCTGGAGCAGGGCGGCAGCACGCTGCGCGACTTTTCCAGCGCGGAAGGCAAGACCGGCCATTTCCAGCTCGAGGCCATGGTCTATGACCGTGCCGGCCAGCCCTGCCGCGTCTGCGGCACTACCATCCAGAGCCTGCGCCAGGGCCAGCGCTCGACCTTCTTCTGCCCGCAGTGCCAGACCTCCTGATTCCCGTCTTCCTTCTTCCATGACTGCTGTTTCCGCTTCCGCGTCGCCTGCTGGCGCAACGCACGGGCAATTCTTCGCTCTGCTGGTCGATTGGCAGCGTCGCTGCGGTCGCAGCGGCCTGCCCTGGCAGGGCACGCGCGACCCTTACCGGATCTGGCTGTCCGAGATCATGCTGCAGCAGACCCAGGTCGCGACCGTGCTCGGCTACTACCCACGCTTCCTGGAACGCTTCCCCGACGTGCAGGCGCTCGCCGCTGCGCCGCAGGATGAGGTGCTCGCGCTCTGGAGCGGCCTGGGCTACTACAGCCGCGCGCGCAACCTGCACCGCTGCGCGCAGGCCGTGGTGCAGCAGTGGGGCGGGGCCTTTCCGGCCCGCGCCGAGCAGCTGCAGACGCTGCCCGGCATCGGCAAATCGACCGCGGCGGCGATCGCGGCCTTCTGCTTCGGCGAGCGCATCTCCATCCTCGACGGCAACGTCAAGCGCGTGCTGTCGCGCCTGCTGGCGTTCGAGGGCGATCTGGCCGTGGCGGCGCAGGAGCGCAGGCTGTGGGCGTTGGCGCAGGACCTGCTGCCGGCCTCACCCGCGCATGACGAGATGGTCGCCTGGACGCAAGGCCTGATGGACCTGGGCTCCAGCCTGTGCTCGCGCAGCCGGCCCGACTGCGCCGCCTGTCCGGGCGGGGCGATCTGCCTGGCTCGCCAGCAGCAGCGCACGGCCGATTTTCCGGTCCGCACGCGCAAGCTCAAGCGCAGCACGGTCGAGTGGTGGTGGCTGCTGCTGCGCCGGACTGATGGCGCGGTCTGGCTGGAGCGGCGGCCGGACGAGGGCATCTGGGCCGGACTCTACTGCCTGCCCACCCATGGCTCGCGCAGCGAGGCGCTGGCGCCGTTCGGCGGCGAGGCCGCGCTGCGTCATGAGCACGAGACGCTGCGCCATGCGCTCACGCACCGCGACCTGGTGCTGCGTCCGCTGGAGATAGCCTGGCAGGCTACGGCCCATGACGGCGGCGCAGCTGCCCCCGGCATCTGGGTGAGCCGTCGCGCCGAACTCGGAATCGGCCTGCCCGCGCCGCTGCGCGGCCTGCTCGAGCGCCTGCTGCCGGAGTGAACCGGCCGGCGTCACTGCCCGCCCGGCCTGAGTGTGTCGAGCTCGCGGTGGCGCCGGCGTACCGTCCAGTGCGCGGAGAAATGTCGGGCGAGCTCCTCGACCAGATAGGTCGATCGGTGCTGGCCGCCGGTGCAGCCGATCGCGACCGTGACATAGCTGCGGTGGTCGCGCACCATGGCCGGCAGCCAGCGTTCGAGGAAGTTGATGACATGGACCTGCATCGCCTGCACCTCGGGCTCGATGCACAGGAAGTCGGCCACCGGCGCGTCCAGTCCCGTCAGCGGCCTGAGCTCGGGTTCGTAGTGCGGATTGGGCAGCATGCGGACGTCGAACACGAAGTCGGCGTCCATCGGCACGCCGCGCTTGAAGCCGAACGACTCGAATACCAGCGTCAGCTTCGACGGTTCGTGGTCGAGCAGCTTCCTGACCTCGGTGCGCAGGTGCGAGGCTTTCAGGTGGCTGGTGTCGATCACCAGCGAATATTCGCGCAGCTCTGACAGCAGCTCGCGCTCCTGCTCGATGGCCTCGATCAGCGCATGCTGCTGGTCCTGCGAGTCGTGGCGCGAGAGCGGATGCAGGCGGCGCGTCTCGGAGAAGCGCCGCACCAGCGTGTCGGTGGTGGCGTCGAGGAACAGCACCACCAGCGGCTGGCCGGCCTTGCGCAGCTTGTGCAGCTGCGCCGGCATGCCCGGCAGCGACTTGGCGCTGCGCACGTCGATCGCGATCGCGACCCGGCCGGCGTGGTGTTCGTGTTCGATGGCGATGAAATCCTCCAGCAGTTCGGGCGGGAGGTTGTCGACGCAATAGAAGCCGGCGTCTTCGAGCGCGTGCAGCGCGACCGACTTGCCGGAGCCCGACATGCCGGTGATCAGCACCAGCTGCATGGGCGATTTCATGGCTGCAGCATCTCGCGTGCATGGGCCAGCGAAGCGGGCGACAGCCGGTCGCCGCCGAGCATGCGGGCGAGCTCCTGCACGCGCGACTCGTCGGCGATCACCCGCACCTCGCTCGCCGTGCCTTGCGCGTCGGCCTTCTTGGCCACATGCAGGTGGTGGTCGGCGCTGGCGGCGACCTGCGGCAGGTGGGTCACGGCCAGCACCTGGCGGTCACGTCCGAGCTGGCGCATGAGGCGGCCCACGGTCTGCGCGATGGCGCCGCCAATGCCGCTGTCGACCTCGTCGAAGATCAGCGTCGGCGCCTGGCCGAGCTGGCTGGTGGTGACCGAGATCGCCAGCGCGATGCGCGAGAGTTCACCCCCGGACGCCACCTTGCCGACCGGGCGCGGCGTGCTGCCCGCATGGCCCGCGACCAGGAACTCGACGTTCTCCAGGCCATGCGCCTGCGGTTCGGGCAGTGGCACCAGCCGGGCCTCGAAGCGCCCGCCGTTCATGCCGAGATCCTGCATCGCGGCGCTGATTTCCTGCGACAGCCTGGCTGCGGCCTGCTCGCGCAGGGCGCTGATCTGCCGCGCCGCCTGCTGCAGCGCCTCCAGCGCAGCCTGCTCGGCCTGCTGCAGGCTCTCGAGGTCGGCGCTGCGGTCGAGCTCGGCGAGCTGGCGCTGCCATTGCTCCAGCCGCTCGGGCAGCTCCTCGGGCTTGATCCGGAAGCGCCGTGCCAGCGACAGCCATTGCGACAGGCGCTGGTCGAGCGCCGCGAGTGCGGCCGGATCGAGCTCGGTCGGATCGGCATGGTGCTGCAGGTCGTGGCAGGCATCCTCGATCTGCGCCAGCGCACTCTGCAGCACGCTGGCGATCTCGCCGTAGCGCGGCTCGATGTGCTGCTGCGCCTGCAGCGCCTGCAGCGTGCGGTGCAGCAACGTGGTCACGCTGCCCTCGTCCTCGTCGAGCGCCTGCAGCGCGCTGCGCGCGGCGTCCATCAGGCCCTGCGCATGCGCCAGCCGGCCATGCTGCAGATTGAGCTCGTCCCACTCGCCCGCCGCCGGTGCCAGCTTGTCGAGCTCGCCGATCTGCCACTGCAGCCGTTCGCGCTCCTGCTGCAGCGTGACCTGCTGCTGGCGCGCCTGCTCGAGCGCACGCGAGGCCTCGCGCCAGCCATTCCAGAGTCCGCGCAGCCCGGCGCTCGGGATGCGGCCGTAGTCGTCGAGCAGCTGGCGCACCGAGTCCGGCCGCGTCAGGCTCTGCCAGGCATGCTGGCCGTGGATATCGACCAGTTCCTCGGCCAGGCCCTTGAGCTGGGCGACGGTGGCGGCACCGCCGTTGATCCAGGCACGGCTGCGGCCCTGGCTGTCGAGGCTGCGCTTGAGCAACAGGGGCTCATCGGGTTCGGTGGCAAAGCCCTTGTCTTCCAGCCAGGCTTGCACGGCAGGCGAGGCGTCGAATTCTGCCGCGATCTCGCAGCGCACCGCCCCTTCGCGCACCACGCCGGCGTCGGCGCGTGCGCCCAGCACGAACTGCAGCGCGTCGATCAGGATCGACTTGCCGGCGCCGGTCTCGCCGGTCAGCACGGTGAAGCCGGTTTCCAGCTCCAGGTCCAGGGTCCGCACGATCACGAAATCGCGCAGCGACAGGCGGCGCAGGCTCATGTGTTCATCCCTTCGTTCCAGTGCAGCTTCTTGCGCAGCGTGTCGAAATAGCTCCAGCCCACGGGGTGCAGCAGGCAGAGCTTGTAGGGCGCGCGCCGCACCGTGATTCTGTCGCCGTGCAGCAGGCTTGTGAAGGTCTGCATGTCGAAGTTGGCGCTGGCGTCGCGGCCATTGACCAGTTCGAGCGTGATCTCGCCGCTGGCCGGCAGCACGATCGGGCGGTTCGAGAGCGTGTGCGGCGCGATCGGCGCCATGATCCAGCCGTCGATGGCCGGGTGCAGCAGCGAGCCGCCGACCGACAGCGTGTAGGCGGTCGATCCGGTCGGCGAGGCGATGATCAGGCCGTCGGCGCGCTGGTTGGCGACGAAGCGGCCATCGACCTCGACGCGCAGCTCGATCATGCTCGCCGCGCCGCCGCGGTTGACCACCACGTCGTTGATCGCCACCGTGTCGAACACGCAGTCGCCGTCGCGCCAGACGCTGGCGTGGATCAGGCCGCGGTGGTCTTCCTCGTATTCGCCGCGCAGGATCGGGCGCAAGTGGGTCTCGAAGTCCTTGAACGGGATGTCGGTGATGAAGCCGAGCCGGCCCTGGTTGATGCCGACCACCGGCACGCCGAAGCGCGCGAGCTGGCGGCCGATGCCGATCATGGTGCCGTCGCCGCCCATCACCAGCGCGAGGTCGCATTCAGTGCCGATGCCGGTCGGCGTCAGCGCGTTGTACTGCGTCAGGCCGGTGTTGAGCGCGGTCTCGCGTTCGAGCGACACCTCGCAAGCCATCGAATGCAGGAATTCCGCCAGTCGCTCGAGCGCGTCGCGCGAGCCGACGGCGTGATACTTGCCGACCAGCGCCACATGGCGGAAGCGGGTCTTGCCGTCCCGGCCCTCGGTGGCCGGGCTTGATATGGGCTGATTCATCCTCAAATTACAGCACAAGCTTTTCTACAATGGCCCGCATGTTAGACGACCGCTCCAAACTGCTGCTCAAGACCCTGGTCGAGCGCTACATCGCCGACGGCGAGCCGGTCGGATCGCGCACGCTGTCGCGCGCTGCCGGGCTGGAACTGTCTCCGGCGACCATCCGCAACGTGATGAGCGACCTCGAGGATCTGGGCCTGATCGCCAGTCCCCACACCTCGGCCGGCCGCGTGCCGACCGCGCGCGGCTACCGCCTCTTCGTCGATACCATGCTGACCGTCAGGCGCGACCGCGCCGGCCAGGTCGAGGGCCTGGCCGCTGGCATCGCCGCCGAGCAGCCGCGCCAGGTGCTGAGCCAGGCCGCGCAGCTGCTCTCCAGCCTGTCACAGTTCGTCGGCGTCGTCATGACGCCGCGCCGGCCTTCGGTGTTCCGCCACATCGAGTTCCTGAGCCTGTCAGAGCGGCGCGTGCTGGTGATCCTGGTCTCGCCCGATGGCGACGTGCAGAACCGCATCATCCACACCCAGACCGACTGCAGCCAGTCGCAGTTGCAGCAGCCAGCCAACTTCCTCAACGCGCACTACGCCGGCCTGACCATGGACGAGGTGCGCCTGCGCCTGAAAACCGAGGTCGATGCGCTGCGCGGCGAGATCGCGTCGCTGATGGTCAAGGCGGTCGATGCCGGCAGCGAGGCGATGGGGCAGGACGAGGTCGTTGTCGCCGGCGAGCACAACCTGCTGTCGGTCAACGAGTTCTCGCGCGACATGGGCCACTTGCGCCGCATGTTCGATCTGTTCGAGCAGAAGACGCAGCTGATGCGCCTGCTCGAGGTCTCGAACCAGGCCGAGGGCGTGCGCATCTTCATCGGCGGCGAAAGCCAGATCGTGCCGTTCGAGCAGCTCTCGGTCGTCAGCGCGCCCTACGCGGTCAATGGCGAGGTGGTCGGCACGCTGGGCGTGATCGGCCCGCAGCGCATGCACTACGACCGCATGATCCAGATCGTCGACATCACGGCGAAACTGGTCAGCAACGCGCTGAGCCACGGCAAGTAGACGCTAGAATCTGAGGCCTGGTTCGGGGCGTTAGCTCAGTTGGTTAGAGCAGAGGACTCATAATCCTTTGGTCGTCGGTTCAAGTCCGCCACGCCCTACCATTCAAATCAACGACTTGGCCCGGTTTGGCGACCGGGCTTTTTCGTTTGTGGCTAGTCATGTAGCCACCATGTAGCCACTGGTACAGGGTTTTCGTGCCGTGTAGCCACTTCGGCAGCCGCACCAGTCGCTCGACCAGAAGCGAAAAACCCGG
>JACCEC012073001.1_pt1 | contig 16947 bp, 17 predicted proteins | sample 7450121 | NCBI WGS metagenome assembly JACCEC01 (sample SAMN15323455, study PRJNA562643) | freshwater metagenome | isolation source: river surface water | place: USA:Blue River Watershed | collected 2017-08-18 | reverse complement strand
TATCTATTTACAAAACTATCTTGATGAATTTTGCTATAAATTGAATCGAAGATACTTTAAAGATAGGCTTTTTGATAGAGTGACTCTAGCTTTGATAACTTGTGGTAAATAAAACGATATACAAATTATTTAATTATTGCACCCAATTTTAAATATATTTTTTTTGAATGTACCATAAATTTAAGATTCTCATAGTTTTAGTTTTGATAGGTCAATATTCTTTTTCTCAAGAAGGAATTCCTGTTTATTCAGACTATTTGTCGGATAATTATTACTTGCTTCATCCCTCGATGGCAGGTGCTGCAAATTGCGATAAAATTAGACTAACAGCCCGAAAACAGTGGTTTGATCAGGAGAACGCACCTGCATTGCAAACGGTAAGTTATAATGGAAGATTTGGTGAAAAATCAGGTCTAGGAATTATTCTTTTCAACGACAAAAACGGGTATCATTCTCAAAAAGGAGCCAAATTTACTTATGCACACCATCTTATGTTTTCTAGGGATGATGTCGATTTGAACCAATTGTCTTTTGGTATAACCGCTAGTATTTTGCAAAGTCAATTAGATGAAACGGAATGGTTGCAATCTGGTGATTTTGACCCAATTGTGAACGGAATGATTGTTCAAGATGCGTCTTATTTCAATGTTGACATAGGAGCTTCCTATAATTATCTCGATTTTTATGTTCACGGAACTATTCAAAATGTGATTGAAACAGAAAGAAAAATCTATACTGAATATGAAAGTGCCAATTTGAGAAAATATGTATTGAGTGCGGGTTATCTATTTGGTGATAAAGACAAAATAGTATGGGAACCTTCGCTTATGTTTCAATTGGTTGATCAAACCAAAGAAAAAGCTCTTGACATCAATATGAAAGCCTATAAAAATTTCGATTTCGGAAGACTTTGGGCTGCTTTATCCTATAGAACTAGTTTTGATGGTGCTGAATATCTTAGCGGTAGCGGGGTTTCTTCGCAAAGACTACAATATCTTACACCAATATTTGGTGTAAATTATAAAAAATTCATGTTTGCATATACTTATTCCTATCTTTCTGGGGCTGTCAAATTCGATACAGGTGGTTTTCATCAGGTTACTTTAGGAATTGACTTATTTTGCAAACGTGACAGATACGAATGTAATTGTCCTGCTATTAATTAGTATTAAAATTATCTTAAATTTCATTTTAGATGCTAATAAAATCTGTAAACGGAAAAACTCCTTCTATTCCTGAGGATTGTTATGTGGCCGAAAATGCTACTATTGTTGGTGAGGTTAGCTTTGGACATTCTTGCAGCGTTTGGTTTAATGCTGTAGTTCGGGGTGATGTTCATTTTATAACCATTGGGAATAAAGTAAATATTCAAGATGGAGCTATAATTCATTGTACTTACAAAAAACATCCTACTATTATCGGAAACAATGTGTCAATTGGACACAATGCGATGGTACACGGATGTGTGATTCACGATAATGTTTTAATAGGTATGGGAGCGATTGTTATGGATAATTGCGTTATTAATTCCAATTCGATTATTGCTGCTGGAGCTGTTGTTACTCAAAACACAGTAGTCGAATCAGGAAGTATTTATGCTGGTGTTCCAGCCAAGAAGGTTAAAGAAATCAATCAATCTGACTTTTCTGGAGAAATTGAACGCATTGCCAATAATTATGTAATGTATTCTGGTTGGTACAAAACTGTTGAATAGTTTTTCTAAAAATCTTTTTCAATTACTTTGTATTTATTTCCTAGAATTTTTGAGAGTACTTTTGGGTTAGCATTCGTATAAAATACAGGTTCACTATTTTTTTGATTAGATAACCCCACTTTTTCTTTTGAAACTTTTTTGGTTTGCCTTGCTACTGCCTCACCAGAATCTATAATTTGAATCTCGGGTGGAAGTATTTTTTTGATTTTTGGTATTAAGTAGGGATAATGACTGCATCCTAGCACAAGATAATCTATATTTTTTTCTATCATGGGTTCAAGATAATCTTGAAGAAGTTTTGTCATTTCGGAGGAATCGATTTTACCACTTTCAATGAGTTGAACTAATCCGTGACCTACCTGTTCGATGATTTTAATATCTTTATACATTTTGGAAGTTTTATTGAAAAGTTCACTGTTTAATGTACCTTGAGTAGCTAATATACCGATAGTTTGTGTTTTCGAATGTGTTGCAGCTGGTTTTATAGCTGGCTCTATTCCAATAAAGGGAACGTCATATTTTGCTCGTAATTCTTGGATGGCATTTGTTGTAGCTGTATTACATGCCACCACAATTAATTTGCAGCCCATATCGAGCAGTAATTCTGTGTTTTTACAACAAAGTGCAAGTATTTCGGTTTTTGATTTTTGACCGTATGGAGCGTTTTTACTATCGGCTAAATAAATTGTTTTTTCGTTGGGAAGTAATTGATGAATGGCTGTCCAAATGGATGTGCCCCCAATTCCTGAGTCAAAAATTCCGATAGGTTTATTGTTGTCCATGAAACAAAGTTAGGTGCTACGTTTTTAAAAACCTAAAAAAGGTTAGTATAAAAAAACGCTCAACATAAATATTTTATGTTGAGCGTTTTTTATGAGAAGATTAGTTTTTATTAGAAGCCTAAATCTTTTTTTACATCTACAGTCAAGTCAGGTCCATCAGCAAGTAAAAGAGTTGAGCCATCAAGAACATACTGAAATCCTTTAGCTTTACCTACTTTTTGGATAGAAGCTCTTACTTTTTCGATTATAGGCTTCATAATATCTGATTCTTTTTGTTGCAATTCCTTTTGTGCATTTTGAGCAAAATCTTGAATTCTTTTTTGCATATCTTGCACTTCTTTCTGGCGTTCAGCATTTACAGCATCAGTAACAGTAGCAGCTTCAGCTTCATATTTCTTTAATTTTGCTTGAGATTCCTCAATCATTTTTTTGTAATCTGCGTCATAAGTTTTGCTTAACGTTTCAAGTTGTTTTTGAGCGTCAAGCATGGCAGGCATTTTTGCAGTAATTTCGTTTGCATTTACGTGTGCCACTTTTGCTTGTGCATTAATAGTTTGGCTGGCTCCTAAAATAAGTATTGCAGCAATTAGTAAAGTTTTGAATTGTTTCATTGTTTTAAATATTAATTAATTATTGTTTGTATTCTCTTTTGTTGTTTTTAATTTTTCTTCGTTGGCTTTTTTAGCAGCTTCTCTATTTTCTATTACTTTTTTCTTTTTCTCTTCTAAAGCTTTTTTGCGTTCTTCAATTAACTTGTTTCTATCTTCAATTGTTTTGGCTCTAGCTTCTGCTTGTTTTTGTTTTGCTTCTTCAGCAGGAGTTTTCAAAGTTGTTTTTTCTACATCTGTAGTTTCAGTACTTTTGCTTTCTTCAGTTCCTGTTTCAGTTTTAGTTGTTTCAGATACGTTTGTTGCTTTTTTCTCCTCTTTTTTTATAGTGTTCTCAGAAACCGTGCCAGTTTTATTGGTGTTATTGGCTTCTAATGCTTGTTTCCTTTTTTCTTCTTGTACTTTTTTATTTTCTTCTGCTGCTTTTTTGCGGTCTTCTATGGTTTTTGCTCGGTCTTCTGCTTGTTTTTGTTTTGCTTCTACAGCAGTTGCTGTTGCTTTTTTTGTAGCTTCATTTTGTATTTCAGGTTTTACAGTTGCTTCTGTTGTTTTGGTCGTTGTAGGAACTGCACCTGAATTTTTTCTTGCTCTTTCTTCTAGAATTTGTTGTCTTTTTTCTTCTTGAGCTTTTTTATTTTCTTCAACTAGTTTTTTGCGTTCTTCAACTGTTTTTGCCCTTTGGTCTGCTTGCGCTTGCCTTGCGGCTGCTGCGGCAGTTTCTTTATCTGCGGCAGTAGTTGCTGTTGGACTAGCTGTATTTGAAGATGGTGTTACTGTGCCATTTTTCTTCGCTGCTCTATCGGCAATGATTTTTTGTTTTCTTTCTTCGGCTGCTTTTCTTCTTTCTTCCTCGACTAATAATCTATTAGCTATAGCAGCGTCACGAGCTGCTTTTTTTGCGTCTAATGATTGTTGTTTTTTGGCCAATTCAGGATTATCATACATTGCCTCTTCTTTGGCCTCTTTTTCAGCTTCTTCTTTGAGTTGTTTTTTTGTTAATTGTTCCCTTTTTTCTGTTCGATTCAAAACACGAATTATTTGATCACTGATGTCAAATCTTTTTGCCGCAAAAAGCATAGTCATATCAGATGTTTTATCAAAAATAAAATCATATTTTTTTGTTTCTGCTATGTCTTGAACTGCTGTAAAAACTTGATCTTGAATGGGTTTTGTGAGCCCCATTTTTTGTGTCATTAAATCGCCATTAGGGCCAAATCTTTTTTGTTGGTATTCTAAATTTTCGTTTTCAAGAAATACTATTTCGTTAATTCTTTCTTCAATTAGTGCTTTTGTCAACAATGCTTTTTCTGCATTTAAAGCTTCTTTTAGTTTATTGATTTCGTTTTTTTTGGTTTCAATTTCTTGTTTCCAAACTTGAGCTTTTTGTTCTAGTTGGTTTTGAGCTTCAGTATAATCGGGAACATTTTGCAAAATGTATTCCATATCGATATAGCCCACTTTTGTGCCTCTAGTTTGAGCCTGAACAGCATTTGCTTGAATCAGGGCTAAAAATATAAATAAAAATGCTTTTCTCATAACTTTGATGTATTTGAAAAATTTATATTCAACTATTAAAATTGTTGTCCAATTATGAAATGCGTTTCCCAACCATTTGGATTTGGTGCTAACAAACCACCAGGTAATGGTAACCCATCAAATCCATAACCAAAATCTATTCCTAATAATCCAAATGCAGGCATAAAAACTCTTAATCCTACTCCTGCTGAACGGCTTAAAGCAAAAGGATTGTAATTTTTGAACGTGTCAAAAGAAGATCCAGCTTCTAAGAATGTTAGTGCATAAATTGATGCAGATGCTTTAAGAGTAATAGGATATCTCAATTCTAATGAAAACTTATTGTAAATGGTTGCTCCAATTGGTTCTCCTCTTTCGTTGATTGGTGTCAATGAGCTATTAGGATAACCTCTTAATGCTATTACTTCTCTTCCGTCCATAGCAAAGTTTTGCATCCCATCACCTCCTAAAAAGAATCTTTCGAATGGAATAATTCCTCTATCTTGGTTGTAAGCCCCTAAAAAGCCAAATTCTACTAATGATCTTAAAACAAGTGGGCTCTTATTAGATCCAGCTACTTTTGTGTACCAATCTGCTTTGAATTTTAGTTTGTAATATTCTAGCCAATTGTATTTTTGCTGATCTACTTTGGGAACATCGGTATCGGCACTTTGATAGTCTGCTCCAACACTCATCGGACCAGTTATCCCATTTATTGTTGTTTGTTTTATATAATCACCGGTATTTAATGGTTTGCTATCCACTCCAATTGTGGTTGATCCTTGATATTTTGTTTTATATTCTTTCTGATCTCCTAAAGTTGCATAATCTACTCCATTAAACCATGAGTATGGAAGTGTAAATTTACCCACTACACTAAACTCTGCTCCGTAAATTGGAAATATTGGATTAATCCCTTTATTACTTCTCGAAAAGCCTATTGTATAGGCTAAGTTTCTTGATGCGCCATCACCAAATGTGAATAGTCCAGTATTATAATTGTGCAGGTCATAATGTTGGTAACTTACTGTTTGTGACAACCCGAAGTAATCATCAGGCACTGTTAGTCTTTTGTATATACCTGCCGAAATAGTTAAGATATTGAAGCTTCTGCTTTTATCCACTTTTTGTGTTTGAAAATTATTAAAATACTGGCTTGTATAGGATAATGAAGTGTTTAATTGAACTGGTTTTCTTTTTCCAAACCAAGGTTCTGAGAACGAAAGACTATAAGTTCGATAAAAAGAACTTGCTTGTAAACGTAAAGACACTTTTTGACCGTCACCCATAGGCAATGGTTTATAAGCTTCTTTGTTGAACAAATTTCTGGCTGAGAAGTTGTTAAATGATAATCCTAAAGTTCCTATAAAGCCACCTCCGCCATAACCACCTTGTAATTCTATTTGGCTTGCTCCTTTTTCGGTTAATGGGTAATTAATATCTACAGTTCCTGCAGCAGGATCTACGTTTTTGAATTGAGGTTCTATTGTTTCAGGATCAAAAAATCCTAATTGTCCAATTTCACGAATAGTTCTGATAAGTAAATCTTTATTGTATTTTTCTCCTGGTTTTGTTCTCAACTCTCGATAGACTACGTGGTCGTTAGTTTTGTCATTTCCAGAAACAGTGATTTTGTTGAAATATGCTATTGGTCCCTCGGTAATTCGAATTTCAAAATCGATTGAATCATTGGCAGTTTTGGTTTCTACTGCGTTAATATTAGAAAACAAATACCCGTTATTTTGATATAAATTGGTAATATCATCACTATCCGGTTTTGTTTTATCTGAAATTCTTTTTTCAAGAAGCACACCATTATAGGTATCTCCTTTTTTTATTCCAAGCATTCCAATCAGTCCTTCATCTGAATAAACAGTATTTCCTAGGAATTTAATATTACCAAAACGATATTTATTGCCTTCTTCAACTTTTATTTTTATCATTAAAGCTTTAATATTTTCATTGTAAACGACTGAATCCGAAATGATTCTAGCATCTCTATAGCCTCGTTCTTTGTAGGCGGCAACCACTTTTTCTAAATCATCCTCGTATTTTGCCTGGATAAACTTGGAGGCTTTGAGAGTCAACAATTTTTTTCGTTTCGTTTCTTTCATAGCGGCACGAAGAACGTCCGATTTTATTTCCTTATTGCCCTCGAATACAATGCCTTTAATCTTGACTTTAGACCCTTTGTCAATTTTAACAACCATGTTGACGTGATTCACTAGTGAAGTATCTATAACGGTATTAATTGATACTTTGGTATTGAAAAAACCATCTTTTTTGTATTTATTTTCAATATAATATTTAGTAGTTGTAATTAAATTTTCATTGACGACTTTTTCTTGAGTTAAGCCATTGTCTTTAATTAATCCTTCAACTTTACTTTTATTTATACCAACAAATTTTACCTCGTTTAATTTTGGTAATTCATCAAGATGTAAATCAAGAAAAATACTGTCATTTTCAACCCTATTGATATAAAATGAAATTTCATCAAAAAGCCCAAGTTTTCCTAGTTTTTTGATGGCATTACTTATTTCTTCACCAGGTACTGTAATTTCCTGCCCTTTTTGAAGACCTGCAAATGTGGTTACAGTATTAGCGTTAAAACTAATTTTTCCAACTATGTCAACTTTGGCTAAAAAGTATGTTTTACCTTGATCAAATGGGACTCGTTCTTGAGCTTTAATATGAGAAAAACCTCCAAAAATTAATAGGCCTATGAGTATCTTTATGCTTTTTTGTAACACTAAAAAATTATTTAATTTGTTCACTTGTTTTTCCAAATCTACGCTCTCTTTTTTGATAACTAATGATGGCCTCATACAAATCTTGTTCTTTAAAGTCTGGCCATAATACATCAGTAAAATATAATTCTGCGTAGGCTATTTGCCATAATAAAAAATTACTTATTCTATGCTCTCCACTTGTTCTTATTAAAAAATCTACCTCGGGTAAATTTTGCGTGTAAAGATGCTCATTTATAATTGAATCGTCAATAGAGTCTAATGAAATTATATTATTTTTAACTTTATTGCTTATATTTCTTACTGCATTTACAATTTCCTCTCTTGAGCCATAACTTAAGGCAAGGGTTAGCACCATGTGTGAATTGGTCTTGGTTTTTTCAATTACTCCTAGTAGTTCTTCCTGAGCTGTTTTTGGTAATTTTTCAAAATTGCCAATGGTATTCAATCTGATGTTGTTGTCAAGCAAAGTTTTAAGTTCTTTCTTTAAAGATCGGATTAAAATTTTCATCAAAGTATTGATTTCAACTTTAGGCCTATTCCAGTTTTCAGTCGAAAATGCATATAATGTCAGATTTTCTATTCCTAGTTTGGCACAAGATTTTATGATCTCTTTTACAGATTTTGTTCCACTTTCGTGTCCTAAAGTTCTTAAAAGACCTTGATTTTTTGCCCATCTGCCATTACCATCCATTATGATAGCTAAATGTTTGGGTAATTTTGTTTTGTCTATTTCGTCTACTAAAATCATTTTATTTTTGTGAGCAATAACAAGGTTTATTTCCAAATGTGTACATTAGTGTCATCCCTGAAAAAACATACCAATCGTTATTATTTATATTTCCAAATTTCATTAAATTATTGTCTTTTGGATTGCTTCCGTCTAAATTATCAGTAAATGTGTATCTTGCTCCAACTTCTACAGCCAAAATTAAGAAAGGCCAAACATTCGATTTTATTCCCAAAGTCATAGGAACGGCAAAAACACCTATTTCTTCCTCTGTTGTAATTTGTTTAGATTTTAAATAGCTTTCTCGAAATCTCAAATAATTTATTCCAGTATGAACATAAGGTGTGTATTTCCTTTTAAAATCGTGCAAATTAAAATCAAAAAAGTTAAATTCAAGCCCTAAAGATACTTCTTTAATATTGTTTGTAAAATGATATCCTCTTTGATTTCGGCCAGGATCATCTGAATCAAGGTCATTTGCAGAATAATAGGCGCCATTTAATGAAAAACGATATGCAAGTCTTGAATTTTTATTCCATTTGTATAAAATTCCCATAACAAACTCATTTGGAGCTATGTAAGTAGTCGACCCAACATCTCCAATATAGTTACTTCCGCCAACAAAAACCCCTACTTCATGAATTTGTGCATTCATATATAAGGAAAAAAACAACAATAAAATCTTGAAAAATCTATACATTTAATTTAAAATTGCGTGCAAATATAATAATAATCAATTCCAATCAACATTCATTATATTAAATGTATAACTAATTGGATTATTGAAACTAAAATTTTCTAAAAATGAGGATTCTATAAATACTGAAACGGAAAAATGCTTGTTATTGTATATAGAATGAAGCTAATTTGATTTAATTTCTTCGATCTTCACCCCAAAATAGTTTGGATCTCAATGTTTTTAAGAAAGTAGCATCTGGAATCTCAACCATATTTATTTGAAATGGTGTTTTTTTAATGTATAATGTGGTGTCATTATTTATGGAAGTAATTCGAGAATCAAGAGAAACTAAATAGTGTTCTTCTCTACCAGAAATTTTTAGTTTTATTTCTGTATCATCTGTAATTACTAAAGGGCGAGCGTTTAAGTTGTGGGGAGCAATTGGGGTAACTACAAAACTTCTTACATCAGGAGTTAATATGGGGCCTCCACAACTCATTGAGTATCCTGTAGAACCAGTTGGGGTTGCTATAATTAATCCGTCAGCCCAATAAGAATTTAAAAACTCACCATTAAGATAGGTTTCTATTGTTATCATCGAAGTCGTTTCTTTTCGACTTACTGATATTTCATTCAATGCAAAATTTATTTCATGAATCGATTCGTTTTCAGGAGAAGAGGTTAAACTCAGTAGTGTTCGCTTAGATAGGGTGTATTTTTTTTCGATGATAAATTGTAAAAACTCAGCGATATTGTCTTTTTGAACTGTGGCTAAAAACCCCAAACGACCTGCATTTATTCCTAAAATAGGAACGCCAGAATCGCGAACTAAAGCTGCAGCTCTCAAAATAGTACCATCACCACCAATACTAACTAGCATATCAAAACTACTATCTAGTTCGTTGTGAGACGTAAAAGTATTGTATTCTTTTTCGATAATTTTTTTTCCCTTCAAAACATTTAAAAAGTAGGAATCAATAACCATTTCTACATTATTTGAATTAAAAAAAACAAAAATGTCCTTTATAATTGGTTCCGTACTGTTTTGATAGTATTTACCGAAGATAGCTACTTTCATTTTTTTATTTGTTTATATTTGTTACCTCCTATGGATACGGTTGGGCTGAGGATTTATATGTTAAGGTATTTATCTAAATAATCTGAACGTTCTTTCAATGTGTTGATATAGGTGTCTTCAAAATGCTCAGAAACAATATCGTAGTTATATCTTCTGAAGGATTGAATAATTTCATTCATAATACCCAAATTTATTTTAATGGTCACGGTGGTGTTTTCGAAATCAGATTCGGATACAAATAAACCTAAGATTTTGCCATTATTGCTTTCGATAATTTGAGTAATTTCTCCGATTGAATAATCTAAAGTCTTTTTTCTGACCACAACAATTCCGCCTGATTCTTTTAAAAAGGGAGTTTCGTAAAAAAAATTCAAAATATCGTTTATCTCATAATAGCCTAAATAGGTGTTTTTTTCGTCCAAAACAGGAACTAAACTCGAATGATTTTTAGCAAAAATCTCTAAAACATCCAACCAAATCATATTTTTTCTTGCAAAAAAACCTTCTAGGAAATATTTATAATCACATACTTTTTTGATACTTTCAAATGTTTCAATATCATCAGAGGCTATGCTGCCTATGTAAATTCCTTCTTCGACCACAGGAAAATGTGAAAATGGTAATTCATTAAAAAAATCTTGAACAGTAGCAATAGATTCCTTACTGTCAATCGCTTTAAAATCATTAGTAATATAGTTTGTAATCTCTATCATAAATCCATTCTAAATATTTGATGCAAAATAATCAAAATAACACAAAAACTCCTAAATTTAACTTTGTATTTTCGCAAAATTATAAATGGAGTCGAAGTTAATAGAAATGTTTGGTGACTCGTAATGAAAAAATCATGACAAAGTTAAGTGTAAACATCAATAAAATAGCCACTTTACGGAATGCTCGTGGAGGAAATGTCCCCGATTTGCTAAAAGTTGCCACTGATATTCAAAAATTTGGAGGTCAAGGAATCACCATTCATCCAAGACCTGATGAAAGACACATTCGCTATCAAGATGCTCGTGATTTGAAACCAATAGTGTATACCGAATATAATATCGAAGGAAATCCTCAACACAATTTTATTGATTTGGTTTTAGAATGCAAACCCAATCAAGTGACTTTGGTTCCAGATGCAATAGGTGCGATTACTTCTTCTGCAGGTTGGGATACATTGAAAAATCAAGCGTATTTATCCGAAGTTATTCAGGAATTTCAATCTAACGGAATTAGAACTTCTATTTTTGTTGACCCTATTTTGGAAATGATTGAGGGAGCCAAAAAGACAGGAACCGACCGAATTGAGTTATATACTGAAGCTTTTGCACATCAATTCGGTTTAGGAAACAAAAAAGGAATTGATTCTTATATAAAATCAGCTGTTTTAGCTAATGAATTGGGATTAGGAATCAATGCTGGCCACGATTTAAGTTTAGATAATATTCAGTTTTTCAAAGAAAATATTCCTGGATTAAAGGAAGTTTCTATTGGTCACGCACTTATTTCCGAAGCACTGTATTTTGGATTAGATAATGTGATAAATATGTATTTACAAAAATTAAAATAAAATTAACCCTATAAGGCATATAAGTTCATATAAGATTTTAAATTTCCCAACAACTTAAATGACCTCATATGACTTATAGGGTAAAAAAACAATCAAAATGTTGTATTCAAAAATAGAAGGCGAATCGAGCGAAGCTAAACCTATTTTAATCCTTCACGGATTTCTTGGCATGTCCGACAATTGGAAAACAATTGGAAAACAATTCGCTGTCGATGGATTTCAAGTTCATTTGCTTGATTTGCGCAACCACGGACGCAGTTTTCATTCAGATGAATTCAGTTATGAAGTCTTGGCTCAAGATGTTTTCGACTATTGTCAGGAGAATAATCTCGAAAAAGTGACTGTTTTAGGCCACTCAATGGGAGGAAAAACAGCCATGCTTTTGGCTACTCGTTATCCCGCAATTATGGATAAATTAATCATTGCTGACATTGGACCAAAATTTTATCCCCAACACCATCAATCTATTTTGGCGGGATTGAATGCGGTTGATTTTTCATTAAGGCCAAGTCGGAATGCGGTTGAAGAAATTTTGTCAAAATACATAACTGATTTTGGGACTAGACAATTTTTGCTAAAAAGCCTATATTGGAAGGCACCAGAACAATTGGCTTTTCGATTTAATTTGACTGTTTTCAATACAAAAATAGACGAAATAGGAAAGCCTCTTCCCGAGAATGCCATTTTCAATAATCCAACACTTTTTATTCGTGGCGGAAATTCGAATTATATTCTGGATGAGGATTTTCAAACCATAAAAAACCAATTTCCAAATTCCAAAATAGAAACGATTCCAAATGTAGGGCATTGGCTACATGTCGAAAACCCAAAACTATTTTATGAAATAACAAATTCGTTTTTAAAATAATCATTTTATACTTTTGAAATAAATACACATATGAAATCGCCATTACCAACAAGTTTGCGTAAGCAAATGAAATTCGCTGAACACCTATAAAAAATAGTAACTCTGTGAAGCAAACACCAATAAGTAAAAGGCGACCCGAGACAGAGTCGAACTGGCGAAGTATACCATATATGACAGATGAAACGCCCACGACAATTATCATTGACACACACCAATATGATTATAGGCGTTCCATCTTCCAATAAAAAAACAAATATTATAATCAGATGAAATTAAAAAAAATGAAACTACTTGTCAGAATTCTTATAACATCAATTTTAGTAATGCTAATTGCTCATTTTATGACTGGTGTTGTTGTGGATAGTTTTACGACTTCACTATTAGTTGCAGTTGTTTTAGGTTTACTTAATGGTTTTATAAAGCCAGTTTTGTTGCTATTGACTTTGCCTGTGACGATTTTAACTCTAGGTTTGTTTCTGTTGGTTATCAACGCAACAATTATCTTGCTTTGCACCAATATTGTGGGTGGATTTTCAGTTGATTCCTTTTGGACAGCTTTAGTGTTTAGTATTGTATTATCGATTCTTCAGTCAATTATGTATAAAATTATTGGTGACGAAAAATAGGAAATTTTTCTATATCAAGAATAAATAATGGGCTAAAATTCAATAGATTAAAAACTTGTTTGGGTTGCAAAAAAATTATACTTTTGCAACCCAAATTTTATTATAAATAAACGAAGAAGATGGATATTAAAAGAGTAGCATTAGATGCAGTAAACGAAATAATTGTAATGTCAGTTGTTCATATGGATTACAAAGGTCAAGTAGCCAAAAGAATAAATGAAAAAATGCCATTGGCACAAGTAAAAGGTTTTAGAAAAGGACAAGTTCCGAAAGAGCTTGTAGAAAAACAATACGGAAAAGCCATCAAACAAGAAGAAGTTAAGAAAGTAGTTGATTTGGCTTTGGAACGTTATATTCAGTCTGAAAGATTGAATCTTTTGGGAACACCTCTTGCCAAAGTAAATGAAGACTTAGATTGGTCTGCCGAAGAACTAACTTTTGAATTCGAAATCGGTTTGGTGCCTCACTTTGATTTGGATTTAGATGCTAAAAATGAGATTGTAAAATATATCGTAAAAGCCGATGATAAATTAATTGACGGGCAAGTAGAAAGAATCCAAAAACAATTTGGCAATCCGCTTCCTCAGGAAACCGTTGTGGAAGGAGCTGATTTAAGAGGTGTTTTTACTAATGAAGTGGAAGGAATTGGAAATACAACAACTATTAATTTGTCTGTTTTCAAAGACAAAGCAACTCAAAACTCATTTATGGGTAAAAAAGTAGGTGATGTCGTAACGGTAAATACAAAAGGTTTATTCGAGGACGATCATCAATTGATGGATTACCTAAAAGTAGGTCACGATAACGTTCACGGGTTGGCAATTGATGTTGATTTTACAATTGAAGCTATAACAATATCGGAACCAGCAGTGTTAAACCAAGAATTGTTCGATAAATTGTTTGGGCCTGGTAATGTTGCTACATTAGAAGAATTGAAAGCAAAAATCAAGGAAGATGCAGAAGCCCAATTTGCCCAACAAGCGAATCAAAAACTACTAGGAGATGTAACGGAGTTTTTAATAGAAAACACCAAATTCGATTTACCTGCCGAGTTCCTTAAAAAATGGTTGCAAACCGTTGGAGAAAAAAAATTAACTCAAGAGCAAGCCGAAGTAGAATATGCAAGATCAGAAAAAGGATTGCGTTTTCAATTGATTGAAAGCAGAGCATTGGCACAAAGCGATATCAAAATCACTTTCGAAGATTTGAAATCTTATACTGCAAAAAATATTCGCCAACAAATGGCACAATTCGGGCAAACCAATCCTACCGACGAAGAAGTTCAAGGAATTGTAGCTAGAGTATTGGCAAACCAAGAAGAAGTAAAAAGACTTTCAGACCAAGTTGTTGCCGAAAAGTTATTGGAAGTTTTCAAAGAGAAGGCCAATCCAACAACTAAAGAAGTGACCTATGACGAATTTATTGCAGCTTATTACGGGGAATAAATATAAGTTAGAGGTAATAAATTAGAGATTAGAGGGATAATGAGGTGAAAATTTCGAATAACTTTATGATTTTATTACAAATGCAAAACAATAAAAATTGAGTATCTTTTAGCGTCAGAAAAAATATTTTTTTGACGCTCTTTTTTCAAAGCAACAAGCCTTTAAAAGGCTGGTTGCTTTAACAACTTTTAAACTTTTAACAAATATGAACTACGGTAAAGACCCGAGAGCTACGCTCGAACAAGCAAAGCAATTTAAAAAATTTGCTACAAAACACCAAGGCGTAAATGCCTTATACTACGACAAAATCGTGGCAGCAATGAATCCAACCAATATGACTCCTTATATTATAGAGGAGCGTCAGTTGAATATTTCTCAATTGGATGTTTTTTCGAGATTGATGATGGATCGAATTATTTTCTTGGGAACAGGAATCGATGACCAAATTGCCAATATCGTTCAAGCACAGCTGCTTTTCCTAGAAAGTGCCGATGCCTCAAAAGACATTCAAATTTACTTGAATTCTCCAGGAGGAAGCGTGTATGCAGGATTGGGAATTTATGACACCATGCAATACATCAAACCTGATGTTGCAACCATTTGCACCGGAATGGCGGCGTCAATGGGAGCGGTATTGTTGTGTGCTGGAGCAGCAGGGAAACGTTCGGCATTGCCACATTCGAGAGTAATGATTCATCAACCATCAGGCGGAGCACAAGGTGTGGCTTCAGATATGGAAATCAACTTACGTGAAATGTTGAAATTAAAAGACGAATTATACAAAATCATTTCGCATCATTCTGGGCAACCATTTGATAAAGTATATGCCGATAGCGAACGCGATTATTGGATGATATCCGATGAAGCTAAAGAATACGGAATGATTGATGAAGTGTTAAGAAGATAGCCCCCTAACACCCGAAGGGGGAATTAAAATTACTAACTTAAATGATATAGTTTCTCACTCCCTCCCTTTTGGGGAGGGTTGGGGAGGGACTCGAAAAAAAATGGCAAAACCAAAATTAGAATGTTCTTTCTGTGGCAGAAAAAAACCAGAAACCAATTTATTGATAGCCGGAATCGATGCGCACATTTGTGATAAATGTATCGAACAAGCCCACGGAATTGTAGTAGAAGAATTAAAATCTAGCAGCAAAAAACATTTGCCTGCCGATTTAGTGTTGAAAAAGCCCAAAGAAATTAGGGCTTTTCTGGATCAATATGTTATTGGTCAGGACCAAACCAAAAAAGTAATGTCGGTTGCTGTTTACAATCACTACAAACGTTTGATGCAACAAGAATTGCATGACGAAGTAGAAATTGAAAAAAGCAATATCATCATGGTAGGTCAAACCGGAACAGGGAAAACATTGGTAGCTAAAACTATTGCCAAAATGCTCGACGTTCCATTGGCAATTGTAGATGCGACGGTTTTGACCGAAGCAGGATATGTGGGAGAAGATGTCGAAAGTATTCTGACACGTCTTTTGCAAGCTGCCGATTATGACGTGACCAAAGCCGAAAGAGGCATTGTTTTCATTGACGAAATTGATAAAATTGCTCGTAAAAGCGACAATCCATCCATCACTCGTGATGTTTCTGGCGAAGGAGTGCAACAGGCTTTATTGAAATTATTAGAGGGAACGGTTGTAAATGTTCCTCCAAAAGGAGGACGAAAACACCCAGACCAAAAATTCGTTGAGGTAAACACTCAAAACATATTGTTTATTGCTGGTGGCGCTTTTGATGGAGTAGAACGTATTATTTCGAGACGATTGAATCGTCAGGCTGTTGGATATTCCACATCTAAAAATGTGGATACTATTGACAAAGACAATTTGTTGCAATACATTATCCCAAAAGACATCAAGGATTTTGGATTAATCCCTGAAATTATTGGACGTTTGCCAGTGTTGACCCATATGGATCCTTTGGATAGAGAAACCTTGAGAGCGATTTTGACCCAACCAAAAAATGCCTTGATCAAACAATACCAAAAGTTATTTTTGATGGACGAAGTAGAATTCAGAATCACAGACGAAGTCCTAGATTTTATTGTCGAAAAAGCCCTGGAATACAAACTCGGAGCTCGTGGATTGCGTTCGTTATGCGAAGCGATTCTAACCGATGCCATGTATGAATTGCCAAGTTCCGATGATAAAATCTTGAAAATCGACCTGGATTATGCCAAGGAAACCTTGAATAGAAATTTATTGAAACGATTAGAAATAGCTTCCTAATTCATTTGATAGATTTGACAACTTTTTGAAAGTTGTCAAATCTTTTTATCAAAAACGTATGTTTTTGAGCTTTATTTTTTTTAGGAGCAATGTAGTCAAAATTTATGGGTAATAATTTTTACGTTTGTTTTTAAATTGAGGCTTTGGGAACTATAATCTAGGCATTTTTGCTTTCAATCCAATCAACAAAAACAAAACCGAATTCACTTTTTCCCCCCACAGTTTTCCTCAGGATAGAAAATGCTTTTGTAATGTGGGCTTCCACCGATTTGATGGAAACATTCAAAAACTCGGCTATTTCAGTATTGGTCAATCCGTCTTGTTTGCTTAGCAAAAAGATTTGTTTGCATT
>JACCEC011113651.1_pt1 | contig 16948 bp, 12 predicted proteins | sample 7450121 | NCBI WGS metagenome assembly JACCEC01 (sample SAMN15323455, study PRJNA562643) | freshwater metagenome | isolation source: river surface water | place: USA:Blue River Watershed | collected 2017-08-18 | reverse complement strand
GCTTAGGTATCGTAATGTTGTAGCACAAAGCACCAACACTTGGGTATTGGTCAGTGATCCATACTGCAACATATCGTGAGAGATCATGAACAACTGAGAAAAAGACTCTTGCTGCATGATCGTGTTTATCAGACTTGTAGTGGCTTGCTTGTGGACGGGGTCCATGGAGTGGCCAAACTCGTCCAGAAACAAAGGGCAATCTCCCAGTTTCAGTGCTTTCATTGCAGTGATAGTGAAAGCCAAATCAATGACTTCTTTCATCGCAGTAGAACCCTCACTCACATCGTCCTTAGGTTTTTCCTGTTTGTTTACAAACACAGGGAACTTGTAGTTCAAGTCTAGCTTTTGACCTTCCTCTACACTACAGGGCATAACCTTCAGTGGATACGTCCAGATACGCTGAATGATTTCATTCATCTGCTTGACAAAGATACGCATAAAGCCAAACAAACCTTCGGCAATCAAACCCTCAGTAGGAGAGAGTTCCTTCAGAACAATCTTAAGGATACGCTCTTGGACTTCGAGTTGATCGATATTGGCTTGAATAGACGCAATCACACGGTATTGACCTTCAGACTCACGCAGCACATTTTCTGAACGAGCTAGCATAGATTGGATTTCTCTGACAAAGTCGGAGTAAATCAAACGCCGTGTGTTCTCTTCTAACTCTGAGTTCAGACTAGCATGCTGGTCAATCAGCTTGCTCAGTTGCTCTCTGGAGTCAGTAATCGCTAAAATGGAAGCGATCGTGCGATCAAGGTAGTTCTTGCGTTCGATGGTTCGGTTGTAATCCTTTTGATCTTTGGCAATCTGCTCTTCCAATTGCTCTTTGCGCTCCTTGGTCTTATCGAAGTCCAAGTTCACAGTGAGTTTGGAGACAGATACCAAATCCGTGAGTTCTTTGACGCGTGCGCGAGCAGCTACGCATTTGATCTCATAGGCTAGATCCTTGGAATAGTTTTTAATCTCCTGCATCGCAATCGAAGGATTGTTGATGATGCTTTCGGTTTTGTTGAGGTGATCCCAAAGTGGGTTGAGCACTGGGAGTTGATTCGTAGCGGCAATGAAAGCCTGGTACTTGTTAAAGTAGCTGTAGATGCCTGCAATCTTGGTTGCGACTTCATCAGACAACTGCTGGAGTATGACTCTGTCTTTTTCCAAGGTTTCCAAGGAATCTTTCAAACTACTGACAGCAATAGGGTTGTATCCCCTGATCCACGAATGTTTGCAGTTAGGGCACTCGGTAGTTCCCTCACTCTTCATGCTTTCGTAGTGTTGCAATGTACCTTGCTTTTCAACGATAAAGCCTTTGGTAATCCTGAGCTTTTCATCAATCTCAGCTTGCTGCTCTCGGTAAGTATCCAGTTTGGCTCTGGAGTAAATCTTGTCCTGGTTACCAGGCAAAGCTTCCAGCAGAGTAATCAAACGGTCTTCATGGGTTTGAATAATCTCTAAAGCCAGTTCAGGGTTTGGATGAGGTTCTGCTCGTAAACTGCGCTTGCTCAGCAATTCCTCGATCATGGATTCTTCATTTCGGATTTGAGAGTCCAAAGTGAAGATGTTCTTGGAGTGCGAGAGCTGCAGTGTCTGGTAAGCTTCGTTGATCTTTTCAAACTCTTCAAACAAACGCGTGTTAGTCAACTCGTAAGAACGAATGATTGCCTTGATATCGTCTAGCTCAGAGCGCAGCTGGTCGATATCGAGCACGGGTTCGGATGCGAGATCGTAATAGCGCCTACAATGGCTTTTTGTGATTTGACTAAGGGTTTGTTCAACCACACGCAATTGTTGCTCTATGGGGCCATTAGACCCATTTGGAGGCACACGGTGTTCCATCAAGAAGTCCAGACTCGAATGCAAGTCTTTGGTTTCCTCTTTGATGCGGTCAAACTCCTCTTGGGGCAGCACCTTAGTGGATTCTGTCACAATACGTTTGCGCTCTAGTCGCAAACCACTGACCGTGTCGTTGTAACGTTGCTTGAGACGATTGTAGTACGCAATCGCGTAGTCATAATTGGCATCGGCCAACTTCATGAACAAGTCTTTACGTTGGGGAGGTTTCATGGCATGAAACTTCATGTGTCCCAAAGCCAGCTTATGGGTTTCTGGTGTATAGCTGAAATACTTGCGCACCAGCTCCAGCTGTACAGTGACTGTGCCACCATCGTTGAGTTCGATATCGTTTTCGATAAACGAATGACTGTCTTTCTTGTCAAAGGAAGACTTGATCGCGTAGGTGTTTTTGCCTTTGGTGATCCAAATCTCTTTGCTGCCGCCTTTGAAGTAATACTTAGAGTCTGCTGGCAGAGGAGAGAGTTCTTCCAAAATGGAAGATTTACCACTTCCGTTGGTTCCGATAATGATTTGAATAGAGTCCGTAGGTGTGTACACAAACTCAGCTATTTGATTTAGCTGCAGTCTTGTGTAACCCTTTAGTATGAGTTTTAAAATTTTCATGGGTTTCTCAATTAGAGTCAGCCTTACATACTAGTGGGTGCTCTGGTTTTAAATTGATTTAAGAGGATAGTACAGACTATGCTTACCGGAATGTCACAGCTGCAGCCCTACGGTATCGGGGTTGTAGCAGCCAACAAATTACCGTCGAGTCACGAGATTGAAGTGACTGACTTAGAACGCACTCCCATGCTTGACGGGGAAATCAGCGACAATATCGAAACTTACAAAGGCTCAGGCACTAGCAACACAGATGCTTCCTTTGACGTGGAAGTAGAAACTACTGCTTCTATTAAAGCCAAATGGCTCAAGCTCGGTTGCACCAATCGCGTTACGTCTCCGGATGTAAGGCGTGGTGAGCGCGTTGCTTTGTGGAAGTTCGGTGACAGCGATCAGTACTTTTGGATGGACATTGAAACCAGCAAGAAGCTGCGTCGCCTAGAGACTGTGGTGTTCTCCTTTAGCAACAATCGCAAAGAGAACGTAGAGAACTCTGCAGACACTACGTACTACTTTGAAGTGTCCACGATGAACAAGTTGATTCACTTGCATACATCGAAGAACGACGATGAGCCTTTTGCATATGACATGCAGCTCAATACCAAGGATGGCAAGTTCACATTGACAGACGATGAAGACAACTTCATCTTTATGGACTCTAAAGAGAAGATACTTCACCTGCGTAACTCTTTGGATTCTTATCTGAAGATTGACAAGAAAGTCATTACGCTGCGCAGCGATGAGGAAATCATCCTCGATACCAACAAAATTACTTTCAAGGGTAAGAGCAGCATTGAGTCTTACACCAATACTTTCAAGGTAGCGACATCAGCTTATACACTCAGCTCCAGCAGCTATCAGGTGAGTACGCCTAACGCGGTGTTTAGCAGCAACGTGACGCTCAGCGGCACTATCAGTGCTGGCGGATATCGCGGCGGACACCACGGTTAAGACCAAAAAAGAAAGACGGCACACTAGCCACTACCAGGGAAACCTGGTAGTGGCTATATGGCGTTATGCTGCAATCACACGACTGAGCAGGTAGTTTTCCTTACCGATCAAGCCGTGGTGCAACTCAAAGTACTCGTCATCAGCAGTCACCAAATAGTGACGGCTGTGTTCGGAGACGATAGGATCAACACTGTCGAACAAGCTCTTGGCATACCAAAACAGGATGCTGTGATTGGATTCCATGATACGCGCAGGCATATCAAAGCCGTCTTGCTTGTAGAAGCCCAACTCCAGCTCAGCTGCGAGCACATCCATGGTTGTGATGGTGATAGGGTTCCTGAAACCGAACGAATTCGTGCGAATCCGCTTAGGCTCAGGCGTTCCATCTGCACCAGTTTCTTCTTCACTGCTGAGCGTCAGTGACAGCACATCGCTGTTCTTGACCAGTCGCATTTGCTTATGAATCAAGCGATTCATTTCACGAACAAATGACTCGTAGTAAACATCGGCGTACTTGCCGCGCAGCAGGCCTAGCAATGCATCGTAGTCGCTAGTGAACGAATCAATCGCAACATCCAAGCTCAGTTTGTTGAGCAAGATGCTGTTGATCGCCTTGGTCACCAGCTTATCAATACGCACCAGCACCGAGCGCATCTCTGCAGGAGTATCGTCCATAGCCATGACGGCGCGGATTTCATCAGTGATACGCAGCGGCATGACCATGGTCATGATGCGTTCAACTTCTTCAAAGTAGTCGCCCACCGTCACGAAGTTGGTCACCATGGAGAAGTCTTGCAAGAAAGCAGTCGCGGTGAAGAATTCTCCCGATTCTGCCTTATGGTACAACCACGTACGATCCACAGCTTCCTTCAAGCTGAACACCGAGCCACGCATGTAACCGCTGCGACGCAGGTTTTTCTGCAGAAACTCCACGATTTCAGGATCACGATCTTCAGGCTTGGTTGTCACATTGGCAGCAATAGCCTTCATTGTGTTTTCAAGTGCTTCACCGCGCGAGCGATAATGCGCAGGCACTTCAACCATCAGCTTGCGCTGAGTTTCAGTGGTCAAAGAAGTGATGTGCTTTTCACGATCCATTGGATTTTCCTTGTTCTTGATTACAAATCGGTTGATGGTATTGGTCGGCAAGCCGTTGATGCCAATGACATCTTCGGCCAGTGTCACTGTTTGGATTTCGTACTCTTGGGTGCGAGGACGATAGAGTTCCACGTAGTGTTGTTCATCAGAGGGTATCCAGCGAACATCTACGACAGGTACTTCCACAGGCAGTGCAGATGCAGCAGCCACAGGGTGATGATAACTAGCGATAGGCAAACCGAAGTTACCCAGGCTGGCTTCTTGCTCAGCAGCTGCACGCTTGCGCGCTTCTGCAGCCAAACGCTGATAGTGATTGCCACTAGAGACTTCACCATTCATGCCATCTACATTACCTTCGCTATTGGATGTAGTGGTGTTGGTGAACATACCAGAGCCGACAGAGCCACCATTAAAAGCGGCAGTGAGATTCATGTTCTGGTAGGTTTGTGCGTAGCGGGTTTGCTCGGACGCTTGGCGGTACTGTTGCACAGTTGCGCGGAAGTTCGCGTATTCTTCAGTGCGACGGCGCATTTCGTTTTGCACGTCCACGTCAATGTACTGCACGATGCCGGGATCACCGGCACACAGTGTCGAGACACGGAACACAATCACGGCTTCCACAGCACCTTGAATACCGTCAACTGGTGTGCTGATGCGGTTTTCTTGTACCATGATGCGCAGCATATCTAGCACATCACGATATGCTTGGACTGTCTCGTTATTGATCCAGCCGTTTTGTGCAACGGTGTTGAGGTACGCAATACGGGGCGCCGTCTGCGCACTTCCAGTACATACGTTGATGAAATGCGCCACGATCGTGGGCATGATTTTTGCAGCCATGTCCGTGGTAGCTACGCCGTGAGGGACGTAGTCGACACAAACGCTGGGATGGGCGTTTTGTCGCGGCATGCAGGGGATGGTGTAGAAATTGTGGTTCATTTCTTAGGGCTTTCTAAGGGTTGCGTAGTAGGGTTAGTTGTGCTTAATCATCTCCGTGATGCTGGTGCGCAGTTCATCAAATATTGGATTGCGAATGGTTTTACCATTGCTGTCCAAAACGATGCAGGGATTTACGCGACCATCACCCGTGGGATTGCTCTTGGGTAAGTTGTTGTAGTTACCAATCTCAGCATGAGAGAAGCTCAAATGCCGTGCTGGATCACCCAACGCTTCCATATCTCCGTCGTCACCCTGATGTCCGCGCTGCGGAATCATCACTGTGGTGATTTTCATACAGGCATTATCGCCTGAGTAACTCATGTTGGACACACCCGGAGGGGTGCGGGTTAAAGAGAAGATCGACTTGGCCTTGATGAACGTGTTCATCAGGTTTTCGATTTCCTTTTCGGTCAAGCCTTTCTTTGCTGCGGTTTTCAGCTTAAAGTGCAAGTTGTGGATAGACGAGGTCATTGAGATGAGCACATCGTAGAGGATGGACAATTCCTTGTCATACAGGGAATTGATCTTTCCTGGAGCCGACATGATCCACTCGTTGATTTTCTCGATAGCGATCGCGAAGAATGCGAAGATGTCAGGCACATCAAGTCCGATGGATTTGAACTTGTGTTGCATGAACGAGTCGATGTATTCTGAAAGAGAGTTAATGTGTTCGTCTGTGTCGTCGTGGAGTTTCCCCTCACTGCAAGCACAGCCAAACAACAAATGACCCAACAGCACTTTCCACAGGCGCGGATTGTTCACGTAAGCAGGGTCCACTCGTGTCGAGAAGTGGTCTGTCACGTAGAAGAAGCCGATCATCAGATTACGCACCAAGGGCGTCATCTCTGTTTTGCGAACGGCTACACGCACTGGGGTAGGACTGATGGAATTGCGAGCAGCACCATAACGACCCAAGCCGAAGTTGTACGTGCTGTAGATAAACCAATCGTCTTCTGGGTAATTGGTCGAGTTGATCTCGGACTTACCAATTACGGGGTTACATTTCGTGAACTTCTGGAACATCCCAGCAAAGCCATACTTGCACAGCAGATAGTGCACCAAGCTGGTATTCGCTGAAGAAATCTTCTTCTCACGCCGTTGATCTTTGTTAACGTGGTAAATCAATGACCACGCAATGGCAGTTGTATCACGCTGCCCGTTCACAATCACTGTATGGTTTTCCCGATAAATCGAGAACTTGTCGCGCAACAAGCGGACAAACACGTTGTTGAGTTCAAACGACAACACCACGTCTGAGAGCACGGGTGAGATAAAGAAACGTGATCCCCCCAGGATAATAGAGCCTGCAATCCCAACGAATGGCAGGTACATATACCGAGGAGACAGGGGTTTACCCATGTACGTAAAGTCATATCGCATCATGTAAATCTGCGACACAGCAATGTCCACAATCTTTCTGTCGTTCTTCTTTCTAGGCTCGATGATGAGTTCTTCACCAGGAGTACACCGGCGACCACCCACGTATTCCAAGCCTGGTGGAAAGTCTTTGGCCACTGAGCGCCAAATATTGTCAATCCACGCCTCCGCATGAGGCAGATGTTTCACAGCAAGACCACGAGCCACATCTCGATTGATACGAGGTGTGTCTTGGTCCACACGACTTGCCATGAATTTATCCATAGAGGTTTTCCTTGAGTTAAAAGAACAGTTTGTAGATAGCTGTACACAGCGTACCTATACCTAATACGACAGCTGGTAAAAATTTGATAATCTCACTGCTGTCTTTTCGCTCAGTAGAGCGTTGATCGTAATGATCTTTTCGTGCCAATGAAGCTACTTCGTTCTTCATTTGTATTTCAGCAAAGGCGGCTTTGCGTGCTAGATCCCCTGCAGCATATGCATCTTTCAAGGCTTGTTGCCTTGCAAGGCGTTCTTCTTCCAGGGCATCATTAGCAGCTTTGGCTTTCTGACGCAGCTCATCAAGTGTCTCGACCATGATCTTGTTTTGCATTTGTACTTTCTCCAACTGCGTAGTCATTCCCAGGATCTCAGACTTGTGTTCGTGTTCGCGTTCACGGATAGCAGCTTCTCTTTCACGATAGGCCGCTTCGCGTTCGCGCTGTTCTGCCTCACGCTCTGCTTTGGTCTTGTCCATATCTGCACGCATAGATTCATTTTCTGCTTTAGTCATAAGCAAGTTATGTTCTAACTCAGCCAATCTTTCTTTGCGAACAGTCTTGAGGTCACCACCAGCTAAAGCTTCTTCAGGGGTTTTGAAGATGTTCAGCATGGATTCCATTTCCTCATGAGCATAGACATGTCTCACTACCCTTGAGCGATCGTGGTGCTCCAGATCACGTTCAGTCGTGGTCATGTACAGTCCCGGCTTTCTGCGTTCATCCACCTTTGCGCGGATAGCGAACACCTTGTTAGCCAAAGCAACAAACCGGTCTTGCATAGGAACACCAGGCTCAGTGATGAGCTCAAACTGAATACAAGCATTTGACGCACTACCATCAACACCTTCAAATACGCGTTCATCCAACTGAACTGCATCCTCACTATAAGGGTGCGGAGGCGCGCTCAAGATATCGTGTTTGGACAATACAAAGTCAGTGTCTCTTTGGTAAACTGAGTTGTACTTCTCGAAGTTCTCTATGAGGATCATGTACTCAATGGTGAAAACCTTAGAGACAGTTTGGTGTACCTCTGGGCCACCAGACAAAATGCTGGTGGGATATGTGGGATTGTATCTAGTGCGCTCATGCCACTCTTTGCGAATGGTGGTTGCAAAAGGATAGCTGCCCTCTTTGAGACGCTTGAGATGTTCCCAGATACTAGGCCAGCCATCGTTGCACACCGAGATGGTGACCATGATGGACAAGCCTTGATCGTGATTGCGGTAAGCATTGGGTTGCACAACATGACGAAAGCCATGACGATCCACTACAGTCAGTGGATAAGGCATGCTGTTAATGAACTTGATCTGATAATTCACCGGGCCATCTTCGCGGCCGCGGGGATTTTGTCTGTTCACACCTGCGGCGCGCAATGCACTGCGGATATGTTCAATAGGGGTAATTACGTTATTGAAGTCCATTCACAACTCCTGCTAATTCTTTTTATAGACCAGATATTAGTCTATGTATCAGGGTTATGATATATCGCTGAATTACTTTTCATTCAAGACGCCACAATAGCCAGTCCCACGGGACTGGCGTATATGACGGCATAAAAGCAGGACCCGAAGGTCCTGCTTTTAAAGCACAGCAAGCCCAGTAAGAGCTTGCTACCCGGCCCGTTAAGGCTTAGGGTACGTTGTGGAAGTCGATGCTGATCTTCTTGCTCACGACATCTGGGATGTTCTTCACTTCAACCATGCCCATGACAGGCACGTTGGTGATGTGGCGGAAGCGAGGCATCACAGTCAGTTCCTTGGAGATTTGGTCGCCACGGGCCTGAGGGATCACGATGGTAGCTTCTGGAGACCAGAGCATGTAACCAAAGTGGATGGGGTTCAGCGTGCCTTCGGATTGGTCAGGGTAACCCAGAGCAATCACCAGCTTGCCTTGCATGCGTTCGTCAGGAGTGGTCACAACCTTGTAGTTGAAGGTAGGGCCAGTCAGGCGTGTGTCGCCGTCAACCATCAGGTAACGGGCAGTCATTGGGTCAGTACCCACCAGGATGGTAGGTTCACCTTCAACACCAGCAACCTTGGTCTCGATCACGGCTTGGAAGCCGGAATCGCGATACAGGCGCGAGCCGATGTCACGGATCTTCTGTGCCAGCACCGCTTGGATGTCAGCAGCCTTCTCGTGCGAGGAGACGCTGTTGATCACAGCGTTCACGTCCAGAGTTTCGCCGATGTAGGTGGGTTCCACCAGTTCACGGGCCACGCCGAACAGATCGGGAGCCAGGGAAGTAGGAACGCGGCTGTCCACGAATTCCTTCAGCAGTGCAGCTGTTTCCAGCAGAGTCGTCACAGCTTCGTTCGATGTACGAGCGAAGGTGGCGGCCACCAGAGAAGCCAGATCGCCGGAGTCAGTTTGCGAGTCAGCGTTTGGAGGGCGGATCACAGACACTGGGCTGCGCAGTGGCAGAGTCCAGGTTTGGTTTTGGTACGTAGTGTCCAGCAGTTGGCCACGTTGGCGCTTGTTCAGGTTGTTGCGGTAAGCCTTCAGTGTGTAGCCGAAGATCACAGCAGTAGCGAACTTGGCAACCAGAGGGGCAACCTTGGCGTGGGTCAGAGCCAGTTCAACGCCAGCAGCGTCGAAAGCCTTTTCGATCTTGATGGAGTTGCCGTAGACAACCAGACCACCTTCTTCGATGTTCACAGTGCCGGTCATGTTGATCTTGAGTTGCAAGATCAGGTCTTCGGTGACCACATCAGCCAGTTCAACCAGAGCGGTGTTGTCAGCGCGCTTCTTGGCCTTGTTCACAACCAGCGAATGCGAGTTGAAGTTCAGAGCATGGCGCTTGTAGTTCTCTTGAGGCTGGGCCAGGAAGTTGGACGTAGCCAGGTTCGAGACGTTGTACGACAGCACGTCAGCGCCGACTTGGATGTACACGTTTTGCAGGTTGATCGAACGATCCAGACCGTCAGTGCGATCCATCACGCCAGCGGCCAGCAGGGTGTCAGTTTGCGACAGACCGATGATGTCCATTTCGACGCCGACCTTCAGAGGGGCGGTGTTGATGGATTCGCCTTCGAGCACGACAGCAGCAGCGGGCACCAGGGCGGGATCAACGAAGTTGGCCAGCGAAGCGGGGCGCACCACGGGCACCACGCGGGTCATTTCGTTCTTCAGGATCGTGGAGTCGATCAGGGCCTTGACGATGTTCTTGCGGTTGAAGCGAGCCAGCGCGCCGTTCACGTTGCGCTTGATGTCGTCGTACACCTGGATCAGACGCAGCGAGACAGTCACACCCACGTTGTCGTTGGAGACGACGTGTGTGGGGTAGAAAGTTTCGCCGAAGTCGTTTTGCTTGGCGGCCAGGAAGTTGTAGGCAACGGTGTAGACCACGGAGTCACGGTTGTTGGACTCGTCGTAGGCTTCCATTGCTGGCAGGCGGTTGGCGAAAGCGTCAGACATGACGGCGTTGCCGACCACGCCCTTGGCGGATTCGATGGCTTCCATCGACAGGCCACGCGCAGCGAAAGACTTCAGGTCAGCTGCAGCGATGGCGGCGGCAACCATGGACGATTGCTGTTGAACCGAAATGCCTTCGATGCCCAGGCCAGCAACCATGTTCGCAGTGCGCGAAGTCATGGTTTCCAGAGCCGTATTCAGTTGGCCGACTTGGCCTTCGGTCATGGATTCCATGCCCAGGCTACGGGACACTTCGATCAGGGACGTAGTGCCCTTGACATCGTTGAGGGTGTTGCGAACAGCGGACAGAACTTTGCCGGTGTAGGAATTGTCTTCCCGACGACCGGTCTTTGCAGCAAACAGAGTGGACATGTGTAAACCTCTAGCTAAAGGGATTGGAAACAAAAAGAAAAAGCGCTTCTTGATCGGCAAAACGGCGAACGCTAGCTAATAGCCGCGTTAGGCGTTAAGTCGTTCCAGATAATTGCGGAATACTTGCAACGAGGAGACCTGATGAACCTCCAAGTAAACATAGTACTGCTTGAGCACATCACGCAAGAAATCCAACGCTTTCGCATTGTCTTGCATGACTTCCGCGAATCCTTCACGGATCACGACAATCAGCACTTCTCGTTCAACGTCAACGAGTTGATACACCGAAACATCAAGATCCATTGCTGGAGCCCGAAACCGTTGGATCGAATCCGTTGCCGTCGCTTCGCTTTGTGACAGTGGAATTACGACAGAAGCCAGTTCTGTCGGATCGTTCGCTGAACGAGTTTGTTCCCAGCTGCTGAGCAAAATAGAACACTCCACATTTTGCAGTGGTGCAATCTGGCCGGTAGATTGAAAATGTAAAAAGGCGCTCACGTCTTCGACCGACATCAGCTCACGCATCTTGGCGTAGTTCAAGACATCGGCGAATTTGAGTCGATTTCGTTTGAGCACGTTTTCCACCCAGTACGGCACTAAGACCATAGCTTTTGTTTTCACTGATGACTCCTGAAATTCCATTTTGCGAAAGATGATTAGATTAGCAATCCACCACTAAGGTAAGACTGGACTATTAAGGTGCAAAAAATACCCCTCATAACTATATTGTGTCTGAGATAGCATAAAGCACTATTTACATCAGTATTGTTGTTCTTTCCTTTACTGGTGTCTTGTGTAAAAAATGCACACTTTTTAAATTACTGTGCCTCAGGGGGAGTTACGCCCTGATTAGCCGAAAACATTGAAAGCTGATAATGACTATTCGCTTTGAGTACTACAACAACGCGACCAGCAGTTATGGCGCAACGATTGCTTTGCAGCACAACCTCTTTGTAAAAGGCTGGATGCTCAGTGACGCGCTAGTTAAAACGGCTCGTAATAGGAACGCCGGAAGACTGGTTATTGCGTTTGACTATGATCTACCTGTAGGTGTACTCTTTATTGAACGCAGCATGCACTTGATGGCTTTTGTCTCCAAAGGCTACCGCAGCCAAGGTATTGGCAAGCAAATGGTGCAAGTAGCTATGAAGTATTTTCCTGACTTGGATTGGACTCAGCGCTACGCTAAGCCAGGTATTGAAGGCAGTGAAAGCTTTTGGAAGTCGTGCAATGTTTGCATGGAAGAAGATGCTTACGCATTTCATCCTGACGATATCAAGAAATACCGAGACGAATACAACTTCGGTGATGTCATTGCAAAGATCGATATCTTTGCCAAGATCATCTATGAGAACAAGCGGCGACTAAACGGAGTGATTACATAATGAAAAAGAACGTTTTGAGCCTGAGCATTGCTGGGGCTTTTGGAGGACTAGGCTTTATTCAGTCTGAAGACTGCTATTATGTTCCTCCTCCAAAGAAGTTGCCTACTACTAACAGTGTCCAATACGAAGGTGTTGTGTATTCACTGCTTAGCCGTGGCTGGATTTGAATTCTCAATTTGTTAAAAAGTAAAAGACACCAACATGGATGTTAAACTCTTACTCGTCAAAGCAGCTACACTGCTTTACCGCGAAAGCCTGATGGATGAAAAATCCAATGGGTCTACGGAACTGGTGCGCACTGTGCTCGAAGGCATTAAGTTGCCTGAGCTGAGCATCGGTGTCAATTCTGAGCGTCAGATCATCGACGGTCTGAAGAAGACGGTGCTGGAGATGTGTGAGAACACTCCAGACCACGTCTATGAGAAAACGGATCTGCTGCAGCGTTTTAAGCTCAACACCTGCGAGGATGATAACCTCTACCGTGGGTTTGAGCAAGGCATTGATCCTGAGATGTCTGAAGCCAGCATCAAGCGATCTGTAGTGAATATTCGCAAGAGTATCCAGAATCACTTCCGTGAGCAATCTGTAGCGAAGACGTTGATTACTGCGGCCAATACGTTCAACTACAAGCGCGATACCATCAAGTCTGTTCCTGAGTTCATCGCGCTGCTGCGTGCTGCACTGGAACCGTTTGAATTGAATGCAGGTGCTAAAGATCCTGCGATTGTCGCTGAGATTAACATCTCCGATGAATCTCAGACTTCTAAGGTCTTTGAGACTGTGAAGACTCAAGAAACCGGTGTGAGTTTGCTCAAGACTGGCTGGCGCGCTCTGAACGAGATGACGCAAGGCGGCTTTCGCCGTGGCGAAGAATGGATGCTGGGTGCATTGCAGCACAACAACAAGACCGGCTTTAGCTTGTCTGTATTCATTCAAATGGCTTTGTACAACGTACCAGCCATGATTGATTCCAAGAAGAAGCCTATGCTCTTGCGCATTAGCTTTGAGGATGAAATCCACACCAACATGCGTTTCGTCTACGAGTACCTCGTGCGTTTGGAAACAGCCATGGGTAAACTCAAAGAGCGTGGCTTGGTCAATAGCGATTCTTTGGATGCTGAGAACTTGCATTCCATCAGTCCAGAGATGTTGCAAGATGCAGCTGCTGAGCTGGAAGAACACAACTTCTTTATCGGTGAGAAATCAGAGACAGAGATCGCAAGCTATGTGAACAAGAAGCTCAGCGTCAATGGCTACGAAGTACGCATGCTGCGTGTGAATCCCTCTATGTGGACTTACATGCATATTTGCAACAAGATCATTGAACTGGAATCTCAGGGTTATGAAGTGCATTTGTGCATGTTGGACTATCTGGCCATGGTTCCTACTACGGGCTGTACTGCTAGCACTGCAGGTGCGGATATGCGCGATATGTATCGCCGTGTTCGTAACTTCTGCTCTCCTCGGGGCACTACGGTATTCACACCGCATCAGCTGTCTACTGAAGCCAAGCAATTGGTTCGGGACCGGCGGGATAACTTTCTGGAAGAAATCGCTAACAAAGGTTACTTGGACGGCTGCAAGAAGCTGGACCAAGAAATCGATGGTGAGATGTACATCCATATTTTCAAGTTCAAGGGTAAGTCTTACCTGGGCGTTAAGCGCGGCAAACACCGTGGTATGCCAGTGCTTGAAGATGAAAAGAAAGAGTTCTATCTGCCTTTCCCTAAGAAAGGTCCTATCCTTTGTGATCTGTGGCGAAACAACATTGCTAGCCGTAAGTTAGGTGGCGCGCCTATTGGCAGTGGTGGTGAGGAAATCCCTTACTGGGATTTTGGTAAGGAAGCTGCTTAAAATCGTATAAGTAAGACTCATCAGAGGTTTATTCCTCTGATGAGCTTTATATGCTGTAATCTATTCTAACACATACCTAGGAGCGAATTTATGTCAGATATTGACATTGATCGTGAAGACCTCAAGGATCAGTTGAAATTGTTCCAACCTTTCATTCGGGACAATGTCCAGATCGTGGGTAAGTCAGGAATGAACGATGGCCGCGTGTATCACATTGCTCGTCATCGCCAGTCCAAAATGTTTCCTTTTATCAGCAAGAGGCAAAAACCCGATGAAGACAATACTCTACCTCGAATTCACGTTTGTAGTAGTCTCATTGGTTGTTTCCGGTCTTATGGTGATTTCGACACTATCGGAACTACTGAAGTTCCAGTAACCAAGGATACGGAAAAGGTTGATCCCGATCACCCTACGTATTCTGACTACCGCGGTGGTTACTATATCCATGAGCTCAATCCTGTTGTGGCATTGCAGCCCAACAAGAAACTCACGGGTAATGAAACATTGGATGAGCTTTGGCTCATTGCTTACAACGAACTGACCAAGCAGTATCCTGCTAAGGGTATTGGACGCATCATTTTGAAAGAAGTGACTTTCCGTCCTAAGGCAGGGAGTACTCCGGATGTGGTAAACGTCTTTGCTTTGGAAGTTACTGGGCAAGATGGCTTGAAGCTAGCAGATCGTCGGTTCTTAACCAAGGGGTGTTACTTGGTTAAATCTCACAATCACAACGTAGAAAGCTGTACGTCTATCTCCAAGGATGAGTTCGATAGCGCGCGGGAATACTCCGCATCTATGCTCAATCATCGTGACAGCTTACCATCTTTCCTGCGCTGGTAATACTGTGAATTAAAACCACTAGAGTAACTCCTGGTTGTTTTTTACTTTAGCAGAGGGCTTGCAACACAGTCCACTGCTAAGGGTTTTTTATCCCTTTAAACCAAAAAAGAAAAGCAGCATACTACCAGGAGCCCGAAGGCCCCTGGTAGTTATTATGCCGTTTCCTTACTGGATGGCGGGCTCGCCTGGGACTTCAGCTGGAGAGCCGAACATTGCGTCAAACGCATAGGCAATGCCCAGCACACCGACCGAGACTGCAGCGCCAGTGATGAGACCATGCACTGCGTTGTCCTTCCAGTCGGGGTTCTCGAACTTCACAGTGCGAGTGAGACCACCCTTCTTGAGTTCAGTCACAGCGGCTTCGAGCCGGTCGACACGTTGCACCGTGTCCTTGGTCACAGCGACCAGCGTATTGAAACGCTCAGCGCGAGCACCCAGGGATGAGCGCAGGGAATCAAGGGAGTCCAGGTTTTCAACGCCCAGACCCTTTTCCAGGGTTTCCAACATTGCCCATGTGGGCGTTGGTGGGGTGGTGCTTTCAGCCGCAGGAGCAGTGGTGTTTGCATCACCCATGACTTCGCTTGAAGACAGTGGGGCTTCGGCTACTGCTGCAGTAGCCGCAGGAGCTTGATCGGCAGCTGGCACTTGGGTGGCGGCGGCTTGAGCTTGGGTGGTTTCGTTCTTGGATATGGTTTCTTCTTTCACGATTTGCTCTTGAGGTTGAGCTTGGTTGATGGAAATGGCTTCAGGAATGACCACAGATTGCTCTGCAGCCAAGATGGCTTCTTGCGAAGCCGTGGTGATGGTAAAGGAATCAGGTACAGGCGTCACCGGCGCATGTACCTGAACGACAGCCGGTTGACTGTCTTGATTACCTTCTGCCTTGGCACTCATGAGCGCACCCAGGTCAGAGATTGCACGAGCCGAAGCTGTCTTGCGGCCGCTATTGCCAGTTTGAACTGCCATGGTTTTTCCTTTCTTGTGTTGAGATGAAAAAGCCACAGTGTGAAAGCTGTGGCTTTGCTTACTTACTCGGCGCTGTCAGCACCAGCAGCCTTTGGCTTGCGTGTGATCTTGACCTTGCGGGCAGCCACAGAAACCTTTGGACCAGTGCTTGGAGCACTGGAACGCTGGCCCTTCTTGACCGGGGTGGTCTTTGCTGGTTGCTCTTTTGGAGCTTCCAGCTTTTCGTTAGCCATAGCTTGCAGCATCTTGAACTTCTCCTTGATGCCGGAGAGCTTGACGATGCTCACGAGGGCATTGATGGCGTGAGTGATCGCAAGGATCACTTCCATGCCCTTGAAGGCTGCCTCGGTGTAAGCCACCATGAACTCTTCCGAGACAATGATGGTGATCAAGCCGGACACTTCGTTTGCCACGATGCGCATGTGCTTGGTCTGTGTGGCGAACTCCACCGCCTTGCTGTAGCGATGGGCTAGCAGGTGGCCGCAGATAGCGCCCATCTTGTAGGCTTCTTCTTCGCCAATTGCTTGGCGAACCTGGCGGTCAGCCAGGAACTTCTCCAAGGTCTTGGCATAAGCCGTAATTGTGTTGCGGGTGAAGTTGATGGTCATGCCCGAGTTGATTGCGGTTGTTGTCATGATTAGATTTCCTTGAATTAAGAATTGACATTGAATAAGCGGTATCCGAGATAGATACTTGTTCCTATTCACCTGCGTTATATGTGACTGAAAATATTTAGAATCGAATTTTTTAGATCCTTTATGGGTAGTATATATACTAGGCGGCATACTAGCCAGGGCTTAATTGCCCTGGCATGGGATCAATTATAGCACAGCTTTTTTACTGCTCTTGAGTAACCACAATCTCAATAGTGGCTTTGTAACAACTGCGAGTGACTTCCCCGCAATAGTGCAATGCCCCCAGATAAAGCTTGAGGATTCCGAAGTCTGCCCCGGTGCGCACAATTCCGGGATCGATCTCTTCTACACGCTTTATGCGTAGAGTAATAGTGCGGCCTAGTTCGCGCTTCCATATGGCTTT
>JACCEC010840612.1_pt1 | contig 16963 bp, 17 predicted proteins | sample 7450121 | NCBI WGS metagenome assembly JACCEC01 (sample SAMN15323455, study PRJNA562643) | freshwater metagenome | isolation source: river surface water | place: USA:Blue River Watershed | collected 2017-08-18 | reverse complement strand
ATTATTAATTATGTTAAATTTATATAACCACCCTTATATTATATAATAATAATAATATATAATACAAATAAACAATAAATAATAAACAATATTATTGTAATAATGACAACATTTTTAGGATTATTATTTATTTTATCATTTTATCCGACTTCTTCCAGTTCCAGGGGCGTCGTAACAACATCCGCATCTGAAACCACATTCGTATCTCTCGGCGATTGGGGCGCCGCATCTCTCGGCGGATACCATTACGACAACACAATAAATACATTTAACGCAATACAAACATACGCGTCGGCAAACAACCCACAATTTGTATTGAACACAGGCGACAATTTTTATTATTGCGGTATTCAAAATACGAGCGACGCGCAAATAAACGAGGATTTTGTGTCTGTATTTGGGAAATTAAGTCTGCCGTGGTATAACATATTAGGAAATCACGATTACGGATTTAACCCAGACGCCCAACTGGAATTGCCAAATGTTATCAGCCAATGGATTATGGATGACCGGTATTATTATCGGCGCATTGAATTGTCGTCTCCAATTGTCATTCATTTGATTGCCTTGGACACAAACCCGTGTATAACGGATTACCGTGGAACAAACAAATACAAGTGGGACCCGTGTGGCACGGAGTATCCGAATTGCGACCCACAGCCAGGCGCATGCTATTTCCACGAAAACATCGTGGCCGTGGAATGTGCCCCTCAACTAAAATGGCTAACCGCCTTGCTTGATACGCTTGAACACGCAAAAAGTAATTCAAAAACGGAGTGGGTTATTGTTATGGGGCATCATCGCGCCGACGAAATCAATGTGGATGACTTTCAAACACAGCTGTCTCGTAAAGTGGTGGATTTGTATATGAACGGGCACGTTCATGATTTGGAGCATTATGCGGTTAATGGCGATGCGAAATATATGACAACCGGGGCAGCAAGCATGGTGTTTCGCGCGGGTTATGCTGCTCATACTGAAAAGCACGACAATAAACATTACCAATACAGCGACCGCCTTAGAACAAACACCCGCAACATATGGGTCAAGGTCGTTACCGGATATTCAACACATACCATTTCGGGAAATGGAACCACGCTCACCACCGAATTCCGGGATGCACATAACAATGTTGTTTATTCATTTCAATTGGCACACAATTAAGCACTAACCGACGATGACAAAAACTTTAATGTATCAGCGTAATTACCGCATATATTAACGCACGCCGAGAGATGTCATATATATTTTTAGAATTTATAATAGCCGGGCCTTGTCCCAGCACGATGGTTTGCGGCGTGTTTTTAAATGTAACATACGCCGCTTCTATGCGATATGTTTGGTCATACAAATAAATCTCAACATATTGCGTGTTAAATAATTCGGCTATATCCACATTGACCGCGATGTATATATCATTATTTGCTTCAATCGTGATGTGGCTCGGCAAATCAGGATTACACTTTACAATGAGGTCTCGGTTTCCAGATGTGTCTAGCGCATAATATAATTCATTGTGCCATAACGGAACATAGAACTTTTTGTCTTCGTATTTAAGGACATACACCTTGTTGTGAATGATGTCGTAGAGAGATGGATTCAAAATTATGATATTGTCTTCTCTGGTTTTTTCTTTCATTATTTCGGTTAATTTACATACATTTTCGTCGCTGATGTGTAATACATCTTGGTATTTGGTGATGTATTCGTATATTTGATGCGCGGTGTGCTTATTTAGTCTTTCAAACAGTTTGATGGATATTTCTTTTCCGTTTGATATGATGATTTTTATGATATTTTCAATTTCGGGCGTGAACCCTTGTGAGTGAGGGGGGTGGTCAGGGTCTTGATTTTCGGATTCAGGGTCTTGTTTCTCGGATTCTTGTTTCCGGTTCAGGAAAAGCGACTGCATGAACAAGCGAAACAATGTGTCATACGCGTATCCATTTGTTTCGGTGTAGTCCATATCGCCGCCTTCGTCTGGATTATACGCCGATGCCGATGATTGTTGTAATACCTGTTTTTGTAAAAGTTTATGGGCTTCATTTATTTCTTTGAATTTTAATGTTGCTTCTTCCATGTGTTCCGTGTTTTTATCGGGATGATATTTTAATGCCAACATTCGGTAATGCTTGTTTAAAATATCATTTGTCAAGGTCGCACGCAAATCAATACCCAATATATTACGTGCTTGTTTTGTATCCATGTATGTGATTTATTAAAATAAACATATAATTCTCTAAGTGATAAATCGGGCGATAGTTGTTATTGTAGTACTGTAAAAAGGTATAGGTTTTCATTAATATCTCGGTCATTGCTTGAACGGGTAGATGGTTGTTCATAATCAAATGCTCCAAAATATACCAGATACATTCATGAATATCAAGGTCGTAAATCAACAATTCGTATAACAAATCACGGAACGGCAAAAAGGTAAGGTGGGTGCCTGGGTCCAGCAATATTTCAATGATTTTGTTACACAACATTTCGTGCGGGTTCATTAATGCGTCGCACACCCCTGCCCGGAGAGATTTGATATTTGTTATTTTATGAAGCGGGGTTTTGGTGGATGTGATTTTTGTGATTTTGGTTTCAATCCCGGGCTGTATTTGTGAAAATGAATGCAGCAACGTAATCGGCTGGGTTTTAAACAGGTACGACATGGGGTTTGCCGGTGTGAGTTGTGAGGTGGTTGGTATTGGAATAGCGGTATGCGATTGCTGCTGCTGCTGCTGCTGCTCCTGTGATGCGGCTAAACACTTATTATACATTGCCACGGTGGGGCGCTTCACGTGTATAATTTTGCAGTGGTTCAAGATGTTGTTTGGTATGAAACTCAGGTGCTCTGTGATTAAAATGTATTTCAGTTTCACATTTTCATTGTCTTGCATGTAACTGTAAAACGAATCAAGCAATTCACTGTGAATTTTGTTGAAGTTTTTACATACAATTATGGCACACGGGTCCGGACGTGCGCTGACCGAATCCACAATTTTATTGTATAACTCCACCCAATACGGCATGGAATGACAGCCAAGCAGGGCTAAATCCACTTCAAAATGTATGTCGCTGAGTTTGATGAAAATCTGGCCCTTGTCTTTTTCTTTTTCTTTGTCTTTATCTTTGTCCTTGTCGGTGTGTGCCACAGACATGCGTTTTTCATACTTTAAATCGGTGTGGCTGTATCGGCTAATACACGCCAGCACTTGACTGTACTTGCCTACACCTTTCGGTCCGTAAAATATTAGGTTCTGTAAATCAGACAGCCTTTTTGGAAATTGTTCGTATAATTTGGAGAGATGGGGGTGCAGAGAACACCGGTGGACGGATTGAACGTATTCGTCAAAATGTGTTTCAAAAAACTTCATAATTGGTTTATAGTTTATATGAAATTAGGGTTTATGGTTTATGAAATTAGGGTTTATGAAATTAGGGTTTATGGTTTATGGTGTATTGTCCGTGTTATACACAATAAACAATAATCTTTATATCTCTCTTTTATACCTCTTTTCAAAAAATCAAAAATCAAAAATCAAAAACAATCATCTTCATTTCCACTTGTAAATAAACACTGTTTGTCATAATGTTTTTTTGTTTCTTCATAGCCACCTAAAAATGTCCCGCAATGAAACACAATTGGGAATGTTCGTGTATCTTTTCCATCATTTGCGATTGATTTTATTTTTTCTAAAAAGCCGACACGGTCTTCAAACAAGAAATTGTCGCACATTATGATTTTTACGGGGGTTTCTTTGGCAAGCAATTCTTTCACTTTGGTGCAGTAATAGCACCCAGATTTGGAATAAATCGTATATCCGTCGGAAATTGGGTCCGGGATACAACCTTCGCTGTCAGACATTGTCTTTGGAATAGTTTGGTTTGGCGATTATATACATACCTTTTGTTTTTTTTATGTGTATAATAAACGGGGGAAACTGGGTATGATTTATTGTATGATTGTATGATTGTATGATTGTATGATTTTATGATTTTATTGTAAATTCCTTTGTCCCAAAATAAAGGACGCGGACATTGCGATGCCGCACACGCCGGCATCATCCGTCAAAAGAGAGCGTTTAATGCGAACGTAGCCATTTTCGCCCCATGTGGATCCCCACGAATTCTTGACAATCCAATACGGCGTGTTGGTGCCAACGTCTGTGCCGTATCCAACAATAAGAACCCCGTGGTCTAAATTTGTTCCGCAGTCATTGTCAGTCAAAACCCCTGATGAATAAAATTGGAAATACTTGGTGTCTGCTTCAATAGCAATGGATACCGGGGCCGTCGCAACTGCTTCTCTTAACACTAACTGATTATTTGCAACCACATCAGCACACCCCGAAAAACGGGCAACCACGCTACAATTCTTACAAGGGTTTCCGTCCGTGTGGGTATACGGATAAGCCGCTTCGGCACACATGCCGTTATCAATGGCATAAAAAAAGGCGTTGTCCATCAGTCCGCCGTTGCACCCATTGTTTCCATACTTCACAGAACAATCCACCAATTGTTGTTCCGAAATGCTAACCAATTTACCACTGGAAATAGCCCAAGCACCCTCCATTGCGCCAGATGAAGAAAATGACCAACAACTCCCGCACTGCCCCTGGTCCTTTACCGGGGAAACCGCGTTGTAATCCCTCCAATCAAATGACAGCGGCACAATGCGCTTGGTTCCCACAAAAGTTGAACACGATGTGGTTGTCTTGGTCTTAGTATTGGTCTTGGTCTTAGTGGATTGCGATTGCGATTGCGATTGTGCGGTTTTCATTTTCAGATTCATGTACTTGGATGATTTCCCAATAAACTGGGTCTTGAATTCCTCGGGGGTCATGTCGGCAAATTGGTTAATCCCTAACCGGTATGTGGCAGTGTCGTCTGAATTGTGGCTTAAAATCGTTCGTAAATTGGTGCAGAAAATCTCAAAACGATGGGTCATTTCAGCAATGGTGGCATACACCTTGCCGAACTGGGCTTGAAAATGTGTAAAATGCGACCACTCATCTTTTGATGATAATGGCGACGACGAAGAGGAGTGGGCTGATGACGATGATGAATCAGGAAGCGACGACAAATCCACCGCCCAAATAATACTAACACACCCTAGTAATAATAAAGAACGCAACATTTTATATGATGTATATGAATTATCGGAGAGATGTATTTATGTATTTTTTGAATTATACAATCTATAATCCTATAATCAGTATAAAACTACAAGATTACATAACATAATAGATATTACGCCAATAAGACCATAAAATTAAGACCAATAACATAATGAATCTTGCTTACGAATTGTCGCAATTTAAAACCCAGTGTATTTATTTCACGGAACCAAAACAAAACACCGTGATACCAAACAGCAACTTTATTCGCATATTGTATTCAACGCCGGATGTAATTATGACCGGGGCGTTTCTTCACATCCGGTTATACACCATTCACGTGGATAAACATTTCAATACCTATTCCTTTTCATTTGATGCGTCGTATGAACCCAACCAATTAATGATTCGCAATTTACGGTATATTGAAGAAAGCATATTGAAAAAACGGATTACTAGTAAATCCCCGTGTTATAACATCACGAACCAACTTGAAACCGGGCATTTAAATATATGGCTTTCATCCGACATCAACGAAAAAAAGAATGTACACGACTTTGTATTGAAGATTTCGGGAATATGGGAAAATGACGCACAAAATGAATACGGGTTGACATACAAATATATTTAGATTGGACCAAATGGAACATTGAATTAGATAAATGAGATAAATTCCAACGAATATATTTTATAATTATAATATATAATTATTGCTTTGTATTTTGTGAAATGTCTAGAATGTCTATGTCATATATTGTTGAACAAATGAAACAACGAGTGAGAGTGCATACCGGCCAGGTGCAAGAGTTCTGTGAAGCATTTATTGAATTTGCAAATGCTTATAACACGTTCAATGATGAGAAAAATATTGATAACTGGAAAAATGCCAAAGATAAACAAAATAAAGTCTTGAATATTGCCTATCACATTCACAAACCATCGGATAATATGATTATAGATGCGTTTATGAATGATATATTGAAGAACCAAGAGTTCGTTGATTTTATGAAAAATATATGGAGAGAAGAAGAAGAACGCCAGAGACAAAAAGAAAAACCACGGAGTAAAGAAAAACAACGGAGTCAAGAAAAACCACGGAGTAAAGAAGAACCACGGAGACAAGAAAAACCACGGAGTAAAGAAGAACCTCAGAAACAAAACAAAAATAATAGCAAAATTTATCCAATCCCAAAAACAAGACCACAGGCATTGACTGTTTTAAATTTGAAAGAAAATGCAACTAAAAATGAAATCAGAAAAGCATATTTACGCAATTCGTTGAAAAATCATCCTGACAAAAACCCAGATAATCAAACTGAATCCACTGCCAGACAACAACAAGTGGCTGAGGCTTATAACCTGTTAAAAGGTGGAAAAATCCGACGCACTACTCAACGAAAAACTCTGAAGAAGTCCAAAAAGCCGAAATCCATGAAGCATTAGATGAAATATCCAATTTTTATATAGAAAATTAACTATATAAAAATCGGCGTTTGAAATGTAAAAAGGTATGATTTATAAGAACCGGATTACCCATCCGTTACAAAGTTCTTCAATATGATTTCATTTAATACCATCATAACGATACATATTACGCCGAGCCCCATTGATAACCACGGGCCGTATTTAATGATTGCGTCCACTAATTTTATGCTTTCATCTGGCGTGGGTTTTGTCATTTGGCGAGTAATGTACGTGATAATGAGAATAGATTGTAATAATAATAATATATTTACACCGGTGTCAAACGTAATATAATTTTGTGGGGCGTGACCGCTGTTGATGGGTTTAGAATAAGTAATGTTTTGTATCACCACCCACGCTAAAATGGCAATCAACAATACAACCGGGAACACATTTCGTAGGGTTGTTATTGTCATAAATGAATCTTCCGTTTTTCCTTCGTATTTAGCAAACGATAATTGGACGATGACAATTAGCAGCCAAAACGCCCAAAATATGGCAAACGAATACATTATGTATGATTTAAAATACATTTGAATGGATTTTTCGCTGGTTCCTTTCCCTGCGTATTGAACTGCGGATGAATAATCATCCACATCGTTTGCGTTGGTCGTATTGGTTGGTGGCTCTTTATATGTGTATTGAAGAAGAATCTTAATTGCGATGGATAAGGTGACCAGCGTTCCGAAAATTTTATAGGCGGGTATTAAATCGTTTTTGGATGCTTGTCCTGGGTCATATTTAACTGTCTGGGTGGAGGATTTGTTTGACATCATAAATTTTATATAATTTATAAATTTACAAAATAGTATTGCTAATATGTAGATAGAAATAAAAAGAAGTATATAATATACATATACATATACATATACATACAGAAACAGAAACATAAACAGATAACCCCTATTAAAATGTCATTTAAGAACGACCACAATTTAATTGCCCGAGAGCAGACATATGTGTTGGACCGTAAATTTGTAACCATCCATTCCGAGGACAGGGATGTGAAGAAGTGGCCTAATTCCAATCATTTTGAAATATTTCTTCCTCAAACTTATAATAATGTTCAATCACTTAAATTGATTGAATGTAATTTCCCGTCCAATAATTACACCTTTTCAACGGATTATCAAAATACTAAGTTGTCATTTAGGGTGGTTCCGTCGGCCAGACCGAATGGAATAAATACAACGATATATTATTATTTAAATATCAACGCCGCGCAGGTGTATACCATTACAATTCCAGATGGCTATTATACTGCGCCACAGTTGGCAAAAGAGATAGAATATCGCATGAATAAGGCGGTGTCGGATTATTTGTATGAGCCTTCGCCCGGCGTTCATCCATTGAGTTATGAAGACGCGCAATACACGCATTTTAAAATGTATTACGACGAAGTGGGTCAAAATCTATGGTTTGGAAATAAGTATGATTCGTTTTTCTTGTCTTTTAACCGGCAAGAAATGTATGAACTCGGAAATTGCGAGCAACCAAATGTATGGGCGCGGTATGCCAAATGGGGATTACCGTATTATTTGGGGTTTGCTAAACAAGAATACGCGGCCACATCCACCACATCCGCGGTGCGTTTTAATTACAGCGACACCCCCATTTGGATGAGCCCGGACCAAAATGTCCCGCTTGGTTCAACACCCACGTGCTTTTATGTGAAATCGCCATCCACGGTTGGCGTGTTTGGAGAGACGGTCATGTACATGGAATTAGACAAATACAATTCTATGGATGAATTGGTGCCGTTTTCGCAAGGCACCAGCAATATGTATAATAATGATTATAACGGCACAGTTAATGCCGCATTTGCCAAAATCCCCATTACTTCGTCCGCAAACACCGAATTTTTTGACAGCAAGAACGTTCATTTAGTGAATTTCTCGCATTTTTATCCGGTCATTGATAAATTAAGGAAATTAAAGTTCAAATTTCGGTATCACGATGGACGATTGGTGGATTTCAAGAATGCCAACTTTACATTCACCATTGCCGTTAACTGTCTGCGAGACGAGATTGCGAGAGATATGAAGTTGCGCAATCCCAGCGGCGCAAATTGATTGCTTTATTACTTGGCACGCGTTCCCCATCTTTTTTTCACATCTTTGGGTGCCGTTTTTGCGGCGTCCAATTGTGCCATAACAAATTCATAAAGTTCCTTTTCGTCGCACTTTATGTATCCATCCGGGTGTTTGAAGGTTTTCAGAGAGATGAATTCCGGTTTGTGCATTTCAAAGGTTTTGTAATACAAGTAGTCGCCGAACTTCCCATTTCGGATGCTTATGTCTTCATTCACTATGCGTAAAATGGGGCCTTGGGATAAGGGACCTTGGGATAAGGGACATTGGGATAAGGGACCGTTGGATACCGCCGCCGCATCGGATTGTTGCAGCGACGTTTGTTTCAATTGACCCACGTAATTCCGTAAAAAGGTTTCGCATTGTATAAAAGTTGTTGGCAACGGATTTACGCCTTTTAATGATACATTTTGAGACCCCCAGGTTAAATATGGGCCGTATTTGCCGTGTTTATACACGATGTCATTCCCTTGGAATGTGCCGAGATAGCCAGCTGGTTTGGTTCGGTCGGTTTGTATTTCACCCGTATCCAAAATTTCATTCAAGGTGTAGCGTCCTTCTTTGAGTTTCATATAATCCAAATCCGGGCGGACTTTTTTAAATGAAACCCCGGCATCCGGGTCGTCGGGATTTGTAATACATTTTATCACTGGCCCGTGCTTGCCAATAATGTAGGTGTGCGTTTCGTCAATCTTCACATCTTCCTTGATTACGCCCGTTTCTTTGAGAGATGCGATTAAATTGTTTATTTCAGAATGACACCTCCCGCATAAAGCATGCCAAACGACATTCCCCGTTGTTATTTCGTCTAATTCATCCTCCATTTTCTTGGTGTAATCATATTCAAAGAGAGATGCGAAATGCGACAATAAAAATTCCACCACCATTACGCCGACGGGCTGGATGACTAATTTATTTTTTTCATTGCCGATTTCGCGCAATTCCGTTGTTTCTTTTATGGGGGAGGCGGTATCGTGTGGAGTGTATTCAAAGTCAACGCACGATATGCTTCGCCCGCATACATCCTGTTTTTTAACATAGCCTCGTTCTTGTATTTTGTCTATTAAACTGGAAAATGTGGACGGGCGTCCAATCCCTTTTTTTTCTAACATTTGAACCAAGCCGGCTTCTGTGAAGTGGGATTTGGTGTTGCGGTATGCCGCCCTTGCGGTTATTTTATGAAGAGGAACACTGGGTTGGGGAGAGATGGACACCAAATACTGATATTGTGAATTGTCTTCTTCTGTTTTTTTTATGGAGGCGGGGGTTTCATCCACTAATTTCCAACCCGACGAAATTAATTGGAAGGCGGTGTATTTGAATTGATGAAGGTATTTTGGTTGCGACGCCGTGGATGCGGATGCTTCTGTGGAGGATGCGGATGCTTCTGCCGTGGATGCTGATGCTTCTGCGGAGGATGTTTTGTTTTTGTTTTTGGTTTTAAGAGAAGACGAAGGTGAAGGTGAAGGTGACGGTGAAGGTGAAAGAGTGATGGTGGCAACAACTGATTTATACAACGCGTCTGGCATGCAACTTTCAACCGTGTTTCGCCATATAAGATAGTATAAACGGTGGTCCCTCGGGTGGTAGGTTGCCGGTAAATGCTGACATGATACGTCGGTTATACGAATGGCTTCGTGTGCGCCTGACGCCGCAACTCCTTTACCTTTATTGCCGCCTTCGTTATTTACCACCGCCGGCCAACGCCCTTGAATATACACCGACATTTTTTCTAAAAATTCGGCGGAATATGCGGTAGAGTCGGTTCGCATATAGGTTATGTAGCCACCTTCATACAATGTTTGTGCTATTTGCATGGTGTCTTTGGGGGAAAAATGGAGTTCATTGTTTGCACATTGTTGTAGCGTGCTGGTGGTGAATGGAGTCGGCGCCTTTTTCACACTCTGTTTTGGTTCAGCGGCAAGAGACAGCGCGTATTCATAATTCCCAGTTTTAAGGTCGTCCAAGAAACACCGCATTTCATTGGTATCCGTGAATTCGTGGTTCAATACAAACGGCAACGTCATACTTGTAAAATAGCCAGTTGTAACATACGCAACATTTCCTGGCGACCGTTCAATGTCTTTGTTGTTTTCATATACAAGGCGCAATGCTGGGGTCTGACACCGACCCGCCGATAATCCATTTTCAAATGTATGGGATATGTAATTCCATAAAATAGGGGAAACCTTATATCCTACAAGTAGGTCTAACACTTGACGCGCGTGTTGAGCATGTACTAAGTCCATATTAATGGTTCTGGGATTGGCCACGGCGTGTTTCAATGCCGATGCCGTGATTTCATTGAATGTAATGCGTTTCGTGGAATTGATTGGAAGCCGGAACGCATCACATATGTGCCAGGCAATGGCTTCCCCCTCTCGGTCATCATCCGACGCTAAATACACGTTTTCATAACCGCCGCACTCTTTTATAGCGGTCCGGATTTTGGTGATTTGTGCGGCTTTTTCGCTCATCGCGGTAAATGTGGGTTCAAAATTGTTGTCTAGATTGACGTCCTTTAACCCGTTTTTAATTTCACGAATGTGCCCAAAACTGGCAATACATTTGTATCCTGCCCCCAAATAAGACTCTATTTTTTTACATTTAGCGGGAGATTCCACTATGAGTAATTTCATTTTATCGGGGTTTGGGTTTGGGATGACAGGTTTTGGAATACTGGTTGCCATGCTACTATGCGCCGGCGCGTTTTCATACGGGTTTTCTTTTGCTTTTTTTTTTACAATATATTGTCTCTTGGTCTTTGGCTTGAATTCACACGACATTTCGTTGTTGTAAGAACAGAACAACAAACAGAACAAACAGAACAAAGATATAGATTGTAAAACAATGGATTTATATTGATTTTCAGTTTTCAGAACTTGATACCGAGGTGGATGCTGAGGCAGAGACTGAGACGGATGCTGAGGCAGAGACAGAGGCAGATGAAGATGGAGCCTGCTTGGCTTTGTAGTCTTTCCACGATATTTTTACTGGGGCGGGCTTGGACAACTGTTTTTCCTTGCGTTTTTGCTCTTCATCCAGTTTTTCTGCCTTTTTAAGCGCGCTGTCCACGTAAATCTTTTTCAATAACTTTCCGACTTCAAACGAGCCTTCATGCTGGTCCATTTTTCCGTCTTCAATCATTTTTAATACCGCAATCAATTGAAATAAAATAGGAAGGTCAATTTCATCCTTTTTTACTTTGTTGAAAATGTCAGTATAATTGTTAAATAGAAAATTGCAACGACTTACGCACATCGTGTCAAACTGCGATGCGTTGGATTTAGCCAACCTAGCATATTCCTTTTTTAGGTTTAACAGCGTTAATACGTCTGAACGAATTGCGTCGCTGTGTTTTAATTGACGGATCGTTTCTGTTTGGTCAACCGTTTCGTTTGCGTTGATCATTTTTTGAAGTTGGATTCTCTCCATTTCATTCATATTAGGCATGACTGACTTTGGTTTTTATAATATATTTTGTTTTATTATATTTATTAACTTTTATACGCAGAGTATATATACATTTTTTATAATTTTTTAATGTCAGAACCTGGACCTGGACCCGATGAATTGAATGGAGGTAAATATGCGCCGCCGCCAATTGTCGTGAATGGCGATCAAACGCCAGATAAACTTTTAAATGCGAACCAAACCGCTGGTAAAGAATTAAATATGGTGAATCAATTAAGTGGCGGAAAGAAAAGTCGCCGCCGCAATTCAAAGAAAACAGTTCGTCGTCGCAATAAAAATAACACACGTAAAGTAGTATTGAGAAAACGAACAAGCAAGCAATATAAAAAAGACAAACGACATACTCGCGCAAAACACTATAATTTTATTGGAGGCAATGACGGCAACGGCGGCGGAATAACAGTTCCACAAGTTGGTGCTTCTTGTACGACGGGACCCAATTGTCCGGGTGCGATGAATGCGGGATTTATAGCAACCGCAAATCAAGCAACTGAAAACTCGTCAAATGACGGGTTTGTGGGTGACGGGTTTGTGGGGGGTAAAAGAAGAAAAACGAAAAAAGGTGCAAAGAATTAGAAGAAAAATCATTGTTTTTATATGACAATAGTATAACAAGTGGTTGGTTGTTGTTTTTGTTTGTTGTGAAATAAAAAAATGAAAGTAAGCGATATTTTAATAACCATAATCATCATAATTATATTTCTTGGTCTGTATGTGTCTAATGTTTTAGCAATTGGGATTAAAAAGGTTCAGGACAATTGGCCGGTGTATCGGTGTAGCCCGACCGTCATGCCGTTTGCTGGAATATTTGGGCACGATGTAGGAGATAATTTCAATCAATGTATGCAGACAACCCAAACAAGTTACATGGAATACTTGATGTTGCCAATGAATTATATTTTGAAGTTGGTGGGGAATGTAGCAAGTAAGATTGTCAGCGATATAAACAGCGTGCGCGGGGTTATGGACCGCTTGCGCAATCAAGTAATGAGCATTATCCAGAACACGTTTGGTGTGTTGTTGAACATTGTCATTGGGTTTCAAAAAATCATCATTAGTTTGAGAGACTTAATTAATAAATTAGTGGGCGTGGTTATGACGCTGTTGTATATTTTACAGGGGGCGATGTTTACCATGCAAAGTTTGTGGAATGGTATTAACGGCAGTTTGGTACGGTCATTGGGCAGTGGATAATAGATTAGATGATGATGAACGATAAAGATAAAACGATTTGTATTCTAGTATTAGTATTTTGTAGTATAATAGTATATATAACACAAAATGAAACAAGAACGTGGTTTAATTATGGCACTTCATTCCGCATTGATTGCGTTGGTTATTTACGCCGCTATGCGGTTTATGAATGTGGACCCCCTGGTCGCGGAAGACCGCAGTTTGGTGATATTTGCTATATTACTGTTTTATATGATTGTATTTGGACACAATATGCCAACTAGTATAAATAAAAACATTGCGATTTTTTAGAGAACGAACAAGTCGGGTTGTTTAGATTTAGAGAGAGTTTGGGTGGTGGCGGATGTAAAAAGGAAAATAAATGTATATGTATATGTAGAAGTTGCGATTGGGTATGCCTCTTGTAGAACAAATCCAAAAAGTATTTCAAGGAATTATAGAAAATATTAACAAAAATGATGAAAAAGTAGAAGAAAAACTAAAAAAATTTAACTCGCTTGACCCTGCCGCCAAACGATTGCGACCAACCGAAGTGTTTTATGACATTCGTGAATTATACGGGCCTTCCACTTATTTGTCTCGGTATGGTGCCGACTTTTTAAAGGCAGCCGGAATTATATTTGTGGTAGCGGTTGGTGTCACATTTGTGAAATTAAGTGGGGACATAAACCAAATCCGTGAAAATTGGCCGCAAGAACGGTGCAAGCCCACAATCATGCCGCTTGCCGGATATATTAATGCTCCACCCGGGACTTCGCCGCTGAATTACACCGTTGAGAATTTTAACATATGCACGGTGGAAATGATAAATGCGGTGTTTAACAAGGCGGTGGAGTTTGTGTATTACATCATTTCCCAGATTATTTCCGTTTTTCGGAATGCCGTGAATTCGTTGCACAAAATCAGGGCTTTGCTGGACCGCATGCGCCAGGCGCTGAAAGAAATATTTGAAAAGTTGTTTAACATCATTTTGAATGTAATTATCCCGGTCCAGACCATCCTTATCAAGATGTTTGACTTTATGAAGAAAGTGCAGGGTATGTTGCTTACCTTTATTTACACGTTGATGGGAGCGTATATGACAATGGTGTCATTAGTGGGTGCTATTTTTGAAATTGTTATTATTATTTTGGTAGTGATGGCAATTGTTATTGCGATTTTATGGGCACTGCCGTTTGTTGGATGGGTGTACGCGTTGGCAATGACGATTATATTTTTATTGATTGCTATACCGCTCATTATTATTGGGGTGTTTGCTGGGCAAGTTATGAAACGGCGAGGAAGTTCGGTTCCAAGAGTGGATTAGATAATTTTTTGTAAGTATATAATATATAATTTAGGAATAATGGAATACAAGTTGTTTGGCGTTAAATTTCGTCTTGAAGTTGTTTTGATTTGCCTTGTTTTGGGTATTATCATCGGTGCTAACCTGTTTTGCGGGTTTTCTATGAGGCACTACATTGAGGGCATGAGTGATGCGGGTGCTGAGGCTGGTCGTCAGCAAAGGGCGGCTACCGCACAAAACAGACAGGCAAGTGGAGGCAATCCAAACGCAAATTTTTGCAAAATCCCCCGCAATAAGAATGACCCCAAATGCAAGGCTTAAAGTATAAGTATAAGTAAGCGTTGAAGTTGGAGAACGGATTGAAGGATATATTGAAGGGTTAATTTCAGATAAGATAATGCGATAATGATAAATATTTTGTCTATTTATTATTATATACAATCAACTATACATTATGGAGTTTAAATTATTCGGACTTAGGTTTCGTTTAGAAGTTGTGATTATAACTATTGTTTTGGGTATTCTTTTAGGGGCACATTTGTTTTGCGGATGTTGCCGTTATCCCATAACCGACCTCTTTTCATTTGGAAAGAAGTTTCATCTTCACGAGGGTTATACTGTGTCAGCCAACGACCAGGCGAATGTAGCAGAAGCAACCAAGGATATTATTTCCGCAAACAAGCAGTTGATGAACCAAAAAAATGGGGTTAAGGAAGTTATGACGAAACTCAGCGAAGGCCTGGGGTTGTTGGGGGACGGTGATAAGAAGAACTCCGGTGAAGTTGCTCCCCACGAAGAAAGCATCGCCGAAGGCATGCAGACTATGGGTGCGGGATTGAATGATACCAATAACGCCGATGTCGCATCTAGTTGGATCACCAAGGCCGTGTCATATTCATCCGAATTGGGATATATGGACTCTGTTAAGAAGGGTATGGCGGCGGTTGGCACCCCGGTTCCTCTTCCCGAAGGCGAATTGTTCTTTTTTAGCCAGAATCAATTTAAGCCGGAATGCTGCCCCGGGCCGTATTCCACCAGCACCGGTTGCGCTTGTATGACTTCTGAACAATGGAATTATTTGAATTCACGCGGCGGAAATCGCACCGGTGATACTGAATTTTAAATATAGCATCTTCCACGCACGCACATACACATACATACGCGCACACGCACACACATACGCACACATACAGTTATGCGATAACATCCGAAAAATCACTGAGATATGGGATGGAGCCGCGTGTTATTGGCATTGGTGTAATTGCTGTAATTGGTGATATGGATGGTGGCGAGGCGTCTGTAAAAGGCAAATATGCGGAAACATTGTGAATGGGACCGTGGATTAAAATTTGCAATGCTGAAAATAATTGACAGGCGCCGCCCAATATGTGCCACAATGAATGTAAGTACGGAAAATTTACTAGTTTGGTTCTATCTGCGAAAAAACAAATAGAACCTAATCCAATACAAATTCCGCTTAGATATGCAAACATTGTTCCGGCTTTGATACACACATAAAATGTGAGTGGTAATAAAATCGCCCCGGTAATTGCTGCGATTGATGGAGAATTTGGCAAGAAAATAATAAAAACACCGATAATTATAAACATTGCCGTCAAGTATATTTCAATACGAAAACCAAATACGGATAACAGTAGTCCGCACCACGCTATAATAGAAAACCCGCAATCAAGGCAGCCGACATATTCTCTCAGTGTTGCGTGATATATTGTTGAAAATATACCGAGAGCAATACACAAATAAATGGTGATGAGAAGTTGTTTTGGGTATCCGTCATTTTTACGCCAGCCCAGCCACCATTGAGAGATTGGTATAAACAGTGTAAAAAATACTAGGTGATAAAATGGGCTGGTTGCTGTTGCCCAGAACTCGGATATGTGGGGGGAAACTGCGTATTTTGGCTCTTGGGTAGTTGTATCCGCTTTTTTACAATAAAAACAATCTTCGCAGCACTGTGGTTTTTCTATTATTTTTACAAGTTCTTCCTTCAATTCTGGCGTGTTTGATGCGGAACATATAAATCGTTTAAATAATTGATATAATTTATCTTTTTTTTGTTCACTTTGTTTATTTAATTCTTTGGTATCTGGTTCTAATACGGGGTCTAATCCTTTGGATACGGGGTTTAATCCTTTGGATACGGGGTTTAATCCTTTGGATACAGTGTCTAATCCTTTGGATACTGTTTCTGAATGATTGGTATCTGTTTCTGTATTATTGGATACCGTGTCTAATCCATCGGATACAGTGTCTAATCCATCGGATACAGTGTCTAATCCATCGGATACAGTGTCTAATCCATCGGATACAGTGTCTAATCCATT
>JACCEC011922959.1_pt1 | contig 16970 bp, 16 predicted proteins | sample 7450121 | NCBI WGS metagenome assembly JACCEC01 (sample SAMN15323455, study PRJNA562643) | freshwater metagenome | isolation source: river surface water | place: USA:Blue River Watershed | collected 2017-08-18 | reverse complement strand
CACGGCTTCAAATGCCTGTGGAGTGTCAAAAAATACCGAAAGTTCATTACTTAGGGATACTATGAAGCAGGAAGAAAACGACAGTCTAAACAGCAATGTGTAGATTTGTGTAAGTTTTTCGTAACGGCTGCTTGTCTTATTCTGTAAATTCAACAACGTGACCAGAAACAATAACTTTGTACTTTCGAATAAAAGGAAAAAAAGAATGCTTAATTTCTACTGTTTCATTAATTATTGCTTTTGAACCTCCCACAATATTTGCATTAGATAACATATTCGCTCTTGCTTCTGCTATCAATGCTTTTTTTGAAAGTCCACCAAAAATTAAAAAATACACCGCACGTGATTCACCTTGAACACTTGCAACAACTTCAAAATTTTTTTTTGATAATACAACCTCAGTTGTGTGATTATTTAAGTTTGTCGTTAATCCTGAGTGCATTGCACAACTTGAGAATAAAAAGGTCATCCCAATTAACAGAAAAAAAATCTTCATATTTGTAAATTTAGTTTTTCCTACTCCTCTGGCTTTTCGGATTTTGCCCCGTTTTTTCAGTGGTTGCTGGTCTCCACTTTAACCTCACAAATCTATCAAATACAAGCCGAATAACAAGGCTCATTTTGGCCCCCTCAAGACTAAATAGTCACTCTAAATACCAATATGTCACTAACAGTGACATTGAGAAAATATCAGCCATTTTACACTAAAAAATCAGTCTAATTTTATTCATTTTCCCGAAAAAATAGGGGAATATAGCAGATGCACCTATTTTTTTTGCTTTCACTATGAATAACCGATTACATTCGACTAATCTTTTTAATAACTTATCAATCACCTGACTACTATGAAATTTAATGAACTAAACACTACCAGATTTGGCAGTAAAATTAGAAGACTCCGTGAACTTCAAAACCTTACCCAAGATTATGTTGCCCAGAAACTAGAAATGTCCACCACAGGCTATGGAAAAATAGAAAGAGGAGAATCTGACTTGTCTCAATATAAAATGGGGAAAATTGCTGAAATTATAGGATTTACAATTGAAGAAATCATTCAGTTCGATGACGATATTTTACTTTCAAAAGTTCAGTTAAATCAGACCGACTTAACACAGCAAGATAAGATTTCGCATCAAATTACTCTTTTGAAACAAATGGCTAATTTGCTAAGAGAAGAAAATGCTTTTCTCAAAAAAATTATCCTTAATTGGCAAAATTCGCCTTCGAATCTCTGAAGTACTCAAAACTTAAGAATATAAAGTTTTATTTGATAGATACTTTTTCTATGTGACTATTGAACTATCGTATCTTTAGTCAAGATTTCCATTATAGGTATGTTTTGGTTTTTTATACCTCAAAATTACCCTATTTTGGAAATCTTTTTATAATTTATACTGCTTCTTAGTTCAAAGTCAGAGTATTATCATTTTAATTTAAAAAGATATATTAACTTATCACAATCTATGAACTCACTTTTATCCATGAATTTATCTAAATTTCGAGATACATATACTTCATCGCCGATTATGGATGACCGAAAATCTAACGTGCGAAGATTTGATTTTATACGATATAATTGCCTTAAATTTAGAGCTAAATAACATTCATTTTCTATTGCATAAATTCTCCATATAAGATCTTTTGATTTGTCTCCCTCAACCTCTTCATTTGCTAACTCTATTTGAAGGATTTTTCTTTGGTTATTGTGAATAACTTTATTATTATTATTATTATTATTATTATTGTCATAATCGTAGGCATATGACACATTGAATAAGAAAGCCTCTTCCGTTCCATCATTATATGTTAGAGTAAAAAGTTTGTTTTTTAGAATTTCAATTTGGGGTAACTTAGAGTTTAGATAATCACTTGTTTTTTTTTCAAATATGTTTTGTAAAGTATTAACATTAAATCTTTCATTAGATTTAATGTCTAAAGCATATAAAGAATTTTTAATTATATCTTTAGTTGGTTTTACTCCCCAAAAAGTAAGGTCATCAATATCAATTAATTCGGGTAAACTTTCAACAATAACAATTTTATATTGACTATAATCATAATTTTCGAGTTCTTTTTTAGGATCACTAAAGATTACTTTTGATAATACAAGTCTAAATTTGGCATTACTAATTGGGGTTTGGTTAAAATAGTAATTATTTAGAAAATCATTATCACTAGTCAATTCCGTTGATATCACACTACTATTGGTATTTAATAATTTCAAAATTGAATCGTTTAAAATTACAATCTCATGATTGAGATTACTAATTTCTATCTCTTTTTGTAAATTTTTTTGCTTTTGATTAATTTCAATTTGCGAAATTTTCTGTTTATGCTCAAGCTCAAGCTGTGAAATCACCTTGTTTAATCTATCAATTTCAATTTCATTTGTTTTACACTTTTTCTCAATTACTGAGTAATTAGACGTTAATTCAGCTTTTGATTCTTGCAATTCTTTATTCTCATTGATTAAAGAATAAATTTTATCTGTTAAAATAGTTATTTGTTCTCTTAATTCAGATTTGTTCATCTTTTCAATGCCCTGGGAAAACAATATCGAATTTGATACAAAATATAATGTCAATAAAAGCGTAAATTTTAATTTCATTTCTTTATTATTTGATTCGGGTTTAAACTATGGTAAAATCATAAAAATATAGGAATAAAGAACCAACTAATTTTCATTTATGACTACATGCCAAAATTTTATCACTTTCTCGAAAAAGTCAATATCTTTAATAAGTTGACTCTTCGTCTTCATTATCATCTTTATCCTGTTTGTTTTTTATTGATTTCTTTTTAAGCTTTTCTCTATTCAATACTTGTATAAGAGCCTGATTATTATAAACTAAAATGGAATTTTTACTTTCATAATTATTTTTATACTCTCGGAGTTCGAAATTAATGAGGTTTATCTTAAATGTAGTTACTAATTTATTATTAACTATTGATGTTTGTCCTTTGCCCGTTAACATAAGTTCACGAATCACATTATTGAAACATGTAAGGGAAGTTTGGTAATTTACAATTTTAGGCTTTTCTGACGAGGTATATAAAAATAACTTTCCGCCATTATCATAGGATGATTTCCCCCATTGTACAATATCATAATCAATCTCATAGTCTAAAAATGTATAAGATTGATTAGATTGTACATTTTCAAGCACCCAACCTTCATTATTTAAAAAATTTCGAATATTATCTAAATCTGTTGATTGCATTTTTAGCAATTGATGCTTATTTAGACACCCAGATTGTGATTGCCCATAGACAATTTTTATACTTATCAGGAGCAATAATAATATTTTTTTTATCATATAAAACCTATTTATTATTTGTCTGGCACTACAAGTGCAGTGGTATCTACCCCAACACTTTCCTCATTATACTCCCCCTCAAACATATGAGCGTCCAAATCTAAAGTTGCTACTGTAATAAACACTGTTGAACCATTACGAACAATTCGTACTACTTGATCTTTATTGCTTAAGGTTACTCTACTTTTATCGTTATTTTCAGTCAATTTAGTATAGCCTTTAATTGATTTTTCGATAGCTGACATAATTTCTTTTTCTTTACCTATGGCTTTTCCTGTTAAATTAATTTCATACATATAACCTTGTACTTTTGCATCTGCATCAAATTCATCTTTTATGTACCACTCACTCGGTGTTTGTTTGTAATAATTTCCCAAAATATAAAAATTATAAGAAGCATCGGCCGACATCAACTGATTTGTTAAAACCCGGTGTTCATAAGTATATTGAGGAATTTTATCTTGTGGAAACTTTAATTTCTGTAGAACAGTACCAATTCTATCATTAATCTTAAATCCTTCAGGAGATCCAACATTAATTTTCTCTATAATAGATTCCATTGCAAAGTAGTCTGTTTTTATTTTATCTAGAGATCCTACATTTCTTTTTGAGGCAATAAAAAAATTAACCAAACGATAATACGAGTCTTCTTGTGTCACATCAAACTGTGGGTTAATAATGTATTTCCCTTCCTTATCTACAAAACCAACTTTATCTGCAGCTCTAATAAGTGCTAGATTATTGATAAACGGAGTTGCAAAATCAAACTGAGGGTTAATCACAATTTTACCTTCTTTATCTACATATCCCCAAGACGAATTGTACCTATCTTTACTAACTTCAAATGGAGCAATAACATTATCACCGAAAGCTAACACCCCATCAAATTGTGGGTTAATAATAACTTTCCCTTCTTTATCACACCATCCCCATTTTCTATTTTGCTCAAACTTATAAAAGCCCTTTGAATCGACTTGTAAATTCTCATATTGTGGATTAATAACGTATTTCCCCTCTTCATTAATCAAACCCCATTTTTCACCTAATTTAACAGTTGCCAATCCATCGCTAAAACCGATATCATCGGTTTCATCAAACTGATAATTGATTATTAATTTCCCTTCTTTATCAATAAAACCCCATTTACCATTTTCATTGCGGACAGCACATTTCCCTTCTCTAAATAACTTTACATCTTGAAATTGTTGATTAATAAGTACTACACCCTCTTGATTCACAAAACCCCATAGATGTCCATTTGATTTTATATGGTTTGGATTATTGTCAGTTACAGGACTAACTGTTGCTACTGTATCTATAATTTCCACGTCTCTCAATGACGTCCTGAATGCCGCAAGACCATCACTAAACGACATCACCTCCACCGCATCTTTAAGTATTTTAATAATTTCCCCTTTCCTATTAATAATCGTAGGAGCTCCATTTTCTGTAACCGCCCAAGCTATAGACTCATGTCTAAATTCAGTCGCATATTTGTATGTAGCTGGAATAGTGTATTTACCACTTTCATCAATATATCCCCATTTTTCTGATGCATCTTGTACAAGAGCAATACCATCGTAAAAGGGATACGCTTGCATAAATTGAGGATTGATAACTATTTTCCCATCTCTATCAATATATTGATAAGATTTGCCATTTTTTACGGGAATTAATTTTAATTCCTCACTACTACAAGAAGTGAGAGTCGTAAAGCCTAAGAATAGAAGAATATAGTAAAAATAAGTTTTCATTTTAATTTTGTAATTTAGATAAACAAGATTATTTTACTTTTCTATATTTAAAAGTATTCCCCCTTCCCATATAGCTTAATGTCAAATATTCTTTATTGATATTAACAATATACCAACACATATCGGATTGAGCAGAGGATATAAATCTATCTTTTTCTTTCATCCCATTATCTTTATCCAATTCATTCATACACTGATCAGCTACAACAATTGTTTCTTCATCCCAACCAGTAAAGCCTACCGTCATCTCTTTCCTTTTATCACCCTCAAACATCAAATAATTTTTTTTATCATCAACACTTTGCCATTTACCTTGCAACATTTGCTTGATAGTTGCTTGAGTAGCAATAGTAGTATTTTTTGTTTGAGCAGTTATAGTTTTACTGTAGAATAAAAAAATAAATAAAATAAAAGCGGATTGTCTCATTGTTTTTTAGTTTCAAATACCTTCCTACTCATCTGGCTTTTCGGATTTTGCCCCGTTTTTTCAGTGGTTGCTGGTCTCCACTTTAACCCCACAAATCTATCAAATGCAACCTGAATAACAAGGCTCATTTTGCCACTCTCAAGACTAAATAGTCACTCTAAATACCAATATGTCACTAGCAGTGACATTAAGAAAATATCAGCCATTTCACACTAAAAAATCAGTCTAATTTTATTCATTTTTCCGAAAAAATAGGGGAATATAGTAGATGCACCTATTTTTTTTGCTTTCGTTGAACCTTATTGTTTATTTCGAATCATTCATTTTTTTATTAACCAAATAACCACATGTCTAATATGGAATTTAGCGAGGCCAACGCAATACGATTTGGAAAAAAAATCAGAAAACTCAGAGAGTTAAAGAATATGACTCAAGAATATGTTGCTAAAAGAATTGAGATGTCAATTTCGGGATATGGAAAAATCGAGAGAGGTGAATCCAATTTATCTTTGTATAAAATGGAAAAAATTGCTAAAATAATTGGTTTTGACATTGACGAAATTGTTCAATTTGATGAAGAGGAACTTTTGATAAATGTCAAAGCTAAAAATCCAAGCGAGGGGGGGGATACTAATATGCCTAATCAAGAAGTCAAGCTTCTCGAACAAATTATCGTACAACTCAAAGAGGAAAATGCTTTTCTCAAAAAAATTATCCTTAATTGGCAAAACTCGCCTTTGGGTCAATAATACCCAAAGGCGGAAACGCAAACTTAAAATACATACGCTTTTAGTAGATTATCTTTCTTCATCAGTAAGTTCTTTTTATAATTAATAATCGAATCAAATTTAATTTATTAGACCCAGTACACCTTGGGGCATTTAACTGCATGCCTTCAATAAAAAATAAATAATTATTATCCATACAATAAACCCCATACAGCCTGTACCAGTAGGATTAGTACTTCCACAATTCGGACATTTATTGCTTGTAGCGTATGGGTAATCGCATTTTGAACATTTTGCCATTTTTATCATCTTCTTACCTACTCATAAGGCCTTTCGGATTTTGCCCCGTTTTTGAAAATGGTTGCTGGACTCCACACAAATCAATGATTTTTTATCAGAAAAATCATATAAAAAATACTATTTTGATTAGGGACAAAGCTATTCATTCGTTTTCAAAAAACAAGGCTCATTTTGACACTCACAAGACTAAATAGTCACTCTGAGTGTATTTCTATCAATTTTTAAAAAAAATAAAATTCTAGTTGGTCACTAAAGCATGAGAGAGGGAGATGCTAAAATAAAAAAAGTCCCAACCTCTTTCGAGATTGGGACTTCTGCGTACCCGGAGCCGGAGTCGAACCGGCACGAGTGTAACCTCATTGGTGTTTGAGACCAACGCGTCTACCAATTCCGCCATCCGGGCAGTCCGCTTTGGGATTGCAAAACTACTAAAATATTTTTATAATCCAAAAAATATCCTTAAAAAAATAAATATTTTTTAAGGATATTTTATTGAAGATACTTTCTACTCAAAAAAACTTAAATTCTTATTATTTCTGCTCCAATGGCATTCAATCGCTTATCTATATCTTGGTATCCTCTGTCGATTTGTTCGATATTATCGATAATACTTGTACCATCAGCGGAAAGAGCCGCAATCAACAAAGATACCCCTGCACGAATATCTGGTGAAGTCATTCGAATTCCTCTCAAATTATGTTCACGGTTCAAACCAATCACATTGGCACGGTGTGGGTCACAAAGAATAATTTGGGCTCCCATTTCTATCAATTTATCGACAAAAAACAATCGACTCTCAAACATTTTCTGATGAATCAATACAGCTCCTTTTGCTTGTATGGCTGTTACTAATATAATCGAAATCAAGTCAGGTGTAAAACCAGGCCAAGGAGCATCGTAGATAGTCAGGATAGAACCATCAATCAATGAACTAATTTCATAATGTTTTTGAGCAGGTATGAAAATATCATCTCCTCTGAATTCCATCTGAATACCCAATTTCTTGAATACATCTGGAATGATTCCCAACTCTGGAATTTGACAATTTTTAATAGTAATTTCGGATTGTGTCATAGCCGCCAAACCGATAAAACTTCCGATTTCAATCATATCTGGCAACATGGTATGCTCGCAACCACCCAATTCTTTTACTCCTTCAATCGTAAGTAAATTAGAGCCGATTCCTTCAATTTTAGCTCCCATTCGGGTAAGCATCTTGCATAATTGCTGTAAATATGGCTCACAAGCAGCATTATAAATCGTTGTTTTTCCTTCCACCATAGCGGCAGCCATCAACACATTGGCAGTTCCAGTCACAGAAATTTCGTCCATCCATACATAAGCACCTCTCATATTTGAACCATCAACGCTATAAAAAGCATCATTAGGCTCATAGCTGAAAGTCGCCCCTAACTTTTGAAAACCCGTAAAGTGCGTATCTAATGGACGACGACCAATTTTATCGCCGCCAGGTCTTGGGGCTTTCCCTTTACCAAAACGGGCTAACATCGGTCCTAACAACATAATAGACCCTCTTAAAGAGGCAGCTTTTTCCTTATATGCTTCCGTTTCGAAATATTCAAAATTTACTTCATCTGCTTGGAAACTATACGAGCCTTCTGCCACTTTTTTACGTTTTACCCCCATGTCTTCCAATAGTTCCATCAATTTATTGACATCACGAATATTGGGAATGTTGTGAATCGTCACCGGCTCCTTAGTCATCAACACCGCACAAATAATTTGCAATGCTTCATTTTTAGCCCCCTGCGGGACGATTTCGCCTTTAAGTTTTTTTCCTCCTGTAATTTTAAAAGATGCCATTGTCTATTTTCAAGCTAATTTGTACTTTATTTGTCTATGAATTTTCGTCTTTTGTTTTTCCTTAGTTTTTCTTTCTCTTGTTTCCATTGAAATTTCTATCGGAATGTTTGTGGTAGGGACTACCGTAACTTTTCCCTCGGTCGCTTTTTTCACGATCTCTGAAACGTTCATTCCCCCCACTTCGCTCACGCTCTTTATTGGCATAAAAGCTTGTGGCTGTTCGCTGGCGATGCGAGCTTCCATCTCTCGGAGCAGATTCCAATAAACCTTCTTTTCTCAAATCATTTATTTCTGCTTGTAATTTATAATCCGAAAGCTCCAAAATTTGCTGTAAGCAATCTCCTGTTTCAATCATATCTTTATTCCACGACTGATAAAAACCTTTCATCAACCTCACCATATACGATACAAATGCCTTTCTTTCCTCATAATCACTCGTTGCCAATGCTTTTGCTACTAAAAGCTCTAAATTTCTGCCATATAAACGATGTTTGAGCTGATGCTGATTATACAAAACTGTCATCGGCTTTTTCCCCAATATCTCTTTAGGTGGCGGAGGAAAAGGGCTATCGACATCTAAGTCAAAATTAGTAATGACATACAAATCATCCCATAATTTTTTTGAGTAATCAACTCCCTCACGCATATTCGGGTGAATCTGACGCATGAGTTCTATCAAAATATGGGCATATTTGGTGCGTTGGTCTTTCTCGGGTAAGCTGACAATATAATCTGCCAACTTTTGAATGTTGCTTCCGTATTCTTTCACAGAATTATTAAATCAAATTTGATGTTCAAAATGGTACGCTAATTTCTCATTTTAAAGGTATAAAGTTACATTATTTTCGTTTATATCCCACAATGAAAGGCAAAAGTAAGAAAAAATAAACTTTGGGTTAAATTTTTCTCTAATTTTGAGTAAAAATTCATTTTTAGGTATGTCAATAAATGCTAAAAAGGCGGTTTTCTTATTTTCCCTGTATGCTTTTCTTAGTGGCTGTAGTCCAGTTATTACTAAAAATATATTGGAAGAAAGCACACTACCCAAGCGTGAGTTCCGGGCTGTTTGGGTAGCTACTATTGATAATATCGATTGGCCATCCAAAAAAGGATTGCCTTCGGAAATGCAGCAACAGGATTTTAGAAATATTCTCCAACAACAACAGAGCTATGGTATGAATGCTGTTTTGGTGCAAGTACGTGCCGCCGCTGATGCTTTTTATACCCGTAGCCGTGAACCTTGGTCGGAATGGTTATCTGGCGAGCAAGGAAAAGCTCCTTCTCCATTCTATGACCCTCTAACATTCATGATTCAAGAAACTCACCAAAGGGGAATGGAATTTCATGCTTGGCTAAATATGAATCGAGGAACTTATAGAAACTCGAAATCTATCTCTTCAGACCATATTACCTTCATCAAGCCAGAATGGTTTTTAACTTATGGAGGAAATAAGTTTTTTAACCTCGGCATTCCTGAAGTCCGTGACTATATCGCATCCATCGTCGTTGATATTATCAAAAATTATGATGTAGATGGTATTCATTTCGACGACTATTTTTATCCTTATGTATTGCCGAATGAAACTCTACGAGATTACGACACTTTCTTGAAATACAATAAAAATTTCAAATCTATCGAGGATTGGCGAAGAAATAATGTCGATTGGGTTATTAAAAATATTTCAGAGTTGATAAAAAAAGAAAACCCAAGAATAAAGTTTGGTATCAGTCCTTCGGCAGTTTGGCGAAATAAAAGCAAAGACCCTGAAGGCTCAGCCACTAATGCCGGACAACCTTCTTATGATAACCTCTTTGCTGATACCCGAAAATGGATACGTGAAGGATGGATTGACTATATTATGCCACAAATATATTTCAGCTTCGAGTCGGATAAAGTACCTTACCAAACCCTTACAGACTGGTGGGCTACCAATGTACTGACTCGCCATTTGTATATTGGACATGCTGCCTATCGATTGAAAGCAGAAAGCTCCGAGCCAGGGTGGAATAAACCTTCTCAAATTTCTAACCAAATTCGCTATAATCGCTCCCGAAAAAATGTCTATGGTAGTGCTTTTTTTAGTGCCAAATCACTCAGTAAAAATGATTTATCTCTCAGTGATTCTCTCAAAAAACTATTCTCTCGACCAGCTTTAATGCCTAAAATGCCATGGAAAGATAATATTTCTCCACTCCCCCCGAAGCTCTTGCAGGCCAATAAGAAATCGGATAAAAGTATTGAAATTTTGTGGCAAGATTCTCCTCAAAAGCCTCGAGATAAAGAAGAAACTTATGCCTTCGTAATTTATCGTTTCAATGCGGATGAGATAATTAATATCGAAAATCCTTCGAAAATTGTAGCAATTGTTCGAAACGAAGGTGTGCTTATTTACCAAGATAAAAGCATATCTTTGCAAAAAAAATATAAATACGTCGTTACGGCATTGGATAGGTTGCATAATGAAAGTGCTGCCAGTAATGTTGTTCATCCAAAATAAGCATCGTTATATGGGTTTTGTACTTTGGCTAAAAAAAATCATTTGGCTTCTGATAATTTATATCCTACTGAGAGGATTATTCCTGATTTTCAATTATACCTCTTTCGATAAAATCGAGTATGCTGCCATTCTTCAAGCTTTTGTAGCGGGTGTTCGCTTTGATTTATCTGCTATCTTTATTTCAAATGTACTATTAACTATCTTTACTTTTTTACCGATTTTTAAGCAAACATCAAAACAAGAAAAGTTTTTGCAAATCTTGTATTATGGTATCAATATTCCACTTTTTTGGCTTAATATTGCAGATATCGAGTATTATAAATTTATTGGAAGAAGAACTATTTTCGATATTTTTGGCATTATCGGAGATATCCGACAGCAAGCTTTTAGTTTATTGAAATCTTATTGGTATTTACTCCTCATTTGGTTGCTAATTTCGTTACTTTTCATCAAAGGGGCAAAAATCATACAAAAACAAGCCTCCCTACAAAATTTAAAACCTCAAAAAACTACCTATCGGCTATTGGTTTTAATCGGCTTATTAGGATTCACTATTTTGATTTTCCGAGGAGGTTTTCAGGAAAAACCATTAAGAATCAATCAAGCTTTTGGACAACATGATGCCCATTTGGGTAATTTGACACTCAATACCAGTTTTACTTTTTTGACAACTATTGATGCTAAAGGAACAGAAAAAGTCCACTTTTTTAGCTCAAATCAGGAGGCTTTGCAAATTATCCAAAATAATAGCATAAAAATTGACATAACTGCCCCAAAAACGAATGTAGTTATTATTATTTTAGAGAGCTTTGCCCGTGAATACATGGGCTATCGCAATAAATATCGAGGTTATACCCCTTTCTTGGATTCTTTGGCGGCAAAAGGAGTTTTTATGGAAAATTGCTTTGCAAATGGGCGTGAGTCAATCATGGCTGTGCCAGCAATTACCGCCTCCATTCCTCAGTTGATGGACGAACCTTTTATCACTTCGAAATACCAATCGAATAAATTTCGGGGGATTGGTACGTTGATGAAAGAAAACAATTATACTTCACTTTTTTTTCACGGAGCCAGAAATGGTTCCATGGGTTTTTATGCTTTTTCACAATTGGCAGGTTTTGACAGCTATTTTGGTTTGAATGAATACCCTAAAATAAAAAAAGATAAAGATTTTGATGGAAATTGGGGAATTTTCGATGAACCATATCTTCGGTATTTTGCAGATGAATTAAACAAAACCCCAACACCATTTCTCTCTTGTGTATTTACGCTAAGCTCACATCACCCATACGCCATTCCTCGTCAGTATTGGTATCGTTTTCCAAAAGGGAAAGCCCCCATACACGAAAGTATCGGATATAGTGACTTTGCCTTAAAAGAGTTTTTTGCTTATGCCTCCCAGCAAACTTGGTTTCAAAATACTTTATTTATCATTACTGCCGACCATACACAAATGAATACCGAGGCTGCTTATCGCTCCACAATTGGGCAATATCGAGTGCCATTGTTATTATTTCACCCCAATCCAAAAATTCAAAACCTCCTAAAGCAGCAAATAGATACACAAAAAATCTGCCAGCATGTGGATATTTTCCCTACCATTTTAGACTTTTTACAACTCAAAAAAGATAAACTTTTACCTTTCGGACATTCTATATTTGATCCAAATCCCAGCTATGCTTTCAACTATAATTCGGGGGTTTTTCGATTGTTTTTTTCAAATAATAAACAAAAAATTGATTATATAGAAATGGATATCGATGGAAATACACTTTTCTTTGATGAGCAAAAAAATAGAATCCTACCCAAACAGCAGGATTCTGACAAACTTTCTCAAGTACTAAAAGCTTATGTTCAATATTATCGTAATGGTTTAATCGACAATACTTGGCTAAATTATTGAGGCTGTCTTTTGCTCCAAAAACTTGCCAATAAGGAGCCATTCACATTCATGATTGGACCAAAGAGTGCTGGAGCAATACCGACTGTTGCTAATTTTCCCATCGACTTTGCCAATCCCGAAGCTAAACCTGCATTTTGTAAGCCAACTTCAATCGCAACTGTTCGGCAATCTTGTTCAGAGAGTCTGAACATTTTTGCAGCAAAATATCCCAAAGTAAAACCTCCGATATTATGTATAAATGTAGCTAAAATAAGTGTTAGCCCAACCGTTTGTAAAGATTTTTGACCTGTTGCCGTAATAATCATAATAATTACAGCAATTCCTGCCATAGAAATCTTGGGTAAAATACTTTGCATCCAACCCCCTTTTTCTTTCAACAATTTATTTATTAAAAACCCCAAACCAACAGGTAAAATAATCATTTTAGAAATATCCCAAGTCATACTCCAAAAATCTACTTCAACAAACTCACCACCTAAAATTTTCATCAAAAAAGGAGTCAAAATAGGTGCTAAAAGTGTCGCAAAAGAAGTAATGGTAATAGACAATGCCACATTCGCTTTTGCAATATAGGACATCACATTCGATGCCAAGCCACTCGGAGAAGTTCCAATCAAAATAATTCCAGCAGCTACTTCTGGCGGAAAATCAAAAAAAGAGGCAATAGCATACCCTAACAAAGGCATAATAGTAAATTGGCAGACCAATCCGATTATTACAGCCTGAGGCATTTTGATGATACCTACAAAATCATCATAGCTCATGGTAGTCCCCATTCCAAACATTATGATTTGAAGTAAGGGGATAATAAGTTCTTTGAGCTGAAAATCGCCTATGCTAAGAAAATATTCTGGAAATAAATAGGCTGTTCCCGCTGCGATAATTATAAAGATAGTAAAAGAATAGGTTTTCATAATCGTCTATTAAGATAAATTGAATTGAAAATTAGGCTTTAGGGTGTGCTTGTTCAAATATTTTCTTTAATTTTTCAATCGAATTATGTGTATATATTTGTGTGGCTTGCAAACTGCTATGGCCCAATAATTCTTTAATCGAATTGAGTTCTGCCCCTCTATTCAGCAGGTGTGTCGCAAAACTATGACGCAACACGTGAGGGCTTTTCTTTTCCAAAGAAGTAACCATCCCAAGATATTTTTTCACCATACGTTGAACAAACATCGGATAAGCTTGTTCGCCACCATCTGTTAAAATCAAATAATCATTTCCCTGAATTATTTCTTTTCCTGCATCGAGATATGTTTTAATAAGTTGTACCAAAGTCAAATGTATCGGTATAATTCGTTCTTTGTTTCCTTTCCCTAATACCTTGATAGTTTGATTATACAAATCTACCGAACTAATTTTTAAATGTATCAACTCTGACAATCGGATGCCAGTGCCATAGAGTAGTTCAATAACGAGTTTATCTCGCAGACCTGTCCAATCATCGGCAAACTCGATTGTTTCTAAAAGATTTTCTAAGGGAGCTTCTTCGACATATTTAGGTAATTTCTTTTTCTTTTTGAGAGCTTGTATTTTAGCCATCGGGTCTATTTCGATGATTTTTTCACGAAGTAAATAGGCATAGAAGCTTCTCAAAGTGGCTATTGCTCGATTAATAGTAGCATTCTCAGCCTTTTTCTCAACCATACTTGCCACCCAAGAACGAATGATAGCATAATCAGCTTTTTCTGGAGCTATATTTTCGTAGTACTTTTTTAGATACTTACAAAATTTTTGCAAATCACTTTCATACGATTTGAGCGTGTGCGGGCTGAGGTGTTTTTGGCGATGTATGTAGTTTAAAAACGAAGAAACCATATTAACGAAATAATTTCCGCTAATATGGTTTAAAATATATTAGTTTGCAATATTTTGTGTTCAAACAATTTTAATTGCTTTCTAAAATATTACATTTCTTCGTTTTGTCTCAATTTACCGACATAAGTAGCATGAATAATTTCGTTACGACGGGCTACTGATGGTTTTTCGAAAGCTTGACGCTTACGCAACTGACGTAAAACACCTGTTTTCTCAAATTTTTTCTTAAAACGCTTCAACGCTTTATCAATAGATTCGTTTTCTTTAACGTTAATTACTAACATATATATACACCTCCTTTTGTTTGGGTTGCAAAATTCGGTATTTTTCATTGGAAAAACAATTTTTTATAAAAAAAACTATCTTGTTTTCTCCTTATTATCAAATAAATAGCTTATTTCGCAACAATATTAAGAAAATTATGAAAAAAGCTGTTATCGATTTAGGAACAAATACCTTTCATGTATTGATTTTTGAGGATAAAAAATTAGTTTTTAATCAATCTATCGCCGCAAAAATCGGAATGGGAGGCATCAGTGAGGGAATTATCTCCGAAGAAGGCATACAAAGAGCTTTATCTGTCTTAACACAATTTCGAGGCATCATCGAGACTTATGGAATCGATATTAACGATGTAAAAGCATTTGGTACTAGTGCCATTAGGAATGCTTCAAATCAGGAAACATTTGTTGAACGGATACGACAAGAAACAGGTATTAGAATTACAGTTATTTCGGGAGATGAAGAGGCACAACTGATTTATCAAGGAGTATTAGCGGCAATGCCCATCCCTGAGACTTCCTTAGTAATGGATATCGGAGGCGGAAGTGTAGAATTTATCATCGGTAAAGAAAATACCATACTTTGGAAACAAAGCTTCGAAATTGGTGGACAACGATTAATAGATAAATTCATGAAAACCGACCCAATTTCAAGACGTTCGATTGATTTTATGGACGATTTTCTCCGTGAACAATTATTACCATTAGCAAACGCATGCCATCAATATGCTCCTAAAATACTGATTGGCTCTTCTGGGTCATTTGATACTTTAATTGATATGTACCATGCCAAATACCATCTCGAAAAAGATGAAAAAGTAGCTTTTAATTATGAATTATCTGAATTTTATTGGGCTTACGAGCAACTAGTCTTTCAGAATCGTGATGCCCGTTTGGCTATACCGGGAATGATTCCACTTCGTGTAGATATGATTGTAGTAGCTATGTGCCTTATTCGCTTGGTAATTCAGAGTTTAAATATCCAAGAGATTAAAGTTTCAAGTTATGCTTTAAAAGAAGGTGCAATGATACATTTCTCTTGATAAATCAAAACCTCAACAAAAGTCCGGCAACTAAAGCATTTTCATTATCTGTTTCGTCGGTCAATCGTCTTTTTCTATAAATATATCGATAGCCTAACTCACTTTCGATATGTTTTCCGAAAGCATGATTAAATGTAATTCCCATTTGATTTTGTTCATATTTTTTAGAGGAATTTGGAGGAACACCTAATAGAAATTCTTGAAGAAAAACCAAATCATTTGAATTAGTAATAGGGTATCTGTACTGAAAACGCTCACGTAATCTTCCCGTTGTTCTATCTGTAAAAGTTCGATATTCATATTGTGTACGGCACTGCAACGTACCTTTTCCAATTTTTTTAAACCACTCGATACCAGGTGTATATCTCCATTCGACCGTAGCTTTTCGTAGAAAATCTGCAGCATTGCCCAACAAAGGATACGAATGCCAACGAGAAAGGGCAAAACTATATAACCAATTCCCTCGACGATAACCAACAGTTATCCTTTGGGCATCTAACAATGGACTATTGAGAAAATTCATTTTCGATATCCTAAAATCGTTTTGACGACGGTAGGCAACATCTGTCGAGACAGATATTTTATTAAATTGCTTACTAATCAATATTCTCGACCATACCGAAGCATGAGAATATGTTTGGGCTTGTATTCGGCAAGCAATTACCATAATTAAGAATAAAAATAAAATTCTCAAACGCATAAAACTAAAATCTATCATAAAGCAAAAAGACTCAGCACTAAAATTTTACAAAAATATATTAAATTGAGATTAAAACACATTAAAAAATTTGCTTACATAAAATCTATGAAGGATATTTTTGTCGATAAAATTTATTTGAATTATTAAATCAGTACAGACAAATCACTTGATGAAGCGTCGATTAATGCTTATCTTTGAATAAAGATTTATTATCATTCCAAAATGAAAGCAAAATATATTAATCCATATAGTTATAAAATTCAATGACAAATTATGCCACATCCTTTTTTAGCATTTCATCTGGGTTAGCTGATAAATCAGTCTTATTTCCCATCCATGCCTGATTTGATTCCGCATTAACTCCTACGGAATGT
>JACCEC013034012.1_pt1 | contig 16979 bp, 11 predicted proteins | sample 7450121 | NCBI WGS metagenome assembly JACCEC01 (sample SAMN15323455, study PRJNA562643) | freshwater metagenome | isolation source: river surface water | place: USA:Blue River Watershed | collected 2017-08-18 | reverse complement strand
GCCACCATGATCGCGATGCAGATGGGATAGCCGTAGGGATGCCGCAGCTCCGGCATGTTCCATGGAAGGGCTAGGCCCTGGGTTTCGGCCTGAAAATTCATGCCCCACACACCGGCCAAAAACGTGAGGGGAATAAAAATTGAGGAGATCACCGTGAGCACTCGCATGATCTCGTTGGTGCGGAGAGCCACGGATGAAAGGTACATTTCCATATTGCCCGAGGCCATGTCGCGGTAGGATTCGATAAGGTCCATGATCTGCACGGTGTGATCGTAGCAATCGCGCAGGTAGACTTTGGTGTCGCGTGTGAGCAGGCCGCTTTCGTCGTGGAGCAGCGCGCTGATGACTTCCCGCTCGGGCCACACAAACCTGCGCAGGTGTGCGAGCAGTCGCTTGCATTCGTGGAGTTGCTGCACATGCCTGCCCGAGGGGTTGTTGACCACCTCGGTGTCGAGCATGTCCAGGGCGTCGCCGAGGTGCTCGAGAAGCGGGAACTGTTGGTCCACCACCGCGTCCACGATCGCGTAGGTCAGGTAATCGGCGCCGTTTTTGCGGATCAACCCGCGGCCCGTGCGAAGCCTTTCGTGCACTGGCTTGAAGGTGTCGGTGAGCGGATCTTCTTCGATGCTGATGAGAAAGCCGGGTCCGAGAAAGAGGGCGACTTGTTCGCGCGAAATCTCGTTTTCACCCTGCATGGACATCATTTGCAGCACGATGAAGAGGTGAGTTTCATAGGGCTCGACCTTGGGCCGTTGCCCGAGGTTGAGCACGTCCTCGAGCGCGAGCGGGTGAAGCCCGAAACGGTCTCCAAGCGCTTGTAAAAGCGCGGTGTCCCTGAGTCCGTCGACCTCGACCCAAAGCACGGGGCCGCCCGGAGTCGGGTCCGGGATTTCATCGACGGAGGTGATCTTGAATTCCTCGAGTTTGTGGTTGTCGTAGCGCGAGTAGCGCAGTTGCGTTGGAGCGGTTGAAACAGTCTCCTGCGCGCTATGTGGAGAGGCTGGCAGTTTCGGGATGGAATACCGGGTGCGGAACATGTGGGCCTTTGAATTAGAGCCTTCCAGCGCCGACTTGCGTGCGGCCGGAGAGCGCGCGGCTCAATGTGAGTTCATCCGCGTATTCCAAGCCCGATCCGGCTGGGATGCCTTGTGCAAGCCGCGAAATTCGCACCGGGAGTGTCTGCAGGATATCGGCGATATAGTGCGCGGTCGCCTCGCCCTCCACATCGGCGCCAAGTGCGAGAATCACCTCGGCGGGCTGTGTGGCATTGATGCGTTCAACGAGCTGCGAGATCCTGAGCGATTCGGGGCCGACGTGATCCAGCGGGGAGATGCGGCCGCCCAGGGTGTGGTACATCCCGTGAAACGCGCCTGAGCGCTCGAGCGGAAGAATGTCGGTGGGTTGTTCAACCACGCACAGGATTTTGGCATCCCGCCCGGGATCGGAGCAAAGCGAGCAGAGATCGGCTTCGGTGAAGAAACCGCATTGCGCGCAGGGGTGCACGGAAGCCTGTGCGGCTTCAATGGCGCGCGCGAGGGTGGTGGGATGGGAGTCGGGGGACTGCAGCATCCAGAGGGCGATGCGTTCGGCGCTTCTCGCGCCCACTCCCGGGAGGCGCTTGAGTTCGGCAATCAGCAGCTTGAGCTGGGGTGGGTATTCGGCGCGTTTCATCCGTGCGTGCCACACTCCATGCCCTTAGACGGTGAATTCTGCAAGCGTCTCCTGTTCGCTGATGCGGTGCAAAAGCAGATCGATGGCGTCGTCGTTCGAGCGCTTGGGCTTCGCCGCGTGCAGGGCGGCGGCTGCCTCTTTCCAGCGTCTTTCCCGGAAAAGCATGACACCCTCGCAGTAGAGGTTGAGCCGTTCCCTCGCGTCCATTGAAAGCGCGCCGCTGGCGGCGAGCAACTCGAAGACGGCCTCGGGAGGTTCCGGGGGCATTTCCCGCTGTAAAAGGTCGATGGGTCTCGTTTCGAAGCCATCACCGGCGAGCAGATGGCTGCTTGCGCCGATAAGGATGCGCGAACCGTACAAAAGGTTGGCGCTCGCAAGCCGTCCTCCCCATTCGGCTGATTCGCCCGCAACTCCGTCGAAATGCCGTTCCCCGCTTCCGAACCGCGCAATCACCGCTTCGCCGGTGTTGACGCCGATACGCAGATCCAGATCGATGCCGGATTTTAATTCGCACGCTTGGCTGATTGCGCCAAAGCGGTTCTTGAGTGCTAGCGCGCAGTGCAAAGCGTTTTGCCCCTTCGTCGGGTCGGTGGGCGGGGTTTCGAAGAAGGCGCGCAAGGAGTCCCCAGAGAGCCTGTCGCAAACACCGCCCCTTGAGCTGACCATTTCCTCGAATGCGTTGATTACCTGATTTAGCAAGGTCGTGAACTCTCCCGGATGCATCGAGTTAACCAAGAGGGCGTGATTGGTGAGTTCGCAGTGTAACACGGTGCAAACTGCGCGGCGCGGAGCGGGCGCCGCGGCTTCGAGCTTGTGTTCTTTTTCGATGACTGCGCCTGCTTCTTCCGAGCCCGCTTCGTTCGCGTGCGCTTCAGTCACGAGTGATTGCACCGCGACGGTAGGAGTCTCAATGATATGCGCGACGGTAACTTCGGTGACTGCAGGCGCGTTGGCGGTTTCAGTAGCTGCAGTCTGCTGCGCTTCTTGCGCGGTTGCTGAAGGTTCCGAAAACGAAAGTTCAGGAGCAAGCTCCGGAGCTGCGGGATCCGGACTCTGGAAATCCTCGGTGACGGCTGGTTCCTCCTGTCGAGCATCTTCAACTGCGCAGGCCGCAGCGGGCTCATGGGCAATCGAGGGAGAAGTGGGCAGATCACTTTCGCTTGCCGCCGGAGCGAGGAGGGCAGCGGTTGTTGGTTCGTGCACGGCAGCAGAAAAAGGCGGTAGATTTCTGCGTTGTTGGATGAACCTCAGGACTTCAGGTAGTGCGCCCGCGATTCCAATCGAGAGAGCGAGCAGAGTGGGGGAAAAATGTTTTCCGAGCACACCCACCGCCTGGTGTGTGAGCGGAATTTGAAGCATGAATCCTGCGAACATCAGGATTCTCGAGCGCGTGCACGGGATTGCTGCGGCGGACCATGCTGCAGCGAAAACTAGCGGACTTGTGGCGGCAGCTTCAGCGAGGTGCTCTCGCAGGGCGGCTAGCAGGCCGGTTTCGGGATTTTCGGGATGCGTCAAAAGTCCAAATGCCGCGGATGAAATCAGTGAGGCAATGATGCCCCCCATCCCGCTTGCGATGCAAACGGGGATTGTTTTCCACTCAGCCTTTGCGTGGGGTGACGGGGTGTCAGAACTCACTGACCAAAAACTTAGCAAAATGCGGGCCATCTTCAAAGGGTTGTTGGCGTTGCGCCGCGTCTTTGCGACAAAGTGCGCATGTTTCACGTGGTGTTAGTTGAACCGGAGATCCCGCCGAATACGGGGAATGTGGGGCGTCTGTGCCTTGCAACAGGCGCTGTATTGCATTTGGTCGAGCCGCTGGGTTTTTCGTTGGACGATCGGCTGCTCAAGCGCGCTGGACTTGATTACTGGCATTTGGTGGATGTGAGGCGGTGGCCGAGTTGGCAGGCGTTTTGCGAGGCGGCGCCTGTGGATGCGAGGCTGTTTTTTCTCACGACCAAGACCGACCGTCCGTACTGGGGCGCATCGTTCAGGGACGGCGACTACCTGGTCTTTGGCCGTGAAACCAAGGGGCTGCCCGAGGAGCTTCTGGAAAAAAACGCCGACACATGCCTGACGATTCCGATGCAGCCCCAGACGCGAAGCCTGAACTTGGCGACATCCGTGGGCATTGTCCTTTACGAGGCGGTTCGCCAAGCCCGGACAGGGGCATAGACTGGCGAAGTGTTTTGGCAGGTTTTTTTTCGAGTAAAGCGTGACCGCACGAAAGGCGCAAAAACGCTTTGGAGCGCTGGGAAATCGGTGTTGAATATACCGGCACCGCCTACCAGCCTTGGACAGTGAAACCGCCCCTGCAACGTGACACGCCGATTTACGATGGCCATCGTCTTGATGGTCTGATCACGCTTTGGGTGGTGGTGGTGGCCTCTATCGTCGGGATGCGGCTTCAAACCGCCAAGGCGGCGAATGTCGCTGAGCCCGGCAAAGCAGGATTTGAGCAAGCGGGCTCGGTGTTGGAACAGCATTGTTTCAAATGCCACAGCCACGCAGCGGGGAAGAGCAAGGGTGGGCTTTTGTTGGATTCGCACGCGGCGATCATGCAAGGCGGCGAATCGGGGCCTGCGGTGGTCGCAGGTGATCCTTCAAAGAGCCTGATCCTAGAGCGAATTCGTTCCAGCGATCCGGAAAAGCAAATGCCGCCCAAGGGTGCGCGAGTGTCCGAGGGTGAAATGCAGGTTCTCGTCGAGTGGATCAAGTCTGATGCGAGTCGGCTGGCCTCGATGAAAAAATTGGCGCGGCCGCCGGGCAAGATCACCGAGGAGGACCGGAGGTGGTGGGCTTTCCGGCCGGTTTCGAATCCGTTGATTCCGCAAGCATCGGGTGGCCGCGCGTCATCCAATCCAGTGGATCGATTCATCGACGCGCGCCTCGCCTTGGAGGGACTGGCGCCTGCGCCCGAAGCCGACCGCCAGGCGTTGATCAGGCGGTTGAGTTTTGATCTCACGGGGCTGCCCCCTTCGCCCGAGGAGGTGGCTGCTTTCGTACGGGACTCCAATCCGGAGGCGTACGCAAATCTTGTGGATCGTTTGTTGGAAAGTCCGCGCTACGGCGAGCGGATGGCGCGGCTCTGGTTGGATCTTGTTCGTTACGCGGACAGTGACGGGTACCGTGTGGATGACTACCGGCCCACGGCGTGGCGCTACAGGGATTATGTGATCCGCGCGTTTAACACGGGAAAACCCTACAATCGTTTCGTGGAGGAACAGCTCGCGGGGGACGAGTTGTTTCCGGACGATCCGGAGGCGCTGACCGCAACGGGATATTTGAGGCACTGGATTTATGAGTACAACAACCGTGACGCGCGCGGTCAGTGGGAGACAATTCTCAACGACATCACGGACACGACTGGTGATGTATTTTTAGGTCTCGGAATGCAGTGCGCCCGCTGCCATGACCACAAGTTTGATCCGATTTTGCAGCGTGATTACTACGCCTTGCAGTCGTTCTTCGCGGGGATTCTTCCCAGGCAGGACCAGCCAGCTGCGACTCAGGCCGAGAGGCAGGCTTACGCGGCTGCGATTGCGGAGTGGGAAACGGCGGCGGCGCCTATTCTGAGGCAGATCTCGGCGATTGAAGCTCCGTTTCGCGAGAAGGCGAGAATGGCGGCAATCAAGCGTTTCCCAGATGACGTGCGTGAGATGATTGAGAAGCCCGTGGCGGAGCGCACGCCCTATGAGCATCAGGTCGCCTCGCTGGCTTACGAGCAGGTGTTATACGACTGGAATCGTCTTGATCGCGACATCAAGGGGGAGGCGAGCGAGAAGCTCAGCGAACTAAGAAAACGGTTGGAAGCAAGCGCGCGCAAAAAGCCGGCGAGTCTTCCGGAAATTTTGTCCGTGAGCGATGTCGGCCGAGTTGCCCCGTTGGCAAGGATTCCCAAAAAGGGGCTAGAGGTGGAACCCGCATTTCTCTCTGTGCTTTCGAAGGAAGTGCCTGCGCCGAGTGCGTCGGTTTTGGCGCCCGAGGGCATGGAGACTACCGGTCGTCGCTCGGCGCTCGCGCGGTGGCTGACGGCGCCCGAGAATCCGCTTACTTCGCGGGTGATTGTAAACCGTGTTTGGCAAATGCATTTTCACAATGGGCTCGCTGCGTTTCCGAGTGATTTTGGGAAACTCGGTGAACCGCCCACGCATCCTGAATTGCTCGACTGGCTCTCCGGTTGGTTTGTGAAGGAGGGCTGGGATTTTCGGAAACTGCACCGGCTTATCGTGACGAGCGACGCGTACAAGCGTTCGTGCAGGCATCCAGATCCGTCGGCGGGCTTGCTGAAGGATCCGTTGAACCGGCTCGTGTGGCGCGCAGTGCCGCAGCGTTTGGAGGCCGAGCAGATTCGCGACGCGATGCTCGCGGTTTCGGGCGAGCTGAAGCTGTCGGGGAACGCGGTGGGAGGTCCGGGCGGCACGGCGACTGACGCGAGAAGGAGCATCTACACGCGGGTGATGCGGAACACGCGGGATGTTGTCCTCGATGCGTTTGACGCGCCTTATTGGTTCTCGAGTGCATCGTCGCGGGATGTCACCACCACGCCGGTGCAGTCTCTGTTGATGGTCAACGGGCCGTTTGTACTCGCGCGGGGGCGCGCTTTCGCAGATCGCGTTTTTCGTGAAACACCTGCTTCAAAAAATGTGGTTGAGCTGGTGCGGACGTCCTACCGGCTCGCATTTGGCCGCAGTCCGTCGTCTCGGGAGGAGAAGGCTGCAGCGGATTTTATTTTCGCGCAGCAGGGTCTTCAGCCGCTGCCGAGCGCGGCGATTGGTTTGGCGGATGACCGCGCGCAGGATGGCGATGACGGGCTCGCGGGAATCGAGCGGGCTTCCATCACGCAGTTTTCTGCGGACAAAATCCCGTTCCGGGACGGGCAGGCGACTCATGTGAACGCTGAAGAGGGGCCGCTGTTTGTGGCTGGAGTTGCGGATTTGGAGTTTTCCAAGGGATTGACGGTCGAGGCGTTCATTCTTCCCAAGTCGGTGAGCGAGGCGTCAAATTTGCGAGTCATTGCGGCGCAATGGACGGGCAAACCCGCTGATGCGGGCTGGAGCTTTGGCATCACGGGGATGCGCTCGCGGCGCACGCCGATGGTGCTGGCGTTCCACGGATACGGCCCGAAAGAAGACGGGGCTCTCTCGGAGTTTGCAGTGTTCTCGAATTTAAAGCTTCAAATGAACAGGCCCTACTACGTGGCTGCATCGGTGAGGCTCGCGGAACCGGGAAGGCCTGGCGCTGTGGAGTTCACCATGAAAGACATCTCCAACGACGATGAACCGTTGCTTCACGATACGGTTCCGCTGGGGCTCGCGCACCTGCCCCCCGCAAAGGAACCTTTCACCATCGGTGGGCGTGGCGTGTCCGGCGGGGGATTGTTCGACGGCGCGATCGATGACGTGCGGCTCTCGCGGATGCCGCTTTCCCCTGACAGGCTGTTGATCCAGCGCGAAGACGTGAACGAGTCGACCGTGGGTTACTGGCGGTTTGAGCCCAGGCCCGGCGCGCTGCTCGATTCCGGCCCCGCCGGGCGCCATCTGGTCATGCCGGTTTTAAAAGGCGCTTCATCGCGCGCCGTTGCTGTCGCACAGCGCAGCGGCGGCGATAACTCGCCGCCGCCCGCAAACAGCAATGAAAAATCCGCGCTGGCTGCCTTCTGCCAGGCGCTACTAAACGCCTCCGAATTTCTCTACACCGAATGATGGATCCGCATTGCCGACGATACGAGCCCAGCCTCTCAAGGCGTGATTTCCTTTTCCGCTCCGGTCTAGGCCTTGGCGGTGTCGCGCTTGAAAGCCTCCTGCGCAGGGATGCGTCGGCATCGCTAGCCCCATCAGCCTCGCCTCTTGTTGCGCGGCCGGGTCATTTCTTGCCGCGCGCGAAGAACGTGATTTTTTTGTTCATGGAGGGAGGGCCGTCCCATATGGACACCTTCGATCCAAAGCCGCTGCTGAACAAGCTTGCCGGGCAGCCCCTGCCGGAGAGCTTTGGATCCGTGATCACAGCGATGGGCGAGTCGCGCTCGCCTCTGCTTGGATCGAAGCGCACTTGGAAGCAGCATGGACAATCGGGGTTGTGGGTGTCGGACTGGCTCCCGCACATTGCGCGACATGCTGACGATCTCGCGGTGATCCGTTCATGCCGTGCGGATGGGATCAATCACTCCGCGGGTGTTTGCCAGATGAACACGGGCTCGATCCTTGGCGGCAGGCCGTCCTTGGGATCGTGGGTGAGTTACGGACTGGGGTCGGAGAATAACGATATGCCCGCATTCGTGGTGATGCAGGATAATCAGGCCTCCGTGGTCAACGGGCCGAGAAATTGGAGCGCAGGGTTCATGCCTGCCGTCTATCAGGGTGTCCGTATTCAGGGCGGCAGCGAGCCGATTCCAAACCTCAACACTCCAGCGGGAATTTCAGAGCGCCAGCAGCGCAGCAAGCTGGATTTCATTCGCGAATTGAATGCTGGATTTGCCGCGAAGTACGAAGATCGAACCGAACTCGCGGCTCGGCTCAACAGCTATGAGATGGCGTTCAGAATGCAGGCTCGGGCGCCGTCCGCTGTGGATCTCAAGAGCGAGAGCGAAGCCGTGCTGCGGATGTACGGGATCGACCACAAGGAAACCGAGACCATGGGAAGGCTCTGCCTGCTGGCGCGCCGAATGGTGGAGCGCGGCGTGCGGTTTGTGCAGATTTACAATGGAGCGGGGAGCAAATGGGACGCGCACAAGGGCATTGAAAAGAACCACACCGATCTCTGCTACAGCATGGATCGCCCCGTCGGCGCGCTACTGCGCGATTTGAAAGTGCGCGGTCTTCTCGAGGACACACTCGTAGTTTGGGGCGGCGAATTCGGCCGCACCCCGATGAGTGAAAAGGGCGACGGCCGCGATCATAATCCTACCGGATTCACCATGTGGATGGCGGGCGGCGGAGTGAAGGGCGGCCAGTGCATCGGGTCGACGGACGAACTCGGGCTGCGCGCGGTGGACACGCCGTTGCATGTGCACGACCTGCACGCAACCATTCTCTGGCTGCTCGGGCTGGGGAACATGGATTTGGTGTACAAGTACAAGGGGCGCCCGGAGCGGCCGACGCTCAACGAGGGCGAACCGTTCAAGGCGATCGCGTCCTGAGGCGGCAGGAAAAAGTGGCCGCGGGTGGCTGCATGTGTCAAAATGGCGCGTTGGTCGGCTTTCAGTTTTCATGAATCCCACGCTGTTGATTGTTGATGATGAGAAGCATACCCGTGAAGGGTTGCGTTCCTCGCTGGAGGATTCATTTGACGTGTACGTCGCCAGCGACATCGCCGGCGCAATGGGCGTGCTCGAGCGGGAGAACGTCGACTTGGTGCTCACCGACTTGCGGTTGGGCGGGGAGGACGGGATGCAGCTCATCGACAAGGTGCTTGCCCGCGCGCATCCGCCGGTCGTGGTGATGATGACGGCGTACGGTTCGGTTGATGCGGCTGTTGAGGCGATGCGAAGGGGGGCTTACGACTTTGTCACGAAGCCGGTGAACATCGACCGTCTGGAGATCCTTCTGCATCGCGCGCTTCGGTCGGTAAAGGTGGAGGCGGAGGTGGTCGAGCTGAAGAAACAGGTTGAGAAACGGTATGGGTTGGAGAGGTTGATTGGCGAATCGCAGGTGATGCAGGAGGTTTACGAAACCATCAAGCAGGTGGCTCCAACGCGCGCAACGGTGTTGATTCAGGGAGAGAGCGGCACCGGCAAGGAGCTCGTTGCGCAGGCGCTTCACGCATTGAGCGAGCGTCCGAAGCCGAAGTTTGTCGCGGTGCATTGCGCGGCGCTTTCTCCGCAGTTGCTAGAAAGCGAGTTGTTCGGGCATGAGAAAGGGGCGTTCACCGGTGCCTCGGAGAGACGCATTGGCAGGTTTGAGCAAGCGAACGGTGGGACGATGTTTTTGGATGAAATCGGCGAGATTGACCACGCAACACAGGTGAAGCTTCTGCGGGTGCTCGGCGAGGAGCGCAGCTTTGAGCGCGTCGGCGGAAATGCGCCGATCAAGGTGGATGTTCGGCTGGTTGCGGCGACCAACAGGGACCTCGCCAAGATGGTTTCCGAGGGAAAGTTCCGTGAGGACTTGTTCTTCCGGTTGAGTGTGGTTCCGATCACGCTGCCGCCGCTTCGGGCGCGGAAGGAGGATCTGCCGCTCTTGGTGCAGTCGATGCTCAAGGGTCTTGCGGAGGAGAATGGAAAGCCCTTTCGGGAACTGACTACGGATGCGATGCAGGCGGTTTTGCGTTACGACTGGCCCGGGAATGTGCGTGAATTGCGCACAGCGGTGGAACATGGGGTGGTCATGGCGAGCGGCGCTAAGATCACGTTGCGCGATCTTCCGCAAACGGTCCGCAACGGCGGAGGCAATACCCCGCCGGTGGCGGTTGGCGCGGCGCTTTCCAATGTGCCGAAGGAGGAGCGGTTAAATGTGCACCTCACGGAGGATCTGCTGATTGAGCAGGCGCTCGCAGAGACGCGCGGCAACGTCACGCAGGCGGCAAAGCGTCTTGGCATGAGCCGGCGCACACTTCACCGGCGCCTCGCGCAGAAAGGTGGCGTTGCTGCAGACCGAGGCAAGCAGGCGTAGGAGCGCAAGTGTGCGCGAGGGGTGACGAGCAACGTGTGCGGCGTGCGCGTCGGGTTGTGTTGCAGGCGGGGCGGCTATCCTGATGCGGGCTGCGCCTTCGCGATTGCCTTGCCGGCAAGCCAGCCGGTTGTCCAAGCGGCTTGGAAATTAAATCCTCCGGTGATGCCGTCCACGTCGAGAACCTCGCCCGCGAAGTGAAGGCCCTTTTTCAACCGGCTCTCCATTGTACGAAAATCCACCTCCTTAATGCAAACGCCGCCGCAGGTGACGAACTCATCCTTGTGCAGACTTTTTCCAGTCACTGCAATTTCTGTGCGCAGGATTTGATCGGAGAGCGCCGAGGATTCGGCTTTGCGCAGCTGCGCCCAGCGCTCGTCTGGTCCAACACCTGCGCAAGCGGCCAAAGCAGACCAAAGGCGTGCGGGGATGCCGAGAAGGGGCAGGTTGGCCACGGTTTTTCCGGGATGCATTTCACGCGCTTTTTGGAAGGTTTGCAGAACCAACTCGGGGTTGGCGTCCGGCGCCCATTTTACCGTGAGAGTGAATTCGTAATTGAGCGCTGCGAGTTCGCGCGCACCCCAAGCAGAGAGGCGCAGCACGCACGGTCCGCTGACACCCCAGTGGGTGAAGAGCAGGGGGCCTTTTTCTTTCAAGCGGGTGCCCGGAACTGCCGCCTCTGCGTGCGGCACTGACAAGCCCGCGAGTTCCTGAACCCAGGGCACGTTTATGTGAAACGTGAAGAGCGAGGGCACCGGCGGCTCGATCTTGTGTCCGATCCCCTCAAGCACTGCCGGAAGATTTCCCGAGCGGCATCCGCCCGTGGCCACGAGCACGCGGGCCGCGCTGATTTGCTGGCGGTCCGAGAGGGTGGCGATCCATTTTCCCGCGGCGTTTTGCGCGAGCTCCTCGAGGCCGCATCTCGTTCGCAACTCGATGCCTGACTGGGCTGCGGCTTTCATCAAACAGTTCACGATGGTGTCAGAACTGTCTGTGATCGGGAACATGCGGCCGTCCTGCTCCGTCTTTAGAGCGACGCCCTTTGCGTTGAACCACGCGACCGTGTCAGAGGGTTGGAACTTAGAAAACGCCGAAAGTAGCGCGCGTTCACCGCGTGGGTAACGGTTTGAGAGGGGCCGGGGCTCAAAGCAGGAGTGCGTGACATTGCAGCGGCCTCCGCCTGACACACGTACTTTTGTGAGCGGCTGCGAGCCTCGTTCAAGGATCACGATGCGAAGGCCGGGATGGGCCTCCGCCGCGGTGATGGCGCCGAAAAAACCCGCGGCGCCGCCGCCGATCACGAGAAGGTCGATGCTTTCCATGGGGTTGGCGCGGTGTCGGACTAGGTCAGATCGCTGTTGCGACAGAGGCTGGCGTACAGCCCTCCGAGCGCGAGAAGTTCGGCGTGGACGCCCCGCTCCACGATGCGTCCATGGTCTAGGACGAGGATTTGGTCGGCATTGCGCACGGTGGAAAGCCTGTGTGCGATCACAAAGCTGGTGCGGTTGCGCATGAGATTTTCCAGTGCACCCTGGATCTGCCGCTCGGTGTCGGTGTCGACGCTTGCGGTGGCCTCGTCGAGGATCAGGATGGGCGGGTCTTTCAACAGCACGCGTGCGATGGAGACGCGCTGTTTTTCACCGACGGATAGTTTCACGCCGCGCTCGCCGACGACGGAGTCGAGGCCCTCGGGCAGTTGTCGCACGAACGCTTCAGCGTTGGCGTGTTTAAGCATCTCCCATAGCTCGGCGTCAATTGCATGCGGTTTTCCAAGCAGAAGGTTTTCGCGCAACGTCCCGTTGAAGAGGAAGCTCTCCTGCGTAACCATACCGATGCTTTGTCTGAGCACGCTTCTCGGGATATCGCGGATGGAGACACCATCGAGCAGGATCTCGCCCGTCTCGTGCTCGTAAAAGCGCGTGAGCATCTGCACGATTGTGGATTTGCCTGCACCCGTTTTTCCGACCAGCGCGATGGTCTGCGATGGTTGGGCGTGGATTGTCACGTCGTGCAGCACCGGCACCTCGCTGCGATAAGAAAAGCTGACTTTCTTGAATTCGACTTCACCAAGAATTTTCAGCCCCGGCTGCTCCTCGCTCGAGAATTCGGTTTCAGCGTGTTCGTCCAGGATTTCAAAAACGCGTTCGCCCGCCGCGCGGCCCGCCTGCAGTATTTGGTTCAGGGAATGAAGTCTTCCGATGGGGTCGTAAAGGAATCCCGCGAGCAGCAGAAACCCGGTCAGTTCGCCGACGCTGAGTTCCTTGCGCAAGACCGCCTGCGCGCCGAAGCCCACTACGAGCGTCATTCCGAGTGAAGCGAGTAGGGACATGGAGGGATTGTAGATGGCCCAGATACGCATCACCTTGAGGGTGGATTTTTGCAGGTCCATGCTGGCCTCGTTGAAGCGTTCGTGTTGCTCGGCCTCGCGCACGTATGTCTTGATCTGCCGGATTCCCGCGAGGTTGTCGTGCAGAAGAGCGTTCATCGCGGAGGAGGCTTTGCGCTGGCCGCGGTAGCGCTGCTTCGCTGTGAGCGTGTACCAGAGCGCTCCCGCTGCAAGGAAAGGGACTGGCGCAAGGGCAAGCCAGGCGAGCCGCGGGTGGTAGGCGAACAGCATTGAAGTCACTATGCTCACTTGCAGCACGGCGACGGCTCCCTGCTCGATCCCATCAATCAAGACGCGTTCGACGGAATTCACGTCCTCCATCACGCGAGTCATGAGATCGCCTGTGGCACGGTTATCAAACCATTTGAGCGGCAGTTGCTGGATGTGTGAGTAGAGCTCGCTGCGCAGGTCGAAGATGACTTTTTGTTCAAACGTGTTGTTCAGGATTATGCGCAGGCAGTTCAAGAGGTCCCGTGCGATGAACGCTGCGATCGCTGCGGCCACAAGCACCCAAACGCGCTCACCGCGGCCTTCGCGCACCTCGTCCACGACGAGTTGTGTCACCTTTGGAAAAACGATGACAAGCACGGTCGAGGCCAGCGCGCACCCGAGGGTGCCCAGCGCCCAGCCGGGGTATTTGCGCAAATAGCGGAAAACGCGAAGAACAGTCCTCACCCGATCGCCTCGAACTGGCTGAGTGCGCGGAACGCGTGATAGCGCGCGTCAATGTCGTGCTGCTTGATGGAGCGCAGACGTTCCAAGCTGAACGCCTCGACGTTGTAGCTTGCGAGGACGCTGCCGTACACAACGGCTTGGCGGAGTCTGGCGAAGGTTACAGCGCCCCCGCTGTTGGCGAGGCCGGCGGCAAGGTGGCCGGCGAGGCCGCCCGCGAAAGTGTCGCCTGCGCCAGTCGGATCGTGGATGTCTTCGAGCGGATACGCCGCGCACGAGAAGAACTCGCCCTGTCCGAACAGCAAACAGCCGTGCTCGCCTTTCTTGATCGCGACAAAGCGGGGTCCCATCGCGCGGATTTTGTGGCCGGCCTTGATGAGGGAAGTTTCTCCTGTGAACTGGCGAGCCTCGCCGTCGTTGAGAATCAGCATGTCCACTCGGCTGATGAGGGCCTCCAGATCTTCGCGGGCGATGTTGATCCAGAGATCCATTGTGTCTGCAATGGTGAAGAGCGGGCGGCTCATTTGATCAAGCACGTGGCTCTGGAGCTTTGGCGCGATGTTCGCTAGCAGAACGATCTGCGCGCCCGTGTAAGCGGAGGGCAGTGTGGGAGTGAAGTGCTCAAACACGTTCAGTTCGACCGAGCGTGTTTCACGCGTGTTCAAGTCCCACATGTATTCGCCGGACCAGCGGAATGTTTTTCCGTGTACTTGCTGGAGTCCGGTGAGGTCGATGCTGCGGCCCTTGAGAAAATCCAGGTGTTCGCCCGGAAAATCGTCGCCAACGATGCCCACAAGGTTCACCGGCGAAAAGAAGCTGGCTCCCACGGCTGCGTAGCTCGCGGAGCCTCCGAGAAGGTCTGCGTGTTCTTCAAGCGGTGTTTTAACGGTGTCGAGTGCGATGGATCCAACTACAAGTACAGACATGGTGATGGGGTGGGTTGAGTGTTGAACAATGGCTCATCCGGGCGAGCACGCAAAGATCCTTCTGCGTGGGATCGAGGATGCTTTTCGAGGCGACTTGTCCACGCGCCAACAAGACTGCCGCTGATTTGAGCGAGTATCATGGCTTCGCTTGATGAAGTCTTTGGCAAGCGAGCACGGTGTTGTGCATGAGCATTGCGATGGTCATCGGGCCGACGCCTCCCGGCACGGGCGTGATTGCGGCGCACTTCGGTGCGACCGCGCTAAAATCCACATCTCCGACAAGCTTCGAGCCTTTCGGAGATGAGAGATCAGGCACGCGGTTGATTCCAACGTCGATCACCACCGCACCTTCCTTCACGAAGTCCGCTTTCACAAACTCCGGCCTGCCGATCGCGGCGATCAGAATGTCGGCGCTCCGGCAAACGGCCGCAAGGTCGCGGGTGCGAGAGTGGGCGACGGTCACCGTGGCGTCGCCTCCGGGGCCTTTTTGCATCAGAAGAAGGGCCATTGGTTTGCCGACGATCATCGAGCGTCCGAGCACGACGGCGTGCGCGCCTGCCGTCTCAATGCCCGATTCGATGAGAAGGCGCTGGCATCCCATCGGCGTGCACGGCACGAAGCCGTCGGGGTCACCGAGGGCGAGTTTCGCGACATTGATGGGGTGGAATCCGTCGACATCCTTGCGCGGGTCGATGGCCTCGATGACGGCCCGCTCGTCGATATGCGGCGGAGGCGGGGATTGCACGAGAATGCCGTGAATGGAGGGGTCTGCATTGAGCTGGCGCACGAGGGCTATCACCTCGGCCTGCGGGGTGCTTGCGGGCAACTCGAACTTGAGGCTGTGCATGCCCAGTTGGCGGCAGGTGCGATCCTTTGAGCGGACGTACGCCTGCGAGGCAGGGTCCTCCCCGACCAGAACGACTGCCAAGCCGGGCGGGTGGCCGAGCGCTTTAAGCGACTCCACGGCTATGGCCGTTTCAGAATGGATTTTTTGGGCGACAACTTTCCCGTCGATGAGCTTCATTTGGGTGGGGAATATGAAGGGCCTCCGGGTTGTGGGGGAGGGGAAAATGCGGGGCCGAGACGATGCGGGCGGGGTGCTCCGGTCCCGCAGAGCGCCCTTTCCTGGAGTGGATGCCTTGCGGAATGCCTTGTGGATGTGGGGCGCGCGGGGTCTCTTTGTGGAAGATGCCAGGGGGGCTCGGGCGCCCGGCAAGTCTATTAGGCCGAAAATGATGGCAATTCGGCGTTTGCAAAATCTCTGGAGCGGGTATCGTTCCTACCCCTTTTTTACAGATCTATGAATGTCGTCGTTGAAGCGTTACCCAATTGTTTGGCCAGTATTCAGGTGGAAGTCGGGCCGGAAGTAGTCTCCAAAACGCGCGAGCAGATTGTCGCGAAGATCACCAAGGAGGCCAGAATTCCGGGCTTCCGCGCGGGGAAGGTGCCGCGCGTGATGGTTGAAAAGCGTTTCCAAAAAGATATCGCTGAGGAGCTTGAATCGTTCATGCTTTCGCAGGCCCTTGACGATGCCGTCCGCGAAAAAGGGCTCAAGATCATCGAGGTGAAGAACGTCGATGACGTGAAGTTCGGGGACGACAAGACGTTCTCTTTTTCAGCCACGCTCGTCACGGTTCCAGAGTTTGACCTTCCAGAATACAAGGGGGTTGCCATCGAGGTTCCAAGTGAAGAGATCCAGGCTTCCGAGGTGGACTCCGCCCTTGAAGATCTCAGGGATCGCCGGGCTGATTTTGTGGACATCGAAGAGGACCGCGGCGCGCAGATGGATGACTTTGTGGTGGTGGACTACAAGGGCAGCATCGGGGGAGTGCCTCTCCATGAGGCTCATCCTAAGCTCGGCAAGATCCTTGGCGAGAACACGGGTTTTTGGATCCGCATGACCGACGAGGCTTTCTTCCCGGGTTTTTGCCAGAACCTCGTTGGCGCGAAGCGGGGCGAAAGCCGGACTTTTCAAATCGAGGTGCCATCGGATTTTCCGATCGAGGGGCTGCCGGGTCAGAAGGTGGACTACGAGGTGAAGCTGCATGACCTGAAGAGGAGGGAGTTGCCGGAGTTGAACGACGAGTTCGCAGCGAGTTTCCTGGAGGGGAAGACCCTGGCGGATCTGAGGGAATTGATTCAGAAGGATTTGGAGGCGCGCAAAAAGTCGCAGATCGAAGCGGTCAAGCGTGACCGAGTGATGAATGTGCTGCTGGAGAAGGTGGAGTGCGAGCTGCCCGAGGACCTTGCCCGCGCCGAGTCCGGCCGGGTTCTTCGCGAGATGGTGAAGGCGAATCAGGAACGGGGAATCAGCGAGGACGTTCTCAAGGAAAACGAGAAGGAGTTGGTGTCCACCGCATCGCAGACGGGGAGGAACCGCGTGAAGGGGTCGTTCATCCTCACGAAGATTGCTGAACTCGAGAAGATCGAGGTTTCGAACAACGAGATCATGGGGTGGGTTGCGACAGCCGCACGCGAGAACGACATGACCGTGGAACGTGTTGTGAAGGAGATGCGCAAGCGCCGGGTGTTCGCGCAAGTGCGCTCGGATATTCTTACCAGCAAGGCCCTTGATTTCGTGGTCTCCAACGCTACGGTGACTGTGGAAGGCGCTGCGTAGCGTTTGGCGTCCTCAGAGGAAGTTCCGTCATAAGGATTATACCATTCATGAAACTCTCATCAAACACGACAGATCAAGGGGCGCACAGGTTCGACTCGCAT
>JACCEC010171236.1_pt1 | contig 16979 bp, 11 predicted proteins | sample 7450121 | NCBI WGS metagenome assembly JACCEC01 (sample SAMN15323455, study PRJNA562643) | freshwater metagenome | isolation source: river surface water | place: USA:Blue River Watershed | collected 2017-08-18 | reverse complement strand
TTATTCAAACAATCCACAATACCAATTTCACCTGGTTTAGTGGGTTGGATTACAATGTTTTTCAGGTTTAAATCTTTGATTTGTTGGGCGGTACTTGGGCCCATGGCGATTAGGATTTGATTGGGTTGAAAACCTTTAATTTGTTGGTAGTTTATGGTGTTGGACGGACTGGTTAACACTACAATATCTGTAGATGGAATATTGGTTTGTTGGGTGATTAGGGTTTGATAAACCACAGCTTCAATCACTTGATTTTGTGGTAAATATTGTTGAATGGTTCGTTTGGAAATATTAGAAATAGGGAAAAAACAAATTGCATTGCCAATAATTTTAGCAAATTCTTTTCCAATTAAATGCGTATCTATAGCATTTCCAACATAATCTACCCTATTTACATATTTGGATAACACTTTAAAAGTTCCATCGCCTACACAGGCAATTTTTTGGTGCCCTAATACATTGTTTTTTGCAAAGAAAAATTTAACTGCATTTTTACTGGAAAAAAATATCCAATCGCATACAGGAAATTCCCAATTGTTTTCCGCAATAAAATCTATCAATGAAAATCCAGAAAGCTGAATGTTTTTAGTGCTTAAACCACTTTTCAATAAACTTTCTTCGGCAATATCTTTAGTGATAAATGCGCTTAGTGTTGAGCGTTTTTTTTTAAAGCATCTAAAATTTGATGCGCTAATCCTTTGGGTAAATCGGAAGTTTTTTCCAATCGCAACACTTCATTTTCGGATATTCCCAAAGAAATTTGCAAGGTAAACTGATTGTTCTCGGCATAACAATAGGAACCTAGTGGCAACTGACAACCACCATCTAAATTACGTAAAACTTCTCGTTCCTCCTCAATACACTGCGCAACATCTGGATGATGAAAATTTTGTTGCAACCACTGTTTTAATACTTGATCCTCCGAACGAATTTGTAATCCTAAAACACCTTGTGCAGGTGCGGGAATAAATTCTTTTGGATTTAACTCCTTAACAATCAAACCTTCGGTGGATATATTTAAACGATTTAAACCAGCCGCTGCCAATAAAATAGCATCGTATTGTTGATTTTTTAACTTTTGAATTCGGGTAGGAACATTTCCTCTTAAATCTAAAGTAGAACAATCTGGTCTAAATGCTAACAATTGTGTTTTTCTTCTAGCAGATGATGTTCCAACTACAGCACCTTTTTTTAATCCTAAAGTTGCAGAAGCGTCATACGCATGAGGTAAAATTAACAACACATCACTAGGATTTTCACGATAACTAACTGCTGCAATTTCTAAACCTGCAGGATTAGTTGTTTCTAAATCTTTGTGCGAATGAACCGCTAAATCGATGTTTTTGTTTAATAAAGCAGCTTCGATTTCCTTGGTAAAAAAACCTTTCCCTTCCATTTTATCAAAACTCAAATGCTGAATTTCGTCGCCTTGCGTACTGATGATTTTAATCTCGACATCAATATTTTTAGCTTTAAAAATGGATTCCACATAATGTGCTTGCCACAATGCTAATTCACTTCCTCGGGTGCCTATTACTACTTTATTTAACATATTATGATTGTATTGATTTTGGAGCGGCATCCTCTAAGGCTTGATACCAATCTTCTCCAAATTTACGAATTAATGGTTCTTTTAAAAATTGAAACACTGGTACTTTTAATTTTTTTCCTAAACTACAAGCACACGAGCAAATATCTAACAATTGCACATTTACTGCTGTAAAGGTTTTGTATTCTTTTATCCTAACAGGAAATAAATGACATGAAATAGGCTTTTTAAAATCTATTTTACCCTCGTTATACGCCTGTTCGATTCCGCATTTTAAAGTATTATTTGCATCTTTTGTAGCATACACACAAGTTCCGTTGACTAATAAAGGTGTTACTAAATCGCCATCTTTATCCACAACATATTTTCCTTGTTTTTGTATTTCGGCTTTACCTTCCTCCGTTAAATACGCTTCAACTAAAGGATATACATCTTCTAAAATTTGTTTTTCCTCCGCCAACAATGGCGCTCCACTATCCCCCTCAACACAACACGCTCCTTTACAACTATTTAAATCGCAAACAAAATACTCTTGCAATAAATCGTCGGAAATTAACGTCTCTTTAATTTGATGCATGTTTATCTGTTTATCAAATATGATTTTAATGCTTCATATTCTGGAGCAATTAAAACCGCTTCTTTTTTGCGACTTAAATAATCTTGTAAACGCTCTGGTATAGCCACTGGGGTATTTAAAATTGGCTCCACTACTTCTCCAAACTTTGCTGGATGTGCTGTTTCTAGGAATATTCCCTGACAATTGGAAGTTTTCATATATTCCTTTAATGCTAAATATCCAATTGCACCATGTGGCTCTGATAAATATCCTGTAGTGTCCATAATATATTTTACCCCCGCCGCAGTTTCTTCATCGGTATAAGCATAACCTACCATTTCGTTTTGAATAGATGCTAAATTACCTTTATGTAACTCTAAAATACGCGCAAAATTAGAAGGATCACCAATATCCATTGCATTAGAAATAGTAGGTATTGATGGACGAGCGCGATACACTCCTGTTTTTAAATACTCTGGAACAACATCGTTTACATTCGTTGCTGCAATAAATTTTTCCACAGGTAAACCCATTCGAGTAGCAAACATTCCTGCTGTTAAGTTTCCAAAATTACCACTTGGAACCGAAAAAGCTACGGGTTTCTTTTTATCTTCTAACTGCTCGTAAGCCGAGAAATAATAAAAGGATTGTGGTAAAAATCGCGCAACATTTATACTGTTGGCACTACTTAAATTCATTGTATTGGTTAAACTTTCGTCGTTAAAAGCCAATTTCACCATTTTCTGACAATCGTCAAAAGTACCCTCAACCTCCAAAGCAGCAATATTATGTCCGATGGTAGTTAATTGTTGCTCTTGTATTTTACTTACTTTTCCTTTAGGATATAAAATCACCACGTCAATACCTTCTACACCTAAAAACCCATTTGCCACAGCACTACCTGTATCTCCAGAAGTTGCTACTAAAATAGTAACCTTACGCTCTTTGCGTTGTACAAAATAGCTTAAACATCTTGCTAAAAATCTAGCTCCCACATCCTTAAAGGCACAAGTTGGACCATGCCACAACTCTAATGAAAAAACATCTTTTTCAACATTTACAATAGGTGTAGGAAAAGCCAGTGTTTCCTCTACAATGGTTTGTAATTTTTGATTATCAATTTCGCCATCCACAAATAATTTTGCTACTTCGAAAGCAATTTCATGAATAGAATTGTTATGTCCGATTAAACCCTTCGGCAAAGTGCCTATTTTTTCGGGGAAGTACAAACCTTTATCTGGTGCTAATCCTCTAACTACTGCATCTTCAAAAGATACGGCTGGCGAAATTTTATTGGTACTGTAATATTTCATTGTAAATACTCTAAATCTATATTAATCAATCACTTTTACTCCTTCATCGTTTACTTTACTTACGTGAATTTCGAAATCCACTCCGTATTGCGTATAAACTTTGCTCATGGCTGCTTTTACGTTTAAAGCCGACTCCTCCCCTTTACACAAGGCGAAAATGGACGGGCCGCTACCCGAAATAGAACAACCTAAAGCACCGGCTTGTAAAACACTGGTTTTTACATCTTGATAACCCGGTATTAATATCGAACGAATAGGCTCGATAACCACATCCACTAAAGAACGCCCTATTAAATCGTAATCTTCTTGGTACAAACCAGATATTAAACCTCCTAAATTTCCCCATTGTGTAATGGCTCTTTTTAAATCGATACCTCCTTTTAAAACCCTGCGCGCATCACGTGTTTTAACTTCAATTTGAGGATGAATTACAGTACACCATAAATCGCTTGGCGAAGGTATTTTAATTACATCCAAAGGCTCATAACTTCTAACTAAAGTAAATCCTCCACAAATACTTGGCGCAACATTATCTGCATGCGGAACTCCACTTGCACACTCCTCACCTTTCATTGCAAAATAAACCAATTCTTTTTTTGTAAATGGTTTACCCAACAATTCGTTAGCTGCAAAAACAGCAGCTGCAGAACTTGCTGCACTTGAGCCAATACCACTTCCTGCTTTTACGCCTTTACTTAACTCGAATGTAATCCCTTGATTAGAACCCAATTGATCTAACATAGCCTGAACAGCTACAGTAATTACATTACTTTTAGGATCTAAAGGCAAATTTGATGCATTGTGAATTGCAGAAATTTTTAATTGATTATCCGAATTTTTCTCGGCAATTAAAGTGTCTCCGGGATGATTTAAGGCAAAACCCAAAACATCAAAACCACAAGCCACATTAGCTACGGTTGCTGGAGCAAAAACTTTAACTTTATTCATCTTGTATAAATTTAATTTTGGCAGCTATTTGCCTAACTGTTTTAAACTACTGTATATTAATTTACTACTCTAATAATATCGGCAAAAACACCTGCCGCTGTTACCGCAGCACCTGCTCCAGCACCCTGAATAACCATAGGCTGTTTAGAATATCTATCCGTGTAAATTGCTACAACATTATCTGTTCCTTGTAAACTATAAAACGGATGTTGAGCATCTACAGCTTGTAATTCCACACTTGCTTGTGCACCATCAAATACAGCTACAACGCGTAATTTTCTGTTTTCTGATTGTGCTTGTTTTAGCTGTTCTGCAAAAGTTGATTCATATTTCACTAACTCTCCAAAAAAGTCATCAACACTTTCTACTTCAAAACACGATTTTGGTAATATATCTTTTACTTGAACATCGTCCATTTCCATTTGATATCCACCCTCGCGAACTAAAATTAATATTTTACGCTTTACATCTACACCACTTAAATCTATTCGTGGATCAGGCTCAGTATAACCCAAGCGTTGTGCCTCCTTTACAACATCATGAAAAGTATTGCTGCCGTTATAATTGTTGTAAATAAAGTTTAACGAACCACTTACTGTTGCTTCGATACGCTTAATTTTATCTCCACTATGCACTAAATCATTGATGGTTTTAATAACTGGTAAACCTGCTCCAACGTTGGTTTCGAATAAAAACTGCGCACCATTTTTAAGGGCGATTTTTTTCAATTCTTTGTATTCGGCAAAATTAGATGATGCTGCGATTTTATTGGCTGTAACTACAGAAATATTTGCGCTTAATGCTGCTTTGTAAATTTTTGCCACATCGTAATTTGCTGTACAATCTACTAAAACACTATTGCGTAGATTTAATTCTTTAATAGAATCAATCAACTGTTCTTTATCAAAAGCAACCCCCTGATTATCCACTAAATTTTTCCAATCTTGTAAATCAATTCCGTTTTCCTGAATTAGCATTTTACGAGAATTACATAAGCCTACTATTCGTATTTCAACTTTTACATTTTCTTCTAAACTTTTTTGTTGATCCTTAATTTGATCTACTAAAGTTGCTCCAACATTTCCAACACCTACCACAAATAAATTTACGCGTTTATGGTCTTTTTCGAAATGACGTTCATGTAAAACATTTAAAGCCTTTTTTACATCTTTTTCGTCTATCACCACCGAAATATTTCTCTCGGAAGATCCTTGTGCAATTGCTCTAACATTGATACCATTTACCCCTAAAGCACTAAACATTTTTCCTGCTACATTAACCTGTCCGCTCATTTTTTCTCCTACCAAAGCAACAATACTTTTGTTTAATTCTACTTGTACTGGATTTACTTTACCATTTAAAATTTCGAATTCAAATTCATTATTCACAGCTTCTACAGCTTTATCTACATCGTTAGGCGAAACAGCAAAAGTAATGCTGTACTCTGATGATGCTTGGGTAATTAAAATGATATTTACTTGTGCGATAGATAAAGCGCCAAATAATCTGGAAGAAATACCCGGAATACCAATCATTCCACTTCCACTTAAACTTATTAACGATATTTTGTCAATACTACTAATCCCTTTTACACCCATTCCTGAATCATCAGCATCATTGCTAATTAAGGTTCCTTGTGCTTGAGGCTCGAATGTATTTTTAATTACAACTGGAATATTTTTTTTGAACACTGGCAAAACCGTAGGTGGATAAATTACTTTGGCTCCAAAATGGGATAACTCCATTGCTTCTTTATACGATACTTTAGGAACGCTAAAAGCTGCCTCTACTTGTTTTGGATTGGCTGTCATTATTCCATTTACATCAGTCCAAATTTCTAAAATAGAAGCATCCAAAGCCGCTGCAAAAATTGCAGCTGTATAATCAGAACCTCCTCTACCTAAAGTAGATGGAAAACCATCTTTTGTTTTGGAAATAAAACCCGGTGCTACAAATAACTTTTGCGCACTTTGTTGTACATATTGTTTAATTTTTTGATTACTAATTTCAAAATCTACGTTGGCATTACCATAATTGCTATCAGTAACAATCACTTCACGGCTATCTAACCAATTACAATTTAATAATTTAGAAATAATTACACTAGATAATAACTCTCCAAAACTTAAAATAAAATCGGAAGTTTTTGGCGATAATTCTTGTACTAAAGAAACGCCAATTAAAATATCTTCTAACTGATTTAACAACACTTTTACAGAAGCTATTAAGCTGCTTTGCTCGTTAATATCTATTAACTGACGAATTGCATCGAAATGGCGATTTTCTAATTCTTGTAAAATAATTTTATAGGAATCATCTCCTTTTAAAGCCAAGTTACTACAGCTAACTAATTGATTGGTAATACCTCCAAAAGCAGATACTACTGCAATTACTGTGGCGTTTGTATTGGCTTGTTGCACAATTTCTACAACGCTTTTTAAACTATCCACACTCCCAACGGATGTTCCTCCAAATTTTAAAACTTTTATATTACCCATAATTTCACAATCGATTATTGCATATTCGTTTTTTAAGCCTAAAAGCTCAATCCGACAAATTTATAGAATACCAACTACTTATTTATGTTTTAGGAAAGAAAATTATAAAAACTAAAGGCTTTTTTTGAAAACTTTTTCATCTTTTAGTATAAAAAACCTCTGAGAAGTTTTTTTTTATCGAACTAAAACAAAAAAGCCTACAAATAAAATTTGTAGGCTTTTTGAAGTTTATATATTTATTTATTTAACAATCACGGAGCTTTCTACGTATTCTCCCACTTTGTATACCGCTTTTAAATTAAGCGTATCTCTCTCTAACACAACAAAATCTGCATAATAACCTTCTTTAATAAATCCGTACTCATGATCTACTTTTAAAAACTGAGCAGGGTAAACAGATGCCATTTTTAGAGTTTCTGCTAACTCTATTTCTGCATGCAAAAAACTGTTTTGAACAGAATCTAACATACTGATTGCTGATCCCGCCAAGTTACCAGATTCAGTTAAATATTTTCCATCTTTAAAAAATATTTTAAATTCATCAATTTCAAAAGTATCCATTGGGTGTTTTACAAAAGATGCATCTGATACTAAAAACAATTTTCCTTTTTTAGCTCTATGTGCTATTCTTACTGCTGCATAATCGCAATGCACTCCATCCACAATAATTCCTCCCCAAACATCATCGTCCGAATCTAAAAATGCACCAACCATACCTGGAGCTCTTGATGTAAACTGAGACATTGCATTGTATAAATGAGTAACTTTTGTTATTCCTGAATGAAAAGATTCCATTGCTTGTTCGTAAGTTGCATTGGTATGCCCCGCTGATACAGGAATACCTGCCTCTACTAATCTTTTAACATGTTTAGAAGAAACAATCTCTGGCGCCAATGTTAATATTTTTACTACTCCTACACCATGCTCGATAATTTGATCAATTTCATAATCGGTTGCTTCTCGAACAAAATCCAAGGAGTGTGCACCTTTTTTGTCTGGATTAAAATAAGGACCTTCAACATGCAAACCTAAAACTCCATTTGCAGGATTTTTCATTAACTCTTTAGTGATTTTTATTTGAGCAATAATATTATCTAAAGAAGTTGATACCAAGGTTGGCAACAATGCAGTTGTTCCAAACTCGCGGTGAGCATCGTTTACAATTTTATAATTTTCTTCAGTTGCTTTTTGCGTATAAAATCCGCCTCCTCCTCCATTTACTTGTAAATCGATAAATCCTGGAACTAACAATTGTCCGTTTAAATCAATAACATCGTCATAACCAGATATTTGACTACTTGGAATAATTGCTTTGATTTTTCCTTCACTTACTACTACAGATTTATTTCCTACAAATGTTTCGCCTGTAAAAATTGAACAATTTGTAAATACCTTAGACATTTTAGCTCCTTTCTTATTAGTTATGGTTATAGTTAATTAGTAGAGTTGCAAATTTGAGACAATTATCTCAATTTTCAAAGGTTTTTATATTATTTTGTTTTTAATAAATTTATAAGTAAAACACCTTAGTTTTATATTAAGCTACTTTAAACCTAGTTTAAATATGATGTATTAACACAAATTATTTTATTTTATTATGAATAAAATTTAGAGCTTCTATATTGTTTTTAGTTTTTATCGATTGATGAATCATTTCAATTTCCTTTTTAGTTAGATGCCAACTAAGGGATAAATTTTTATCTTCTGTTTGCTCCAATACTATATCCACGATATCAATTTCTCCCTCAAACCATTCACTTGCATATTGAACCATTTGATCATGTGTATAATCCTGTGTAGCAAATAAATTTTTATAAATATTCCCCACTGGAGCGGTTAAAGCTTTCAAGATTGTATTTTTTTCACCTGCTTTTATCTCTTTATTTTTTTCTAAATCTCTAATTTGTAAAATAACTACGCCACTTGTATTCATTTCTAACCATTTACGATAAGTATATAAAAATTTTAATGTGGTTTGCATCCCAAAATTATCTCTAATTCCAGCATCCATTATCTGAATTTCTGGCTCTGATGGCAAATGTACAATTGGCATAACATACGGAAAGGTTGAACTCATTCGTAATGCCGAACTAAATCTTAAATTCCTAGCCTCTTGTTCTTTAAATAATCTTGTAAACTCTACAGATTCATGAATGTAATTATTACGTAAAGTACTTTGTGGTTTTAAATTGGTTAAATATGAAATTGGTTGTGGCGAAATCAATAATCTTCGCCCATCATTTACTATAGTTGGAGATAAAATCAACATAGGAATTTGAGATTCTTTCTCTGGATTATAATATTCAAATAATTTTTTGTTCAACACATTTTCAGTATTCTCATTCAATTGCTCTTCAAAAGCATACCCTCTATCCTTTTTATATTTTTTATTATCAATCTCAAAACTTCTAAATTTAAAAATAAGGTCGTTTACTGTCCATGCAAAACCTAACCTATTTAAAATATCTTTGGATAAATTATCTCTAAACTTTTTTGATTGTAAATTATTGATTTGATTTTGCTTTTTAAGTAAATAAAGTTCTCTAAAATAACTTAATCCAATCATCCCTCCTGATGATCCAGTAATTAATTGAGTTTTATTAAAAAAATCACCATTTGAAATACTATCTAAATACTGGCAAACACTAAAAGCCCAAACTGCGCTTCGCATCCCTCCTCCTGAAGCAGTAATAAATACCATTTTGGGTTTTTTATATTTTGGAGTCATATTTTTATCCTTCCATTCTTGTAAAATACCTAAAGTGTGCAAATAATCCTTTTGGAAGTTAATAGGATTACTAAACAAATCCATTACATCATCAGAATATTCTGCCTTTTCAACATTATAATTTAGTCCGTAAGCTTGATTTGGCGGACTAAATAACTTAAACTGCGACAAAAAATTAATTATTAAAAATAAGGTTATTAATGCCAAATTGGACCATCCTCTAAACCAACTATGAATAGCGCTAGTTAACATAACAAACATTGTAAACATAAGGGTTAAACTAGCTCCTGCAGGTATAGTAAAATATTTTATATCACTTGCAAAACCTAAAAAAATTATGGTAACAAATACTAAAATTTCGAATAGTGCAGCGTTTAAATGATTTTGGTTAAATACCTGATATAACTTTGCAATATCGTATTTACTTGTGTCTCTTGCTCTTGAAATTTTAAACAACGACGAAAAATACGTTTGTACATTCCATTCTCTATCTGGATTATAAAAATTTTCTAAACTAACTGGCTTATGCAATATCCCTAAATGTGTTTTTGATGCTATTTCCTCATCTTCCTCGGAGTCTTCTTTTCCAAATAGTTTACTAAAATCCTTATTCGTATTGATAAAATATACTAAGCTTAAAGTTATATTTACGAAACACCCTAGTAAAAAACCAATTACAAAAATAAAAATATCATACCCTGTTCCTTCATTTTGTTGGATTAAAAACTTAATCATCGAAATCAAATAAACAATGATTAATGTAATTGCAAAAAATGAATTATTTATGAAATATTTTAAAAACGGACGTGAAAGTGTTGCTATAAATGGAAAACGATGTCCGTTGGATATATATGAACTTATATTAAATGCAATTATAAATCCCCCAAACGAAAATCCTACAATAAAATAGGATAAAAAACTAACTTCTCCTAAATACTCTGGTGTTAAATATAAATAAGGTACTCCATATTTTTTTAATATTGTTTGAGTAACAAATAATATTATTAGAAACCATGATAAGGTTAATATTTTATTATGTTTTATATGTGCTAAAAGTAACTGAATAGGAAAAAATGTTTTCCAATTAAAACTTTTATTCATGTTACTTAATTTAGAAGTTATTAATAGTATTTATATACTTACAATAATAAACTTAGTTACCAAATAGTTATAGTTTTGGTATTTTTTTTATTACCAAGCCATTTTGTGTACTTGAAAAATAAGCCAAATAATCGCCAGACTCTGATAAATAAGGGATTGAATTATTAGTTCCCTCTACCAAAGGAATCATTTTTTTATTATTTAAATCAATATGAACTATTTTTCCTTGAGCATCTTTAGCTACATAACTTAAAGGACCATTTGCATAAACTTTATTGGATTGAATTGGTAAAGGGTAAAATTCTTCCTTTTTGGTAATAAAATTAATTTTATACACTCCATCCATAAATACAACCACCAAATCTCTAGATTTTCCGGTAAATCCAATTATCTCATTTTCAAATTGTTTAACTTCTATTTTTTGTCCAGTTATCCTGTTGTATTTCATTAACTTTTTTCTATTTTTACTTTCTACATAATATAAATCGTCATTACTAAACCAATGTACTAAATGTATATTTTGTAATCCGGTTGGTGTTATTTTTTTATCTACAACTCTTATCAAAAAAACTTCATTTTTATTTTCGTAATCGGCTAAACAAACTAAATCATTTCCTAAAGGCGACCAATCTGGTTGATAATAATTTGTATCATTCGGTTCTGTTAAAGGCTTATAAACCATTTTTTTTGCCAACTCTTGAGTTAAATAACTGGCTTTAAAATTATTCCTAGTTATTTTGTCGATGGTTGCACTTCTTAAATCAATATAATATATGTTTCTGCTACCTTCAAATTTGGAAACAAATGCAATTCGATGATCGCCATTAACCCAACTAATTTGATCATATAACTCTTCTTGTAACACAAGAACTTCTTGATTGTCTTTTAAAGTTGTTTGTAATGTTTGACTAAACAAACTAAAAAAACAAAAAACAAATACTGTTGTTAATAAATTAATTTTCATATACTTATATTTTTTACAACTGATTTTTTAATTTTTCCACTAATTCTTTCCGTTTAACTTTACCACTTTCAGTTAACGGTAAACAATTAATTTCAATAATCTTTTTTGGCAATTCATACCGCTCTAATACTTTACTAATTTTTAATAAAATATCTTCCTCTTTCTTTCCCTCAATACACAATACAACAATTTCGCCAAATTTATCATCAGGCATACCTAAAATTACAAATTTTTGATTAAAATAGTTACTTATTTTTCTCTCAATTAATTCTGGAAACAATTTAATACCTCCACTTTTAATCATATTGGTTTTTCTACCAACCCAATTAAATTGATTAGCCCCCTTTAATTCGATTAAATCATCCATGAAAACACCTTTTTCGCAAATTACAGGATGACTTACAAATAAAACCCCGTCTCTTTCTTCCACTTTAAAACCTGGTAATACTGTATAATTCTCTTCTTGCACTGGATGTATTTGTTTAATTGCAAAATGAGTAAGCGTTTCTGTTGAGGCAAAAGATTGAAATACTTTGGTTTCTTGTAACTTTTTTAAACTTTCTAAATCTATCCACTCTCCTCCTCCAACTAAAATTTGTTTAATTTGAGATTTTATGGTTTTACTTTCTAATATTTGATGTAATTGATTTGGAACTAATGTTATAAAATCTATAGTTGTTTCTGGTAAATTTTCTATAATATTTTTTGGAGGTATTTGTATATAATTTAGGTTTCCATATATAGCTCTGTAAATATTCATTTTTCCAGCAACAAATTCTAATGGCAAAGGATTAACAATTGTATCACTTTTTTTTAACCCAAAATATTCTAGGGTTTGATTCACACTATTTTTAATTTGTAACTGACTAAATTCGAACTTTTTTTTATCTCCAGATGTACCTGATGTATAAAAAATTTCATTATAGTTTTGTGTTTTTTTTTGCCAACATAATCTTATCTCTAAATCCAAAGATTTTAAAATATCAGTTTGTATTTGTGAAAAATCAATAACTATCATTTTATAAAATTATACATAATTCGTGATTATTTAAATTCTTTAGTTAAAGTTTACAATATATTTAAATAAGCTATACAAATTAGTTTACTTTTGCTTTGCTTTTAAAAATTTTAAATGAAGTTTACAGAAACTTATTTAATCAAAATATCAAAATTTGTAATTGCAATTTCTTGTTTAATTGTTGCAATATCTATTTATTTTGCCTCAAAAATCGGTTTCGATTACGATTACGCTAAGTATTTCCCAAAAGATAGTGAGGCAAAAGATTTTTTTAATAATTATCAAAAAACATTTGGTAGCGACAATGATTTTATGCTAATTGGTTTAGTAAATAACAACGGGGTATTTAACAAAAATTTCTTGCAAAAGGTAAAGTCTTTAGGCGACTCTATTCAAACTAACCCTAATGTAAAATTTATTGTTTCACCAACGCACAACTTAAATTATATAAAAATTGAAGGATTTAATGGTATAACACAAAAACCTTATATTGAAAATGATTATGAAAATTTACATCAAGATAGTTTAAATATAGAGCAAGCACCTAAAATTAAAGGGAATATTTTCTCAAATAAAATACCTGCGATAAGTATTTTTATACAAACAAAAAATAACTTAGCAAAAGCCCCCTCCGATAAACTTTTACATGACATTGATAAATGGATTACAAAATTAAATTTTGATGAATATCATGTTGCTGGAAGAATTGTAGCTCAAACTTATTATATAAAAAAAATGATGAGCGAAACTGCAATTTTTATCACTACATCAATAATTTTAGTGGTTATTTTATTATGGCTATCTTTTAAAAATATTTGGGGAATTGTAATCCCTCTTCTAACGGTTATTTTTGCTATTATTACCTCTGTTGCTATAATGCAAATTTCTGGTAAACCGTTCGATTTATTAATGATTATGTTGCCTACTATTATTTTTGTTGTAGGCATGTCTGATTTAGTACACTTTTTATCCAAATACATAGATGAATTACGAAATGGAAAAAATAAAATTAATGCGCTTGTAAATGCTTACAAAGAAATTTCATTAGCAACTTTTCTAACTTCTTTAACTACCGCTATTGGTTTTTTCTCTTTGGTATCTGCAGATATTGTTCCCATTCAAGAATTTGGTATATATTCAGGTATAGCCGTATTTGTGGCGTATATTTTTGCATTTACTTTTTTACCTGCTTTTTATGTTATTCTTCCAGCCCCTATTTTATTAAAACAAGAACCAACAGTTTTAAATTGGAATAGATTTCTAAAAAAAATATTTATTTGGAATATAAAAAACAACAAATGGATTATTGGTTTTTATATATTTTTTATACTATTTTGTGTATTTGCAACCACACAATTAAAAGTAAATAATTTTTTATTAGAGGATTTAAACGAAAAGGATCCTGTTAGACAAGATTTTAAATTTTTTGAACAAAACTTTTCTGGTGTTCGCCCTTTTGAACTGAAAATTACTGCTTTAAATAATACAAAAATTTTAGATTACAAAAATGCAAAGGACATCGAAAAAATTGAAAAATATTTAACTAAAAAATACACTAAAAAAGGTGTTGGTTTTGTTTTGTCCCCTATCGAACCATTAAAAATGGCTTACTATATAAAACACAAAAACAAAATAGATTATTATTCTTTACCTAAATCAGAAAAAAAATATTTATCTATAAGGAATCAATTAATGTCTTTTCAAAATTCATTTTCCGATTCTTTAACTGTTCAAAATAATCTTTTATCTTATGATTCCATTTACGGAAGAATTTCAGGAAAAATTGAAGACATAGGAGGCTATGCGATAAAGTTTGAAAATGAAAAGTTATATAAATATATATCTGATTCTATTCAAAATAAAAACCTTTCTTTTCAACTAACTGGAACGGCTGTTTTGATTGATAAAAATAATGAATCACTGGCGAAACAACTTTTAACAGGATTACTCTTTGCTTTATTTATGATTGGTGGGATTATGGCTATAGTTTTTAAATCTATAAAAATGGTTATTATTTCTATTATTCCAAATATAATCCCGCTGCTAGCTATTGCTGGTTTAATGTATATTTTAAACTTTGATATAAAAATTAGTACTACTTTGTTTTTTACTTTAGCATTTGGTATAGCTGTAGATGATACTATACATTTATTAAGTAAATTTAAACTCGAATTAAATAAAGGTTATAGCTATTTTTATGCTATTAAACGTAGTTATATTTCTTCTGGTAAAGCAGTAATTATAACTTCAATAATAATCTGCGGAGGCTTTTGTACTTTAATTGCGAGTAATTTTACTAGTATTTATCTAATGGGCTTGTTTGTATCATTCGCTTTATTAATTGCTGTTATTGCAGATTTAACAATCTTACCTCTAATTTTATTAAAATGGTTTAAACCAAAGTCTAAAAATTAATCTAATATTTTCCAATTAAACCCTACTCTTATAAAATTAGGTACTGTTACCATATTTTCATAAACTAAAAATTCTCCTCCATCCAATATTGGATAAAACAAATTTTGAACTTTTACAAATAATTCTGCACCCCCTGCTTTTGCTGCTAAAAAAACATCAACCATAGGAAACCCTCCTACCAACTGATTGTTTTGAAGATAATAATTCCTTAAATTAGGATTATAAGCTAAGCCTGCATATTTTGGAAAATATACAACACTACCACCAATACTCAAAGGCATTTTTAATATTTTAAAATTTAACGCTTGAGTACTCTCAATAAAATAATTTGGAACTCTTAATATATTGTTGGTTTTATGTTGATAGGTTATTTTATTCTCCGATATAAAATATTTTGAATGATGCGAAAAATGAACTTGTCCTTTAATTAAACTCAACGAATTATTAAATTGCGAAGGAATACTATTTTCATTTAAATAAACATAATTAGTAAAATTATACAACTCTACATTAAATTTCAAAAATTCTAATTTAGAATTATATTTCAGTTTCAAATGATGATCTGTTTGTTCTTTAAAATTATTATCCCAAATAAAATGATTACCAAAATAATTTAAATAAAAATAATTAGGTAAAATCTTACTGTAATTATATACTATTTCAATATTCTTTTTCCAATTGAATTTATTTTTAATCTGAATTCCTCTTGCCCAAATCCCAGATAGTCTGTAATCCAACAAACTAGAAATTTGAATTTTATTACTATTATAACCTAATTCTCCCTCTAGTTTATCCTGTTCTAATATTTTTAAAAATGATATATCTCTTTTATAAACTCCTCTCAGTAGAAACAACTTATTTTGTATTCCAAGTCCTAAATATGGACTAATTACAATGTTTCCAATAGAATCATTTGTTAAATTATTACTCAAAAATGTATTATTAAAAAATAAACTATCTATATCCCTTTTTTCCATCGTGAATCTATAAGATTCACTTTTATACTTAACGCCAGTTATGGAATAAAATTTATAACTATTGCTATCATTTAATTGTATAAAATTATACTTGTTTTCATAAACGAATATTCTCGTTTTAATATAGTTTTTAGCCGTATTTAAATTGGTAAATAAATTTAAATTAGGTAAAGAAGGTTCATCTTTTATTATTTCTAAATTTTTAATTCCTCCATTTTCGCTAATCTCCCAATTATTGTTTACGAAAATCAATTTATGCTCAAATTTACCTGTGGTATCCAACAATCCTACTCTAAAATTCATTCCTGATAAGTATGAATGATTAAAATTAGCTGGTGATGCAGTACGTGAAAAATCAAAAAATAATATGTTTTTTGTTAATCTTCTTCGGTAATTAATATCAAATAAGTGATCCACACCTAAACCAAAAGAATATCTTAAATTCATTTGCACGTTTGAATCTAATTGGCTTAAGTTATTTTCATTATATAATGGTAATAAATTATCTGAAATCCAATTTGATTCGCTCTTTTCAAATGAATAATTCATTCTGTGTAAATTATTTTTTAACGAATAAATTTTAGGATAATAGCTTTGATCATTAGATAAAACATTTGACACTATTACTGAGTCTGAATATACAATCGAATCTCTTACAAAAAAATGATTGTGAGGCAATTTATTATCTTGCGCTACAATATTAAGTTGTATTATTATTAATATATTTAGTAAAAACTGTTTCACAATCAAATTTAAAAAAAACTTATTAAACCAAACTGTATAAAATAAAAAAACCTCCAAGAAATTGGAGGTTTTTAAAAAATGGCGACGACCTACTCTCCCGGAAAACCAGTACCATTGGCGCTGCAAGGCTTAACTTCTCTGTTCGGAATGGGAAGAGGTGCACCCTTG
>JACCEC012719126.1_pt1 | contig 16988 bp, 11 predicted proteins | sample 7450121 | NCBI WGS metagenome assembly JACCEC01 (sample SAMN15323455, study PRJNA562643) | freshwater metagenome | isolation source: river surface water | place: USA:Blue River Watershed | collected 2017-08-18 | reverse complement strand
TGTTGGGTGATCCGAATGCGCGTAAACTCAAAAAATATCAGCCTCTTGTCACGGATATCAACATTTTAGAGGAAGAGATTCAAAGCCTCTCGGATGATCAGCTTCGGGCGAAGACAGGAGAATTTAAGGAAAAATTAGCCAAAGCTAGAAACCGAGACGACGAAAATCAAATCCTTGATGAAATTCTACCCGAAGCCTTTGCCGTAGTTCGAGAAGCCGGAAAGCGGGTTTTAGGAATGCGGCACTTTGACGTGCAACTGTTGGGGGGCATTATCCTCCATACGGGTCAAATTGCTGAGATGAAAACCGGGGAAGGTAAAACCCTGGTTTCTACCCTGCCCGCCTATCTCAACGCCTTAACGGGAAAAGGAGTTCACGTCATCACCGTTAACGACTATCTCGCCCGTCGGGACGCGGAATGGATGGGACAAATTCACCGTTTCCTCGGCTTGAGTGTAGGACTCATTCAGCAAGATATGAGTCCCGATGCGCGCAAAAAAAACTACAACTGTGATGTCACCTACGGGACTAACAGTGAAATGGGGTTTGACTACCTGCGCGACAACATGGCAACTTCAATGGATGAAGTGGTGCAGCGCCCCTTTAACTATTGCATTATTGACGAAGTAGACTCGGTTTTAGTCGATGAAGCTCGAACACCGTTAATTATTTCTGGTCAAGTCGAACGTCCCAGTCAAAAATATCTGCGGGCGGCAGAAGTTGCCCAAATGATGCAAAAAGAAGAACATTATGAAGTAGATGAAAAAGGCCGTAATGTTCTGATGACCGATGAAGGATTTGCCAGAGCAGAAGAATTGTTTGGAGTTCAAGATTTATATGATCCTAATGATCCTTGGGCACACTTTGTTTTTAATGCTCTAAAAGCTAAAGAATTATTTATTAAAGACGTTAACTATATTGTGGGCAATGGGGAAGTCATTATTGTTGATGAATTTACGGGTCGGGTGATGCCCGGTCGTCGTTGGAGTGATGGGTTACACCAAGCCATTGAAGCAAAAGAACGAGTCGATATTCAACCGGAAACCCAAACGTTAGCCACCATTACTTATCAGAATTTCTTCCTGTTATATCCGAAATTATCAGGGATGACCGGAACAGCTAAAACCGAAGAAGCGGAATTTGAACGCATCTATAATTTGCAAGTGACTATTATTCCGACTAACCGCGTTACAGGACGACAAGATTTACCCGATGTGGTGTATAAAACCGAAGAAGGAAAATGGGCTTCTATTGCCGAAGAATGCGCCGATTTACATCAAGAAGGTCGTCCCGTGTTAGTGGGAACGACCAGCGTTGAAAAGTCAGAAATTCTGTCTAATTTATTACAACAACGCAAAATTCCCCATAATTTATTAAATGCTAAACCGGAAAACGTCGAACGGGAATCAGAAATTATTGCCCAAGCTGGACGCAAAGGCGCCGTCACTATTTCAACTAATATGGCCGGACGAGGAACGGATATTATTTTAGGGGGAAATGCAGAATTTATGGGACGGCTGAAAATGCGCGAGTATTTGATGCCGAAAATTGTTAAACCCGATGATGAACGAGAATTAGCCGTTGTCGGTGCACCTGGTAGTCGTCGTCCGGCGGCGCAAGGATTTGATCTGAGTAAAAAACCGAAAACCTGGAAAGTTGCGACGCAATTATTCCCCACAGAATTATCGAAATCTACTGAACAAAAACTGAAAGAAGCGGTTGATTTTGCCGTTTCTGTGCATGGAGAACGCAGTTTACCAGAGTTACAAGCGGAGGATTTATTAGCGGTGGCGTCGGAAAAAGCCCCGACTTCTGATCCGGTCATTCAGAAACTCCGCGAGGTCTATAACTTGATTGTTAAAGAGTACGAAAACTTCACCAAACGGGAACATAACGAAGTTGTAGAACTCGGCGGACTTCATGTCATTGGTACAGAACGCCACGAGTCTCGACGCATTGACAACCAATTGCGGGGACGGGCTGGACGTCAAGGCGACCCCGGTTCAACGCGGTTTTTCCTGAGTTTACAGGATAATTTATTACGAATTTTTGGGGGCGACCGAGTGGCGGGATTAATGGATGCGTTTCATGTGGATGAAGATATGCCCATTGAGTCTCGATTATTAACGCGATCGCTAGAAAATGCCCAACGAAAAGTTGAAACTTACTATTACGATATTCGGAAACAAGTCTTTGAATATGACGAAGTGATGAACAACCAACGGCGGGCAATTTATGCCGAACGGCGGCGAGTTTTAGAAGGGCAAGATTTGAAAGAACAAGTGATTAAATATGGCGAACAAACGATGGATGACATCGTAGAAGCTTATATTAATCCTGATTTACCGTCGGAAGAATGGGATTTAGAAAATCTAGTTAGTAAAGCCAAGGAATTCGTTTATCTATTGACAGATTTAACGGCGGATCAATTAGTTGATTTATCGGTGGATGAAATTAAAAGCTTCCTGCATGAACAATTACGCAATGCCTATGATATTAAGGAAGCACAAGTCAATCAAATTCGCGCCGGATTAATGCGGGAAGCAGAACGCTTTTTTATTCTGCAACAAATTGATACGCTGTGGCGGGAACATTTACAACAAATGGACGCACTGCGTGAGTCTGTTGGTTTAAGAAGTTATGGACAAAAAGACCCCTTAATCGAATACAAGAGCGAGGGCTATGAATTGTTCTTAGATATGATGACGGATATTCGCCGAAATGTCATCTATTCTATGTTCCAATTCCAGCCTCAACCCATGACGGTTTAAGGGTTTGAAGCGGGTTTACATTTTCTTAAGATAGAGATTCCTCACTTTTTTCTTGACATCCCAAAATTATCGTGTATATTTGAGTAGTGTGAGGAGTGAGGTCTATAAAGAAAAAGCACTTGGGGTCGAAACTCGGCCAGACTCCCAGGTGCTTTTTCTATTACTATTTCTGTTAATAATTGTCCCCCCGGAGTCTAACAAGAGGAGCAGCAGCAGTTAGAACCCATTCAGTTAGAGTGAGCGCTATATTAATCCGATACTTCTATCCGACAACCCGATAAACAAAACTCAACGTCGCCCAACTATTAATATCTAACGCTAAATCATCAGTAATCATCCCCATTTTTTCTAAGGTGGGTTGACTCCCTCGGTTCAAATCTTGTAAAATTGCATCAGCGACATTTAAAGGATTAGACAGCAAATTAAACTTGAATATTCCCTCATTCTTGTTAACATTTTTATCTAAAATTTCTAAGGTTCCTGTAAAGGGAGTTGCACTAAAAATCACGTGAGTTTCTGTTAATCCAACTGGCTCTTTAACTAATTCACCAATAATTTCTGTTGAAGCATTTCCACTATAAACCGTTGTCGGAGGTAAACTTAGGAATTTTCCGGGTGCAATTTGTTGTTGCTGAGGAACACTACCGGAATTAAATATATAAGTTTGTCCTTCACTATTTACATACAAAAGTAGGAAGTAAACAGGAAATTCTCCCTGATTTTGAAGTTGATATTGTAAACGACCACCTAAAGGAACTGTAACAATCCCTATATTTTCTGATGCTGAAATGATGGATTGATTAGAATTAGAATTAATATTAGATTTTGCATAAATTGTTTCAGGAATTTCTCGATTATTATTATTGATAATTCCCTGGGTTTCTCGTTTAATTAAAACTTGAGATTGGGGAGCTAATAAATTTAATGTAGCTCTGACTTTTAAGGGTAAAGAACGTTCATTTTCTGTTAATCTTAATAACTTAATTGCTAAACGATTTTTCAGTTGAGGAATTAACCGATGTACCGCCATTTTGACAGCTTCTCCACCTTCACCAACGGTATTGGGAAGCAAGAATGAACCCTTAGAAAATAAACCATATCGTCCTTGAAACAAAGGAGATGAAGGAGCATCTAAAGCTTGAGCAATGGTGGTATCTGTTACACGACTGAGTAAATAATCGGCTGGTTGATCACTGGCTACAATTGTCATCCGAGAAAAACCCGAAAATGCGCTGGTTGCATCAACCCGTTCAATGCGATTAAGTTTAGGATCTAAGGCAATTTTTAAATTAATCTGTCGCGGTAATATCCGAACTATTTCTTGTAATTTTTGTCCAACTTGTAACCCGAATGGTAAGGTAAAATCAGTAGTTTTGACTTGAGCTTTGGCATTTAATCCAGTCCGAGAACGGATTTGCAAATAAACGGGATTTTCTAAACTATTAACTTCTGATAATATTGTTAATACTGTATTTAAACCTAAAGAATCTAAGACAAAAGTAGGAAGCCCTGTTAATAAAATTTTGGCTGTTTTTCCATTATCTTCAACTCCAGTAATAACACCATCAACGGAAAAGGAATTTGTTCCTAAGATTCCCAAGAAAAGATCGGATTCTATTTTGCTGTGAGACTGAGTTAATGTTCGTCGCAGTTGAGGTTGTTGACAGGGGCCAACAATTTGTTCAACTTCTCCTGCTACTCGGCTAATTTGAGTCGTTAAATTCTGGGAGAGATTACTATTCCAAAAAGCTTGGGTTAAAGTATAGGTAAATAATCCCGCATTAAAGCCATCCCATCGCCCTTCTGTTGAGATTTGAGAAGGTTTAGAAGCGGCTAATACTAATCCGGGTAATTGACCGGGTTTGCGTTGTTCTAAGTCTTCACGGGAAAGGTTTAAACGGGATAATAATTGATTTTGTAAATCTAATTCGGCGGGATTAATGTTAAAATTTGTTGAATTTGAGGCGGTGCGAATTTTCAGGGTTCCTTGTTGATGATACCCTGGATAAATAAAACTGGTGTCTAAAACCGTGACAATTTTTGATGTCGATAGCGATCGCAATAACAACCACAAGGTATCCTCTAAAATATCATTAACAACTCCTAATTCCGAGGATTCACAATCAATGGGTAGATAAGAATATTGAATTTTAGAAAGATTAGAATCTTGATGATTTCGAGCCAGAGAACTTCCATAACCACTAAAATGAAAAAATACTAAATCTTCCATTTTAGCTTGATCAACTAAATGAGAAATAAATGTAGATTCAATCTGGCTGCGAGTTGCTTCTTCATTCGTTAACGTGACAATATCATTGGGATCAAACCCAAATTTATACATCAACAAATTCCGTTGCAATTCCACATCGGTCAAACAACCTTGCAACGGTTCTTCAATGCGATTTCCAGTCGGATATTGATTAATTCCCACTAATAAAGCTAACTTGCGTCGAGTTGGCTGTGCTAGGGCTTGATATGAACGATAATAAATTTTTTCATGAATCCCCAGCATCGCCAGTAGCAAGCCAGCTTGTTGCAAAAATTCCCGTCGATTTAATCCCATTATCAAATCTGAATTATAGGGAAAAGGGTTGAAATCAGCGATCAGTGATCAGTTATCAGTGTCATATTAATTCATTTTCAACTCGTTCACTGATAACTGATTACTTATTACACTTCGGCTGCTACCTTCATAGCTTTAATTAGTTCATTAGCCACTTCAGGGCGAGAAAATTCCGGGGGTGGAAGTTCACCGCGACGCAGTAATTCTCGTACCTTAGTTCCTGATAAATGAACACGCTGTTCTGGGCTGCTAGGACTGGTTTTGCTCGTCGCCATTCCTCCTGTCACCGTACAGTAAAAAGCGTGTTCAAACATCATCGGAGTAATGCCTAATTCTCCGGGTTCAAACTCATCGAAAATATATTGAGCATCGTAGGTTCCATAATAATCTCCCACCCCGGCATGATCTCGACCCACAATAAAGTGAGTACAACCATAATTTTTCCGCACAAGGGCATGAAAAATAGCTTCACGGGGGCCTGCATAACGCATAGCCGCAGGATTAATGGCTAAAATAACCCGTTGTTTAGGATAGTAATGATCAATCAAAATTTCATAGCACCGCATCCGCACATCAGCCGGAATATCATCAGATTTTGTGGCACCAACTAAAGGATGTAAAAATAATCCATCAACGGTTTCTAAGGCACATTTTTGAATATATTCATGGGCACGATGGATAGGGTTTCGAGTTTGAAATCCGACAATGGTTTTCCATCCTTTTTCTCGAAACATTGCCCGTGAGTCGGCGGGGTCAATTTGATATTTCGGAAAGTAAGGATGGGGTTGACGCTCTAATAACCAAACCGGGCCCGCCAGGTTAACCCGCCCTTGTTCATAAACGACTTTTACCCCAGGGTGTTTTTCCTCGGTGGTGCGATAAACGTTGAGGGCCTCCTTTTCCTTATCGTAGGTATATTTTTGGGTCAGTTCTAAAACACCGACATACTCACCCGTTGGGGAATCTAAACGAACTAAACCTCCTTCAGTGAGTTTTGAAGCGACCTCTTCAGACACGGATAAGGTAATGGGAATTGACCAAGGTAAACCATTGCTGAGGTGCATTTGGTCAACGACGGTTTTATAGTCCGCCTGTTCCATAAACCCGGTGAGGGGACTAAAACCACCAATGGCGATTAATTCTAAATCCGACAGCGAGCGCTCATCCAACTGAACTCGCGGTAAATGTTCCGCTTTGTCTAAAAATTCCTGCCGTTGGTCAGGTGTAGCAATGCGGTTAATTAGATGTCCACCATGGGGAGCAATGGCGTCGAGATGATGACTCAAGGATACCTCTCTAGGTTGACTACAAGAACAACAATTCTTAAATTTTCTTTATATTTCTATCCTACCCTGTTATGGAAGCTGATAAACCAAAAACAAGCTAATGGAGTGGGAAGCTTAATTAGGGCAATAGCCACTTCATCAATACCCGGATGGAGTGGCTATCTTAAAATGAATGGCTTAAAGATTAAGGTTGAAACTTTTTAAACGCTAAGGTGACATTATGTCCGCCAAATCCAAAGGAATTGGATAAAGCGACGTTCACCGTTAGAGGGCGACTGGTGTGAGGAACATAATCCAAATCACAGCCCGGATCGGGGTTGTCTAAATTAATCGTTGGAGGAACCCGATCTTCAGCAATTGCCATAGCTGTAGCCACCGCTTCAATGCCTCCTGAACCCCCTAATAGATGACCTGTCATGGATTTAGTCGAACTAATCGCCACTTGGTAAGCGTGATCGCCTAATACCTTTTTAATCGCTGCGGTTTCTGTCACATCATTGGCAGAGGTACTGGTTCCGTGAGCATTAATATAACTAATTTGGTCAGGAGTTAACCCAGCATCCTTCATGGCTAAGGAAATAGCTCTAGCTGCCCCTTCGCCACCGGGAACCGGAGACGTCATGTGGTAGGCATCACAGGTCATGCCATAACCGACTAATTCCGCATAAATGCGAGCGCCCCGACTTAAGGCACACTCTAATTCTTCTAAGAGCAGAATTCCGACACCTTCTCCCATGACAAACCCATCTCGATCCTTGTCAAACGGACGACAAGCGTGAAGGGGGTCATCATTCCGAGTTGAAAGTGCCCGTGCGGCTGCAAAACCTGCTACTGATAAAGGCGTTACTGCCGCTTCAGTTCCCCCACAAATCATGGCTTGAGCATAGCCACGCTGAATTAAACGAAAGGCATCGCCAACCGAATTTGAACCCGCCGCACAAGCGGTAACAGAACAGGAATTCGGCCCTTTAGCCCCGGTATGAATCGCCGTGAGTCCGGCGGCCATGTTGGCAATCATCATCGGAATCATAAACGGACTACAGCGATCAGGGCCACGATTCAAATAGATCTCTTGCTGATCTTCAAGCACCTTGAGACCGCCAATGCCTGTTCCAATAATGACGCCCACCTGTTCTGCATTTAGGTCATTAATCACGAATTTGGCATCTGTTATGGCCTGTTGACTGGCAGCGACCGCAAATTGGGCAAAGCGATCCATGCGTTTTGCTTCTTTGCGCGAAATGTAATCACAGGGGTCGAATCCTTTGACTTCACCCGCGATGCGACAATCATGTTTTGACGCATCAAATAAGGTGATCGGGCCGATTCCATTGCGTCCGTTGATTAAGCCTTCCCAATATTCAGCTAGGGTATTTCCCAACGGAGTAATTGCCCCTAAACCTGTTACAACAACGCGCTTAACATTCATCGTAGTCATGATTTTCGTCGATTCAAGAATTTAACTTGATGGAGCTAGAAGTCCTACACCAGAAGCTATCTCAGTCTTGGGAGCAATTGCGACCCAAAACCTAAAACCCAAAAACACAAATGCTGTGCTACAATCAAATGAAGTTTGCATCACATCACTAATAAGCGAAAACCAAGCTACACAGACAGTGTAGCGAAATCAGGATTAGGTCTTCGGAACCTAGACTCCGGCTGATTGAGAAAGTGTAAGAGCCTAACTCGCTAGGGAGTTTTGGGGCAATTCCCTGGGAAATTATCCCGTTTATTCCCAAGTCTTCGCTTGGCACTTCGGTCGTTCACTCACCCCAAATGCAGAACAAAGTGTGAGAAGCCAAACTAACATCATAACAGCAGTTTATTGACACTCCCTCATCGTAGAACGGCGGGGATTCTTGAGCTAACAACCGCCCTTTCGAGTTTCCCCTACTTAGGTCTGACCTTGTTATGTTCCATCCGAGCTTGCTAGAAGATCACTTGTTATCTAGTTGCCCTGTTTGTGGATGGCTCTCCAAGTGTTTTGGTATTTCAACCCAGATTCGGATATGCCCTACTCTATCTGTCTGACGACAAAAAGTTTTTACTGATTCTTTCGCCGAGTTTTCGGTTACTATCCTGTTTAAAGAGTATTCGGTAGCTCTTGCTTGTCTGATTTCGCCCTCAAAAGTGCTGCACTATTTCAGCAGAATTTTCACGATGTGCGCCGGAATTTCAACCTGAAAGCATCAATATTCTACCACAAAGTCCCCCTAAAAGGGGGAGATTTTCAACCTAATTAATTGATAAACAGGGTTTGGGATTGACTAATCCCAACAGTCGGACGCAGTAAAATTTCTGTGATCCGGGTCGAAGGCGAATCCGCCGTTTTTTGTTAATTTTATGTTAGTTGCAGGTTCAGATGACGCTTTAGCCCGTTTGTCGATGCAGTTTACCCCTGCTTAGATTCGATGTAGTTGATCACGTCTTGAACGGTCTTAATGTTTTCAGCGTCTTCATCGGGAATTTCAGTCTCAAATGCTTCTTCAAACGCCATGACCAGTTCGACAGTATCTAGGGAATCCGCGCCTAAATCCTCGATTAAACTTGCCTCTAGCTTAACGTCTTCTTCTTTAACACCTAATTGATCTACAATAATTTCTTTGACTTTTTGTGCGATTTCACTCATATTGTATTTTTCCTTTTTGGATGCCGCGTATACCATCTTATCTGAAAGGGGGATCACCGCCGCAACAATCTCTAAGATTTTTTGAAGCTTTAAAGAGGAGGACTAATAATTTCTAATTTACCCTTGACAAATTCCATGCCATCGTTTATTGAATCAGTAACCTGGGGATAATCGATAACAGGTCGAGTAATAATAATTAGAGGAAGGTTTAATTGCTGGGCAAGATTAATTTTAATATCTTCCCCACCTGCTGTTCCTGAAGCTTTTGTCACTACTAAAGAAATTTGCCAATGTTGCCATAATGCTTGTTCCAATTCTAAGGATAAGGGGGGACGAAGGGCCATGATGCGATCAGGGGTAAACCCGGCTTTTAAAGCGACATTTAAAGCTACCGCAGAAGGTAAAATTCGAGCAAATAAGATAGCTTGATCTTGCCATTGAGCAAAGGCGGATAATGATCGATATCCCAAGGTTAGTAAGACTCGTTTTCCTTGTAAATAATTGGCTTTTAATAAGGTTTCTAAGCTATCTAAATACTGAATCTGATCGGAAGGTTGAGAATTGATCGCCGGACGTTCATATCGTAAATAGGGAATATTATAAGTTTGGGAAATTGCGATCGCCAGTTGAGAAATTTCCACCGCATAGGGATGAGAAGCATCTAAAATTCGATTAATATGATGGTTCGTGACAAATTGATTAATTTGGTGTTTCTCTAATTTCCCTACCCAAATTGTTAAATATTCTGATTCTGGATAAAGACATTTTGCGGATTCTGTCGTTACACTAATTATACAAGGGATTTGCGATTGAGCGATCGCTTGAGCTAAGATGGCACTTTCCTGAGTTCCTCCAATTAACCAAACTTGCTTCCTTGAGATCCCCATAAAACTTGTCTAAATCTTTGTATTTTACCAACTATTTTATCACAAATTTATGATAACAGAAATTTTCAATGGTTTACCGATTCCTCCCCATTTTAATCGGCAGCGAGTGGGAGAAGTTTGGCGGGTTCCTTATCAAATTCGGGTTCAAGAAGCCGAACAATGGGCAAAACAGTATAACATTCAACCTGCGAGTCAGGATCAGTTTAAAACTTGTTTGATTTTAATTGATCTTCAAAATACCTTTTGTCTTCCTGAATTTGAATTATTTGTCGGTGGAATATCGGGAAACGGTGCGGTTGAAGACAATATTAGACTCTGTGAGTTTATTTATCGGAATTTAGGGAAGATTACCCAAATTATCGCCACGATGGATACCCATAGACCGTTACAAATTTTTCATCCGATTTTTTGGATCAATCAACAGGGAGAACATCCCACCCCAGCGACCTTAATTTCTGTAGAGGATATTCAAAATCAAGTTTGGAAAATTAATCCTGAAGTTGCTAATACTATTTCAGGAATTGATGTTAATTTTTTAGAACAATATGCTTTACATTATACCCAAACTTTAGCTCAAAAAAATCAATACCCGTTAACAATATGGCCTTATCATTCTATGTTAGGGGGGATCGGTCACAGCCTAGTTTCAGCCGTTGAAGAAGCTTTATTTTTCCATAGTATTGCTCGGTGTTCTCAAGTTCAATTTGAACTTAAAGGAAACCATCCGTTAACGGAAAATTATTCAGTTTTGCAACCGGAAGTTTTAGAAGATTTTCAAGGGGGTCTGATTACAAAACCCAATCAAGAGTTAATTGAAAAGCTATTAAAATTTGATCGCATTCTTATTGCAGGTCAAGCTAAAAGTCATTGTGTTGCGTGGACAATTGATCATTTATTAACAGAAATTCAAGCTAGAGATCCAAATTTAGCCCAAAAAGTTTATTTATTAGAAGATTGTACCTCTCCTGTAGTCATTCCTGGTATTGTAGATTATACAGAACAAGCGAATGCCGCATTTGAACGATTTGTCACAGCAGGGATGCAGATCATTCAATCTTTAAGTGTATTGGATTAATTGATATGAAATGTAGAGACCTTCCATCAGTAGAGACCTTCCATGGAAGGTCTCTACACAATATGGGTGTGTAGCAAATATTTAAAGATGTCATGTTAGATCACGCATAAGGGCGAGGGGATAAAAAGCCTACGCCCTAATAAAAATTCATGGAATTAATGACTTGAGTTAACACCAATCATAAATCTCTGTTCCCTATTCTCCTTGAGGAGACGAAATTTCTGGGGAATAATTTTGATAGGATTTATTAAAGCTCATAGCAACTAATGAAAATCCTAAATAAGCTGGTAAAATAATAGCTGTAATAAACGCAAATATTGTTAACCAAGCTCCTAAATTATTGGAATAACCATAGGTTGTTCGATAGGGATCAGCTTTAATTTGATCTGGATTTTCTTGATTTTCTATTCCTTTTAGGCGCTTAAATCGAACTCGTCGATCATCTAATTTTTCAACTAAAATCCAACCCATTTCTGCTTCTTCCTGACATAACCGTTTAAAAACAGTTAGGTTGCGAAAAACATCTCGATTAGCGCGCACAATTTTATATTCCCAATCATTGAGAACGGGATAGGGAGATTCGGGATTAGAATACCCATTGGGTTGTAATGATTTTGTAGGAATTTGTTTGATTTCGTCTGATTCATAGCGAGTCAATGTTTCTTCCTCCTCCTGTTCTAATTCGGTATTAATTTGTATGGAACAGAGCCAATTAGCAAGTAAAATCGCATCAATTCCTAGGCTACTGACCATGAGACTTAATAGGGCTATTTCGCTCATCATTAAGTTTGTAATAAATAACCTTCAATCCAAAAATCGCCGCCTACAGAACCCCAGGTCATTCGTTCTAATGAAAGTGCTTCGCTCATCTGAGTAAACCCTAAATCTGCCACCGGAGAGGGTGCTGTTTTTCCCCCAATAATTTTAGGGGCAATAAACGCTAAGATTTTATGAATACTGCCATCTGCGAGAGCCTTTGCAGCGAGGGTTCCTCCACATTCCCATAACACCGATAAAAACTGGCGTTCATAGAGATAAGCCATGACCTGGGCGGGTGTCAAGGGCGACAATTCCGCGACCTCTACCCCCTGATTCTGCAAAAACTGTTGGAAATCTGGATTTACACCCTCCTCTGTTATAACTAAAGTTTTTGCTTCTTGAGTGTCCCATAAATGGGCGTGTTCAGGTAAGTCTAAAGTTCGACTCATCACCACTCGTAATGGGTTCGGTTCCCCGGCTTCGTGGGTTGTTAGCCAAGGATTATCCCGTCGGACGGTATTTCCTCCTACAATGACCGCATCACAAGCGACTCGTAACTGATGAACTTTTTGTCGAGATTCTGTTCCTGTCACCCAAGAACTATGACCTGTTGTGGTGGCAATTTTTCCATCTAATGTCATGGCATATTTCAAAATTCCCCAGGGTTGATGATGTAAAATTCGATGGATAAAGGCTTCATTTAAGCATTGACAATCGGATTCTTCGATGCCAACGATTACTTCTATTCCTGCCTCTTTTAAACGTTGAATTCCGGTTCCTGAAACTAACGGATTAGGGTCAACCATTCCTACCACAACTTTAGCTACTTCAGCTTGAATTAAGGCTTCTGTACAAGGGGGAGTCCGCCCAAAATGATTACAAGGTTCTAAATTGACATAAACCGTTGCTCCCTTGGCTTGTTCTCCAGCATTTTTTAGGGCAAAAACTTCAGCATGGGGTTGACCTGCACCCGGATGAAACCCTTCTCCTACAATTTTTTCATCCTGAACAATTACACATCCGACTAAAGGGTTAGGTGCTGTTTTTCCTAATGCTTGACGAGCTAATTTTAAACAATATTGAATCATTTGTTGATCAAAATTTAAAGCCATAATTTTAATAATTCTATTGATATAATTAATAGAATATTCATAAAACCAAAATTTTATTTTAAAAACCTCTGGTTTTATGAATAAAGCGGTCTTGAAAAAAACATTATCCTCCCAAACGCTGCATAATCCAAGATAAACGATGATCGGGTTCCTCTTCTCCCTTATTATTGAAGGGTTTAGACGCTAATAAAGCAGCGTTTTCATCAAAACCAAAATGATTGACTGTAGCTCGTAAGCGAGAAGATAAAAACTTGGTAATTGCTCGATAAAATCTCAAAGAAAATAACACATCTTCTTCTAGTTTTTGAGATAAAAGCGATCGCGGAATGGATAAGATACAACATTCTTCCACCGCCTGTACCGTAGCTGAGGGTAAACGTCCATCGACAAAAGACATTTCTCCTAAGATTTCACCTCCGCCTATTTTTCCGACCACTTGATTTCCTAATGCAGCTACACAAACATTTAGGGTTCCACTCAAGACAATATAAAGAGCATCTAAAGGTTGATCTTCTTCAATTAGGATTGAACCTGCGGGTAGAATTTCTCGTTTTCCCTGTGTTACAATCCAGTCGATATCTCGATCATTTAATTCCCCTAGAATCAGTAAGGCATTCGTCATAAATTTAGGGATTTTTACAAAACCAATAGATTGTTCTTACAAAAATCGTTAATTTAACGATTCCACAATCAGAACAAATGATACAACTGTTGATTCCCCGTTCTCCATTGCTGGCGCTTTCTCCATTAATATAATTGTAGCATTAGTTTTTTGCGATATTCTTTAGTTAAGGGATGGTCATCTCCCAGTAAGTTAAAAATAGTTAACATAGCTTTTCTCGCCCCATCTTCTTTAAATTTGCGGTTGGTTGATACAATCTCTAAAAATAAAGATAATGCCTCTGGGTAGTTTTCAATTACGGTTAATTGACAAGCTTTTGCATAGTTCTGTTCCAGTTCGCTCTCTCCTGATAGAGTCGCATCTTTTTTAAATTGAATTAATTGTTTCAACGCTTGAGCTTTGGCAAAGAAATCACGTTGATCTTCTGCAATAGTATTTAACAATTTTTCTGCATTTTCAGTTTGGTTAAGCAGGATTAAAAAGTTAGCTGCTTCTAACACCACTTCTGGACGATCTGGATATTGAGAAAATAGCTGATCTAACAGTTGTTTGGCGCTGGGATAATTCTTTTGAGCGATCGCATCTTTTAACGCTTCTAAACTCTGATCAAAATTTGATTTTAAATTCAATTCGCTGAGGGTTTGACGAATTTGAGCTTCTGTTAAGGCGCCCACAAAACCAGGGTGTATTTCCCCTTGTCTAACAATTCTCACATCCGGTACACCTTCGACACCATATTGACTAGCTAATTCTGGATTTTGATCAATATCAATTTTCGCTAAAATAAAATCATATTCTGTCACCAACTTTTCTAAAATGGGTTTTAAAATTTGGCAAGGGCCACACCAGGTCGCATAAAAGTCTACTAATACAAGGTGTTCATCGGAAACTTGGATCACCTCTTGTTCAAAGTTAGATTGATTAACGTCAATCGAATATCCCATTAGTTACATCCTGCGATCAATTTCATTTCTTATTTTATCGTAAATGTTCAAAGTTATTCTTTAAAATTTCTAAAAAAACCCTTTCTTTCCCGAATACCTGAGATTGTAATGACCCTTAATCTTCAACGTCTGCTTAGATTAATAACTGTCTTGCTTTTTGCTTCTGGCTGTCGTTTGACTGCGGTTGAGCATCACAGAGAAAAGGCTTCACAAGAGCAGGAAGTTTCTAACTTGTTACTAGAAAGTTCTCTTCTTTACTCTACCCAACCTTCAAGCTTTACCATTCCCCAACCTCCAGATATTAATTTAACAGAAGAAATTGCTTTTCAAGCTAGAGGATTAGCAATTCGAGAGAAATTAGCTGCAATTAATTTAGATGAAAAAGATGCTTGGTGGCGACGAATTAAACTCGGTGATCCGCATAAATACTTATTACCGATTATTTTAGCACGATTAAGTTTGCAAAATGAACCCATCGGCAAAAATTATAATCCGCAACATAGTTGGGATGTTTTATTAAAATTAGATCAAGATAAACCGGATCTTTATCATTTTAGAGCACCGTTAGATGTGCGAATTTTCTTTTTATTTAAAGATACGATGCCGTTAGAAATGAAGCTGGTCTATCGTCGTCAATTAGAATTACCCCAGGTTTTAGAATGGACAGAAGCAGGAACCGAAAACCATACTTTTATGCAGCGTGCATCGGGTTTAGCCTTGATGAATAACAGTGGTTTTCCAGTGGGTGATCCAGCGAGTGAGGCTACAAATGAGGCTTGGTTACGTTCAGAATTGAATAAGTTTTTAACCATTGGTCAAGGAGAGTTTCATTCATCTATTTATTATGGATATAGTATTAGTGGATTGTTAAACCTTTATGATTTTTCTCAAGATCAAAAATTACGAGAATTAGCAAAAGGTTTATTAGATTGGTATGCGGTTAATATGGCTTTAAGACTAAGTTGGGGAACCGCCGGAGGAGCCGAAAGCCGAGGATTCGATCGTAATACTTGGAATAATGGATTAACGGCTGTGGCTTGGTTATGGTGGGGAAATCAACCGGAATTAGCAAAAAAAATGGACGATCAATATGCTTGGTTAGCTTTACCTGCGGCTTTAAGTTCCTATCGTCCTCCTGAAATTTTAAGGGCGATCGCTCGTAAACAAATTCCTCTTCCTTTTGAAGCGAGAGCCAGCCATCCCGCTTATTATAGCTATCATGAAAGTAACCGCCTTTGGGAAACATTTTATATGACAAATGATTATAGTTTAGGAACTTTATTAGAACCTGCCAGAAGCTATCAAGTCCAAGGAACTATTCGTGCTCAATATGCTACCTATAAATTAGTGGTTCGAGATTCCAAAGGTCAAGAAAATACGGTGATTAGTTTAGGAGGAACCTATCACAACCCCCAAGCCACAGGTCGCAGTCCTGGGGATCAATTGTTGCAAAAACGGGGGGCGGTGATCTTTCAATTAATCTTAAATGAAACGGATTTAAAAGCGGGGGTTCCTGCCGCTTCCCATCTGGTTTTACCTCAACAATATGGTCAGCATCAAAAATATAAAAATTGGTATATTTGGAAAATTCATAATATTTGGTTATGCGCTCGACCTTGGGGGGATAAAATCGAGTTAAAACCCTTAATTTCTGAGAAAAAACCTAACTTACAAGCTTTAGCCACCTTGGGAAATAAAACCGCCTGGATCACCGATGTTGCTGCGGTTACAAATTATCCTAATTTTCAACAGTTGAAAACTGCATTAGATCAAACTGAAATAGAAGATCAAGAGTGGAAAAGCCAAGGAAAATTAACTTATAAAAGTTTAGCTGGCGATCATCTCACCTTAACTTATCAAAAAAACGGAGCCATTGGGGATGCGGTTGTGAATGGAGAAAAACGAATCTTAGAAAATTGGCCTGTTTTAGATAGTCCTTATGTTCAACAACCCCTTTATAGCGGTCAACTTGAGGTTAAAGTTCCTTCACAACCCGCTTGGCGACTCCGAGGAACCCTGATGGGGCCGATTTGGGAATCAGGAGAGTAAAAATAAATCTCAAATGTATTGAAATTTATTTTTGATTCATGTACAATCTTAATGGAGTGTTACACCAAAGCAGTCCGGTTTCTGTGGCTTGAATTTTAATTTCATGCCCTGGATACAGCAATAAACCAGGTTTGTTTGATATCAATTAAATTGAAATTGTGAACAATAGAGGTGTTTATGTCCAAAAAATGGCTCGGCGGAATCTTAGTTTTTTTAGGTTTTATGATGTCTCCGTTGTGCTGGTGGAATGATTTAATTTTTAACTTACCCATTGCTTATGGGTTTGGATTT
>JACCEC012875472.1_pt1 | contig 16989 bp, 18 predicted proteins | sample 7450121 | NCBI WGS metagenome assembly JACCEC01 (sample SAMN15323455, study PRJNA562643) | freshwater metagenome | isolation source: river surface water | place: USA:Blue River Watershed | collected 2017-08-18 | reverse complement strand
TTGGTATTGGTTGACAGATTAGAAACAGGACGTATAATTGTTGAGAATGTAGAAAATTCTGTTTTTATTTCAGGCGAAGTAAAAACTAAAGACCGTAAAGAAGAATACGATGAAGTTAAGACTGCTGATAACAAGATTATTGTGGCGACTTATGGTGTGGCCGCTGTGGGTATTAATATTCCTCGTATTTTTAATTTGGTTATGGTGGAGCCCGGAAAGAGCTTTACAAGAGTTATACAATCTATTGGGCGAGGCATTAGAAAAGCAGAAGACAAAGACTTCGTCCAAATCTGGGATATAACGGCTGCTACAAAATACGCTAAAAGACACCTTACTGAGAGGAAGAAATTTTACAAAGAAGCCAAGTATCCTTTTACGATTGAGAAAGTAAAATATTAAATGCAAATTTTAACATTAGAAAATAAAATATATCATCTAAATGACCTGCCTAACGAGGTTGACGATGACTTGAGATTTGCTGTATTGGATAATAGCGATAATCAAAATCCCGATTATTTTTACATACCTCTTATATTCCTAGAGAGTTTTACAGCACCGGCAGCAGTTTTAAAAATTGGTCCCTACACTGTCAACATGCCCCTCGATTGGTCTACTATTGTTGGTGATCCTGAAGGTCCAGATATGGAAATCATCCCACTAACTAGTCTGAATGATCGGGGGTTTAAAACATTCTGCTTTAATCCTTTAAGTAGTTTTAGACCAGAATTTTATGATATCGATATCATTGATGTCTATCCCGATGTTCGTTGGTATTTTCCTAAAATGAAACCGGGACAACTGCTTTGTACTCCGCTAAACAATGAGCACAAACCTCCTTGTGCATATTTTGTTAAAGAAGTATCAAGACAAAGTGAAATAGTAGTCTATTCTAAATGTTGGTGATGTTATGAACATTAAATTTAAAACATATGACGTTGGCGGAGAAGTCGTTAAAGATAATGAAACTTATCTTCTTAAAGATAATAAGACATTAAAAAATCTTGTTTTAAGTTCTACTCTGTTATATAGGGGACAACAGACAAGAGGTCATCGCCATGCCGGTCAAGAAGAAGTTTATATCTTTGTTCAGGGCTGGGGAAAGATGATTGTTGGCGGGGAAACTGATGAACCTTTTGTAGTAGGTCCAGGCGACATAGTACTCATTCCAGATGGTGCTTTTCATCGTGTAATCAATGACGGCGACAGTAATATGCTGTTCAATTGTGTGTTTGACGGTAAGAGGAATCACTGATGGGGAGCCTTCGGCCTGGGGCCAAAATTATATATGAAAGCCCTGACGGTGGCAAATCAATATATGGCAGATACGAAGGCGAAACTGAAAGATTTTTAGTGGGACGTAATATGCCGACACGTAGAGATCCGTTAGATGATCATGAAAGAGAACTTTGGTTAGACATACGAGAAGCAGCACTGAACGACAAAGATTTGCAAGATGCTTTGGATCGTGTTAAAGTATTGTATTACCTAAAACAGAAAGAGAAGCCACTTATGTGGCATCCAGTATAATGGCAGCAAAACTTGATATTGGCAGAGAATTAATGAGCGTGAATACTCGAAATCACGACTTTTATAAAAATCTCACAGACGAAGAAAAGAAAGCATTCAGTCCTTACATTTTGATGAGGTATGTAAGTAATCCTCAAGTTGATACAGAAACCTACGAGTTTATTTTAGAGCGTGTCAATACATTAGTTAATATAAATCACTGGACATTAAGTAAAGGTCACAAACCTTTGCTATGGCAATTATTTGCTAGTTGTGGTGTTGGAATGCCCGTTAAGTATACTTACTTAAAAGCTAGTGCAAAAGAAAAAACAAATAAGATTGAAAAATTGCTAGAAGAATTATATCCTGCCATGAAGCTAGAAGAAATTAAAATGCTAGCGGCTATGATGGATGATAAGGACAAACAAGAATTATTTGACAAAATGGGTTTTGATAAAAAACAACGGAAAGAATACGAGTGATAGCATTAGTTGATCAGCCTTTCAAATGTGTACATTGCGGCAAGACCTTTATGAAGGAAAAAACACTTGTCGCACATATGTGCGAACAAAAACGTAGGTTTCTACAGAAAGATGAAAAGCGAGTTCAAACTGGATTTTTTGCCTACAATAGATTTTATCAACTGACACAGGGTGCTAAAAAACAAAAATCTTATTCAGAGTTTTGTAAGAGTTCTTATTACAATGCATTTGTAAAGTTTGGTAGTTTTATAAACAATGTCGATCCGTTATATCCAGAACGATTTATTGAATATGTAATTAAGAGCGGTGTTAAGTTAGACCACTGGTGTCGAGACGAATTATACGAAAAATATCTGGCTGAACTGATTAAAATTGAACCTGTCGAAAGTGCGATCGAAAGAAGTTTAAAATATATGATGGAGTGGGGCGAAGAACAAAATGCAAATTTTGCACACTACTTTGATTATGTCAACATAAATCGTGCAGTTCATCATATCCGCGACGGCAAAGTTAGTCCCTGGCTTTTGTTAAATTCAAACAGTGGAGTTACATTGCTTAGAAAATTTAACGACGAACAATTAGATTTAGTTAATCAAACTCTTGATCTAGGATTTTGGTCAAAGAAGTTTAAAGATCAACCGGCAGATGTTGCATTTGTTAAAGAAGTTTGCAAGGAGACCGGAATTGCCTGACATTGATATTGATTTTCAAGATAGAAGTAAAGTTCTAAGTACAATTAAACATATTACTGCTCGATTAGAAGACGGTAAAAAACACAACACGGGAGTTTACTGTCATAACGTTCCTGTAAATCCTCTAACTGGATTAGCTGCTATTGATTATAAAGAAGCAGATTCTCGAGGTTATTTTAAAATTGATTTCTTGAACGTTAATGCCTATAATGGTGTTCGAGACGAAGAACACTTGGTAAATTTACTGTCTACTGAACCATTGTGGGATTTATTAGAAGACCCGGCAGTTTGTGATCAAATGTTCCACATTAATGGATACCATAACTTAGTTGCCAAGCTAAAACCGTCTAGTATTATTGAGTTAGCCATGTTCCTTGCCTTGTTGAGGCCGGGTAAAAAACATCTCATCCCAGTATGCGAAAAAGAAGGCTTCAAGGGCATCGAACAAGAGATATGGACGAAGAGTGATGATGCTTATTTCTTTAAGAAGGCTCATGCTGTTGCTTATGCTCATGTAATTGTTGTTCAACTTAATTTACTATGCGAAAGTGTTAGCTACCCTTTCTCCTAACACTTCTAACCAGTTGAATACTTTTTCTTTTAACACGTTTTTCTGCAATATCACCTAAATTTACAACGGGTCCAAAAATAATTTCAACGTCTTTACTGTTGAATGTTTTAATACAAAATCTAAAATCAACCATTTCTTGTTTAAGAAAAATATTAATAGGAATTTTCCTATTACTTTCCCACCACCAAATTTCCCCCATTTCTAGAAAAATCTGCTTGGCTTCTTCCGTTCTTATATCTGCATAGTTGTAGATGCTTGTAACGTTATCATCGTGGTTTACGATGATCCCGAGGTATTCGTTTCCAGACGTTTTAATACAGGTTATAAACGGAAACTTTTTTTGAAAATCGTCCTTACTGGTCATTACTATAAATATAGGTATGCAAAAATTACCAATCTATTTATACTCCAATTTGTTGACTGTACAACTAGATTTGGACTTTAATCAAAGGACACATAATGTTATGTACCAACGCGAGCTAAAACTTCAGAGAAACATAAAAAACAAAGTTCAACTTCAGTTTAAGAACTCTGATCAAAAAAATATTAGAATTTTAGCTGCAACAAGTACTGTTGGAACTGCTTCTACTACATCTAATTTGTTAACAGTAGCAGACGCATCCAATATTCAAGTTGGTATGCTAGTAAACAGTAACAATGTAACTACAGGAACTTATGTATCTGAAATTAACTCAAATACCATAACTTTAGCTAATTTAGATCCTTTATATGACGCAGATTTAGACCAATTTTTATCTCCTATTATAACTCCTATAACCTCGGGCACTAATATCACATTCAATCATAATTTTGTATTTTCAATGTTTGACGCAGAACAGAACAGGACGGTTGTGCAGAAAACACTTGAGATCGTAGATGACGGTGTCTCAACGGCAACCAGAGGACTGGCTGTTCTATCTATTTTTGACAATGATACAAGAGATTTACATAACGGATTTTATAATTTTTCGATTACACTAGCAGACAGCGACGGTGAAAGACTTCCTACATATTCAAACACCTACTATGATATTCGGGGAACAGCAAGGCTAGCAGGCGATTTTGTTCCTACTCTTAGTCCTGGAGTCGAAACCAGCTCTTTCAAATATTTCTCTAACAGAGACCCGGGTGCAGACAGATATGACTTTTATTCAGGAAACCTACGTGCTAACCCAGAATCTAGTCAGCTAACATCTATTGCTATGTATTTTACAAATTATACCGGTACTGTAGAAGTACAAGCAACACTAGATAATACACCTTCAAATTTTGGTAATTACGCAACATTAGAAACTAAAACTTACACTAATTTTACTGGAGTTGACTATGCTAATGCTGAAGGAATATGGAGCGATGTTAGAGTAAAATGGTATCCGGATAATTCTACATTACCAAACAATTTAAATTTTTATAGTCCAGAGATGCCGGGCAATCCTACTCCCGGAACGGCTCATTATCCAAACGGAAAAATTGACAAGTTGATCGTAAGAAGCTAAAATATATGTATGAATCTCATACAGGCTTCTGTGCAAACTTTCTTGCCTCCTAAAAGGAAATCAACTCCCAGCGGCTGGATAAGTTTCAATGCGGTCTGTTGCCACCATAATGGAGATTCCCAAGACACAAGAAAGCGTGGTGGCGTGCTGTTCAGCAATGAAGGATTCCAATATCATTGTTTCAATTGTGGATTCAAAGCAGGCTGGACACCCGGAAGGTTGTTAAGCAAGAATACTAAGAGCTTGTTCAACTGGATGGGAATGCCAAGTGATGAAATCAATAAACTTAATCTCGAGGCATTGAGATCCAAAGAGGATCAACCAGTAGTAAAACCTACTATCAACTTTCATCAAGAGCCCAGAACTCTGCCGGGGGATTGTAGATCAATATTAGAATGGCTGGAGGCCGAGCCAAACGATGAAGTATTAGCAGTGGTTGATTACCTCACTGGTAGAGGGATGGAACTAGACTGGTACAACTGGATGTGGAGCTCGGAAAACGGCTACCGCGATCGAGTAATGATCCCTTTCTATCAGGATGGTGTGGTAGTGGGCTATACCGGGCGTAAAATCAAACCCGGTAAGCCCAAATACCTCACTGATAGTCAAAGCGGTTATGTGTTTAACATTGATCGCCAAACTGAATCTAGAGAATATGTTATAGTTGTTGAAGGTCAATTTGACGCTATCGCAATAGATGGTGTAGCAATTATGACTAACGAGCCTAACGCTACACAAATTGCCAGACTCAATCGCCTTGGCAAGAAAGTTATTGTACTACCCGACAGGGACAAGCCCGGTGCTAAATTAGTGCAACATGCACTTGAACAAGGTTGGGCTGTGTCAATACCTCAGTGGGAAGAAGACGTAAAAGATTCTGCAGATGCTGTGAAAAGATACGGCAGGCTTTATACTTTATTCAGTATCCTACACTATGTAGAGACAAACGAGATAAAAATAAAATTATATCAAAAGAAATTAGAAGCACTAGAAGATGATGAAACCTAACTATAACGCAGAAATGCAAAAGCTGTATCTTGAGATGTTTTTATCAGATGCAGAAACCTTTGTCAGATGTCAAAACATTTTTGATTCTGAAAACTTTGACAAGAAGTATCAAGAAGCATCGTCATTTATTTCTAAGTATGTTGATGACTATAAAGTCATGCCAGAAGTTAGTATTGTAAATGCAGCCTGCGAAACTGATTTCCAATCTGTAACACTTCCAAAAGAAAACTATGATTGGTTAATGGATGAATTTGAAAACTTTTCTAGGCATAAGGCACTTGAAAGAGCAATCCTTAAAAGTGCGGACATGTTAGAAAAGGGAGAATATAGCCCAGTTGAAAAACTAATTAAAGATGCTATTCAAATTAGTTTGAATAAAGACATGGGCACAGATTATTGGGCCGATCCTCGTGCTCGATTAATGAAACTGAAAGACAATAATGGTCAAATATCTACTGGATATCCTAGTATCGACAAGAAACTATATGGAGGCTTCAAACGAGGCGAACTCAATATTTGGTGTGCTGGCTCGGGCGGTGGTAAGAGCTTGTTCCTGGCTAATCTTGGTGTTAATTTTGCTCTCGCAGGCCTGAATGTTATCTACTTTACTTTTGAACTTTCGGAAGAGTTAGTGGGTATGCGTGTCGACAGTATGTTGACAGGTATTGCATCCAAAGATATCTTTAAGAACCTAGATGACGTTGAAATGAAGGTTAAACTTACAGGCAAACGTGCGGGCGGAATGCAGATCAAATACTTGCCTTCCGGCAAAAATTGTAACGATCTGAGATCATATATTAAAGAATATCAGGTAAAAACAGGCAAAAAACCCGACGTTCTTTTAGTAGACTACCTAGACCTTATGATGCCATTAAGTGTCAAGGTTAGTCCCAGCGATCTGTTTGTTAAGGACAAATATGTTTCTGAAGAACTCAGAAATCTAGCAATGGAAAGTCAGTGCGTTGTTGTAACTGCGGCACAGTTAAATCGTAGTGCTGTTGAAGAAATTGAGTTTGATCATAGTCATATTTCGGGCGGTTTAAGTAAAATTCAGACCGCAGATAATGTAATTGGTATCTTTACATCTAGGGCTATGCGTGAACGTGGTCGCTATCAAATTCAATTTATGAAGACTCGTTCTAGTAGTGGCGTTGGTCAAAAAGTTGACCTAGAGTTTGATATTGATAGTTTAAGGATTAAAGATCTTGGTGACGAAGAAGAGGGAAGTTTTAATCAACAACGTAGTGCGGCCAGTAGTGCTCTAATTGACGGATTGAAAAAAACTAGTGTAGTAACAGCTACTAACATTGATCCAGAAACTGGAGAAATTGATCCAACTAAAGGATTACCTGTTTCTAAAATTAAGCCTTCTCCACAACCGACTATGAGAAGCGTTAGAGATATTTTAAGTAGTTTTAGTCCAGAAAAAGACTAAAGCCAAGAAGAAACTGTGTGTTGTGCAACATGCTCAATACCTTTTTGCCATTGTTCTTCATTGCTAAGACTGAATATTGATTCTATACTAGCAGGAGCATCTAACCACCTGTTTTGTTGTTTCCAAGGATGTTCTCCTTGATATTCTCCATCTAGCTGTCCAGGTCCCCACCCGCATTGTCCAATGCACGTTCTAAATAGCGAAGGTCCTTCATTTCGATCTATTGCGGCTAAGATTTGTAATTCGTTTGTTATACCAATATCTGGAGTAATTTTAATAGTGTTACTGCTTTGCCAATCTAAAGAATGAACAATAAAAACCCTATGAGTATCTACAGGACCACCTACATAAACTTTATCTTGTTTTAAAGAATTAATACCTACAGCCTGCATTATTGAACCCAGGCTAAGATTACTAGTATGTTTGTTAACCATAAGTCCCCAGGCACCTTGCGGGCCGTGTTTTGCTAATAGAATAACACTCTTAGAAAAATATGGGTCTTCGCTCTTAGGGTGCGATACTAGAATTTTGCCCGAAAGGTTTTTAACTTCACTCATTCAAATATTTACTCAAATAAATAAAAGTTATGAGCGTTGTTGAATTTACCGATCCTATAGAAATACATAATGAGTTAAACCCAAAACTTTGGGAAGACGGTCATTTGAAAAAAGAGGTTCGGGTTGCACTTCTTAAAATTGCCAAAGAGTATTATCAGTTCTTAGACATTAATGTTCCTTTAATGGATTTAATTGTTACCGGTAGCCAAGCTAATTTTAATTACACAAAATATTCTGACCTTGATTTACACCTCATTGTTCCATATAGCAAAGTTAAATGTGATATGGCTGTAGATGAACTTTTTAAAACCAAAAGAGACCTATGGCGTGAAAAACATAATATTTCTATATATGGTGTTCCTGTAGAACTATATGCCGAAGATATTAATGAACCAGTTAAAGGATCAACATATTCTGTAGTTAAAGGACAATGGATTAAAGAACCTAAAAAGATTGATGCAGATTATGATCAATCCGAAGTTCAAAGATTGGTAGAATTATGGGAAAGAATAATAGATAAGGCAATCGCTACAGAAAGCTACGATGTTTGCAAATCCGTAAAAGACTTGTTAAAAATTTTCCGCCAGGCCGGTTTAGATAAAGGAGGCGAGATGCATCCTGCAAATCTTGCTTTTAAAAGTTTAAGAAATGACGGCTATGTTGGTAAATTGTTGAACGCAGTAAGTAAACTTAAAGACGAACAATTAAGTATTTGACTTTAGATAAGTGTTGTCATATAATTAAAGTATGAAAACAATTTATCTTGATATGGACGGAGTAGTAGCTGACTGGGAAGCTGGTGCTGCCGAAATCGTTGGATATTATTCTGAGTACCCAGAAAAACCTTATCCCCAAACCGACTGGGAAAAGATTAGAAGTCATCAACGAATCTTTCGTGATCTTCCAAAAATGAAACGTGCCGACGAAATGGTTGAACTAGCGAGAAAGTTCCGTGATGAACTAGATTGGAAGTTGCTGTTTTTAACCGCAGTTCCTCATTACAATGATATCCACTGGGCTTATTATGACAAAGTAATGTGGGCACATGAAAGATATCCAGATATTCCTGTACATTTTGGCCCTTTCAGTCAAGACAAGAAAAATCATGCCAACCCCGGAGATATCTTAGTCGATGATAGATTTGATAACTGCAACTCTTGGAGAGAAGTAGGGGGAATTGCAGTTCGAGTTACCAAATACTATAGTGAAGCACTTAAAGAACTAAATGAGTTATTCAACACTGAATCTAACTCACTTGTTCTCTAAGTCACTTACTCGCTGTGTTAAATCATCTACTCGTTGTTTAAGTTCTTTTATAGAATTAACCAACATTGGAATTAATTTTGGATAGTCTAGGCTTAGTGTACCGTCTGAGTTAGTTCCAATAACTTCTGGAAGTACTTGTTGTACTTGTTGTGCAATGAATCCAACTTCTCTCTGAGCACCCCATTTTTCTTCATCAATCCAGTTATAGTATACCGGACTTAGTGCAATAGTAGCAGTTAGTCCCATATCAAATGAATGGATATTTTTCTTGAGTCTTTCATCTGACGAAGTATTGGTAAGTTCTCCCGGCTGTGTGGAATAGACTGCTCTAGTGCCTGCACCTTGTAGACTTCCGATAAATGTCTTCTTGCCAATACCAACACCACCTAATACTACCAATGTTGCTGTGGCGGTACTTAGAGCTTCTTGCGTTGAGTTCAACAACAATTGAGTCGAAGTTGTTGTTGGTCTACTACCTGCAATAGCAATAGTCCAAGTGTTAAATGTGCTAATTGTTTCTGCCGGTGCTGAGAAAGATTCATCAACTACTACTGTGTAGTTTGTACCTGTTCGAACTAGCTGCCCCTCAATATAGCTCAAATAAGGTCTGTAAGCTGCGATAGCACGAACTCTATTACCTGTACTAAATGCACTATCGGGCTCGTTAACAACGAAAAGAAGGCTACCAGAAGCAGGAATAGAATGTGAGCTGTCCGAAGTTACAAAGAATCCTAATCCAGTAGCACCTATTTCACCTGTTGGGCTGATAAACCAATTAGAGGTAGTTCCTGTTCCTCTAATAGTGTCAACGCTGACCTGCATCAGTGCGTCGTTATCATTAATGTTAGTAACTAGACCTTCCATAAAAATATATGGATCAGAATTATTACCACCTATACGAACACGCATACCTTGAATGTATCCACCGCGTTCAGGATTGCCATTGATATCTACAAATCCAAATGTTTTTGTTCCTGTAGAAATAGACAGTGTGGATGTACTAAACAAGATAAACGCACGGGCTTCTGGTCCTGTAGCACCTTGCACCCCAGGAACACCCTGCATACCAGTAGCACCTGTAGCACCAATTGCACCGGTAGCACCGGTAGCACCTGTTCCACCTACTGGGCCCGGCTCTCCTATACCAGTAGCACCAGTTGCACCTAAACCACCAGTTGCACCTGTAGGACCAGTAGCACCAGTTGCACCAGCACCAGTTGCACCAGTTGCACCCGAGATGCTACCTACGTTTATTTGAGTAGCATCACTAAAATCAAAAATTAGATTTGTGTTGGTAACTGTTGCTGTAGTAATATATCTGCCTGCTATACCAGTAGCACCGGTTTCTCCAGTAGCACCCGTCGATCCGCTACCTGTAGCACCCTGCGGTCCTGTAGCACCCTGAATACCTGTGGCACCTTGAGCACCAGTTGCTCCATCGGGTCCTGTCGCACCAGTTGAACCTGTAGGTCCGGTAGCACCTGTTGCACCTTGATCACCTGCACCTGTTGCACCTACAGCACCTGTTGCACCAGTAGCACCAGAAATTGGGGAAACTGTGATTACACTAGCATCATTTAAATAGAACGATAAAGTTGTTCCAGTTATGCTAGCAGAAGTTACATATAAACCAGTAGCACCCGTACTACCTTGTGCAGCAGCAGAGCCCGGAATACCCTGTGGTCCTTGAGGACCTGTTGCTCCTGTTGCACCAATACCTGTAGCACCCGTAGCACCTGTGTTTCCAATTGGTCCTACTGGTCCAGTTGCACCAGTAATACCTGTTTCTCCTGTAGCACCTGTCGAACCTACTCCTGTAGCACCTTGCGGTCCGGTTGCACCAGTTGATCCAATGTCGCCCTGCAATCCCTCTGGACCTGTAGCACCTTGAGCACCGGTAGCACCTGCACCAGTTGCACCTGTCGGTCCTGTTGCACCAGTAGAGCCAAACTCACCTGTGGCACCTGTTCCGCCCATTGCAGCAGCAGTACCTGCAGGACCCTGTGGACCAGTCGCACCTGTTAGGCCGGTAGCACCTGTTGCACCATCTAGACCAATTTGACCAGTAGCACCTGTTGCACCAACTCCAGTTGCACCCTGTGGACCAGTAGGACCAGTAGCACCAGTAGAACCAGAAATTGTAGACCAACCTAATGTTGCTGTACTTCCAGACGCAGTTGTTACTACCAGTGTCTGCCCCATAGTTCCGTTTGTGTTTGGCATTCTAAAATCACCAATCCAAACGTAACCGTCATTATTACCAGTACCACCAGAAATTAAAACATCTCCACCGTCACCAAAACCGCCAAATCCGTTTCCGCCAGCACCTGCTGTAATTGAAATTGATCCGCCTTTTTCTCCGGGAAGTGATTCTGGGTCAATTGAACTTTCTCCGCCAGCACCTGCAAGTAACTGAATGTTACTGCCGGGTCCAGCAAGATTAGCCCCACCTCGAATACTAATTTCATTTAACGCTTCAACATCAACATTATATGCACTATAGATGTTAAGAGTAGATAAATTTGAATTAGTTAGAGAGTCTGCATGAATAAATCCGTCTACATATAAATTACCTTTTATATTACCAGTACCACCAATATACAGATCTTTAGCAATTCCTACACCGCCATCAACAACTAACGCACCCGAAGTAGTAGAAGTTGATTGTGTACTGTCGTCAACATGCAGATCCCAAGTTTGAACAGATCCAGACAGATAAATTCCTTCGGAGTACACACTAAATGTATACGCCGAACCGAAATTCCCCCCATATCCGAATTGGTAATTTGGGCTATCGTGGTCTTCAATGTAATCTGATTGGAATGTTAGTCCATCAACATATAGATATTCTTCATTTGGTCCGTTAATACCAGTATGTGCCCGAATTCTGTTAGTACTACTAAGTACATCCGAAGTAGTTGAAAGATAGGACGATGTATTGTTAACAAACATTAACCCGGGATTAGCAACCGCAATTCCGTAAGAAGCTCTAAGATCTGTAACCAAAACTTTACTACTAGTACTTAAAGAACCTCCAGTGCCGGCAGGTCCTTGAGGTCCTGTTGCACCAGTCGGACCCGTAGCACCAGTGGCACCTTCCCCAGTAGCACCAGTAGCACCATTAGTTCCCGCAGGACCAGTAGCACCAGTAGCACCGTCTACACCGGCAGTTCCTGTAGCACCTGTTGACCCTTGAGGTCCTGTTGCACCATCAACACCTATCGTTCCATTTGCACCTGCAGGACCAGTAGCACCAGTTTCACCTGTAGCACCTGTAGCACCAGCAGCCGCTGCGGTTCCAGGAATACCCTGTGGTCCTGTGGCACCCTGAACACCGGTGGCACCAATATCTCCTTGTGGACCTGTAGCACCAGTAGCACCTTCTCCAGTAGCACCAGTTAGTCCAGTAGCACCTGTAGATCCCTGGTCTCCTGTTGCACCTTGACTACCTGTAGCACCAGTTTCGCCAGTAGCACCAGTTAAGCCGGTAGCACCTACTGCACCAGTAGCACCTTGTGGTCCTGTAGAACCTGTAGCACCGCTTGCACCAGTCGGGCCTGTGCTACCTGTAGATCCCTGAGGGCCTGTAGATCCTGTAGATCCATCATAGCCAGTAGCACCAGTTGGACCGCCACTAGGACCAGTTGCACCTGTAAGACCGGTTGCACCGGTTGCACCGGCACCTGCCGGGCCCACAGGGCCAGTTGCACCAGTTTGTCCCAGAGGTCCTTGTGGTCCTGTAGCACCAGTAGCACCTCGGCCAGTTGCACCAGTTGATCCCTGATAACCTTGTGGTCCAATTGGGCCTAAGGGTCCTGTTGAGCCTGTAGCACCGCTACCTGTAGCACCTGCAGGACCTTGCAGTCCAGTAGCACCTGTAGATCCCAGATCTCCCACTGTAGTAATAAACCATGTAGTGACACCTGTACTAATACCCTGTAGACGATCTACATTTATTGCTATGATATTTGTACTGGTGTCGATCTGTGTAATTTGTCCTTCAACCCAGTCATTTACTGGAATTAAACTGCTGACATTTTTAGCACGAACACGTTGACCTACTACAAAGCTAGTCAACGAATCTAATTTAAACTGTTTTAGTCCTGCACTGATGCTGTTGCTGGTTGTACTGGCTGCACCTGTGCCTATACCTGTTGCACCAGTGCCACCTTGTTGTCCCGTTGAGCCTGTTGCACCTGTTAGTCCTGTTGCACCAAATCCGCTGATCACGCTAACAGTGCCGGTGCCGTCTATGGTCAATCCGTTGCCTATTATAATTCCGCCTAATGTGCTAGATGTAGCAACTGGCAGAACATAGGTACTGGTTGCCACAGCATTTAGTGTACCATCTGGTAGTATTTCTAAGCCTTCTCCAATTTTAACAATACCCGCAGTTTCTGTAGTAGCAACATCTACATAGGCTGCAATAGCTTCAATCTGTGCTGTGTTGATGCTAACTACACCATCGGTGGCTTGTAGACCGTAGCCTACCTGTACAACACCTTTAGTACTGCTGGTAGCGTTGGGAACATTTACTAAATCAGCAAAATTACCGCTAATACCCACTGCGGCTACGGTTTGAACACTGGCGTCGATCTTACGACGATCTAGATCTGTAAATTCGTATTCTAGACCGTTCAAACTGGTAATTTCAATGCCAAATGTACCTTGATTTTCAAAGCTCATTAGACCGCCACTGAAGTTTACCAAACGAGTGGCATTGGTAATTGAGCTGACATCGTTAAACTGTACGCGAGTTGCGGTACTGTCAACGTTGATATAGATCCTTAATTTGCTGAACTGTAGTGGCGGAAACTGACGTAGATTGATGCCTACGATGGTACTGGTAGTAGCGGGACGCACTTCCATATAGTGTACACTACCTTCGGGATAGTTGACTGTGACGTTTCCGCTTGAGACCTGCCCCCAACCTTTGACTCGCCAAGTAACATCGTTTAACTGTAGGTCTGTAAGCTCTGCACCTCTAAGATCACTGCTAAAATCTACGGAGTTTTCAAAACGTGTGCCTGTTGACAGACCCTTGACAACTTGATTGTCCTGTAGCTGTGTGATTTCGTTTCGTGCAGCAGTAAGACCGTCTACAGTGCCTTGAAAGTTATCTCTAAAGCCCTGTGAGGGGTTATCTTGTCCTTTTACGGGAAAATTTGGATTAATTCTGGTTGGATCAATATTACTCATAGGTGGTAGCTGTCCTAGTACTTGGGCTAATTTTTGTATTTAGCCCAAAGGCCAAGAAGTAAATATCCGTATGATCACACACTTGCCGTTTAGAGAAATACAAAACCCCCACGGAATATTTCGTTTGACTTGGTGTGTTAACAACATCTGTACCAATCACTGCCGTTACTGTCCGGACTTACTACATCGAGGTCAAAACCGTCACTATGAATGGCATCATGCTGAAAGTTTCAGCAGGCAGATACTGGCACTGAATAGACCTGTAGAACTCAGTATAACTGGAGGAGAACCCACAGTCAGTCCTTGGTTACCGCAGCTGATCAAGATGTTTACCAGCAGATCACACAGAGTAACAGTGACCACAAACGGCGTGAGATCCGGAGATTACTGGGCACAGAGCCCGCCTTCTGCACTGTCAGTCAGCTATCATGCAGCCTGGGACGACGGTCATTGGTTTGATCGCTTGGTAGCCACAGGTGCAAAGGTGCCAAATACCGTGGCCAGAATCATGATGGACCCCTTACATTGGGACCAGTGTCTTGAGCAGTTTGACCAAATTCTCAGGGAAACTGACCTGGGTCTGGAGCCAGTTCGCCTACAGGATTGGGGTGCAGATCGGGTGGTCTATCGACCCACACAACTGGCACAGCTACAGAGATTAATGAGATTGAGTAGGCCCGCACCCCGGCAAGAACACTGGCATCTAAGTGAAGTTCAAGGTCAACCCGTGGGCGGAACTTGGGCTAATCAGTTGATCAGCCGGGGCCAAAACCGCTTTTCAGGCTGGTCTTGCACTATTGGTCAGGACAGTCTTTTTGTGCAGTTCGACGGCAGCTATCGCAAGGGCAACTGTGAACAGGGCGGTTATCTTGGTTGGATTTGGGATAAGATTTTATGGCCCCGGGAACCCGTAGAATGCCAACAGCGAGAATGTCAGTGTACCACGGACATTCTGACGGCCAAATCCTGTCAACAAGAGCGAAGCGACCCAGCGGTAGCGGCCAAATAAATAGGTGTTATGAGCCAACGTTTATGGTTAGAATTATCGGGAGACTGGGAACAAGTACATGAAGAACATGACACAGCCTAAATGGATACCGCTCAAAGGAGAATGGAGTCTAGCGAGAAAAGAATTACTGGATTTTGCACAAGAACAAGGACTGTTGACTCGTGAAACTCCGGGTCTCTTTCAACGTGATACTACAGAGAACTTATGGCAACACCTGCCCCAAACTGAACAATGGCTGGCTGATCGAGGCTGGCGGGCACTGGAACTCTATTGGATACTGCTGAAAAAGAACAATCCCATACATATAGACAGCCGTAGACTGGGTGCTAGAATAAACTTTCCAGTGTGGAACTGCGAGGGGAGCCGCACTACATTTCACAGCTGGGGGAAAATGCAGGATGTAGTAACCCAAAATCAACAGTTGAGCTATGAAATTTTAGCTGAAGAAACTGATGTTATAGACAGTCTAGAATTGACACAACCTACAGTACTGGATGTCAGCTGGCCGCATAGAGTAGAAGTTCCCAAGGGCATAGAACGTAGAATCAGTGCTTCAATACTGGTCAGCCCGGATGCCTACTGGCTGTTACGTGGGGCAAACCCAGGCCGGTCTATATAGCCCAAAAAAATCTGCTGTGCAATTTTCAAAAGGTCTGGAGATCTCGGCCCCTGGTGATCTAATCTAACACACCCATGGTTTTAGCAAGCGGGCAAGCTCAAGCAAGCCGCAAGTGGGCAAGGGCACCTCCAGCCCCTGACCACCTCCACCTCCTCAGAGTTCGATCACCTCCGGTGCCCACCGTTCGTCAGCGAAGTCGTAGCCTTCTTCTATGAGCTCTTCTACCGCTTCGTTCATAGCCGATTCGATGTCCCAAACGGCTGCGGCCCGGCGAGCATCCTTCTTGCGGCGTACGGCTGTGCCTACTTGGTAGACCCTAGGGTAGTGCTCTTGACAGTAGCTCTTGCCTGCCAGTGCTGTGTGTGTGCATCGCTCGTTGTGCTCACCAATCCAAGTGCAGTGTTCAGGGCTTGTGTTCTTGTTCATTGTGTGATCCTTGCAGTCGCTTCTTGAGTGCAGCCAGTTCGTCGTTGAGTTGTTGAATCAGTTCCATGCGGGTCAGAGTCTCTGAGGCCCAGAACAGGCCCACCACGCACCAGAAGCCTGCACTGGTCACTGACTGCTCGAGTGCGTTCAGTGTCAGGCCCAGGGCGGAGTACAGGGCCAGCCGGGTCAACAGCATGTCAGACTCGCTTCATACAAGTGGTCTTGGCCATTGCAGTCCAAGACTTGGGGAAGCTCTTACGCAGGTCTGCCAGCTTGAGCACCATACGCAGGCTCAGCTCACGCAGCCGGTCCTTGTTGGCATCCACAAAGTTGATCAGCTCGTCCTTGACTGCGGGCTCAAACTCGTAGCGATCCAGCATGCCAGCTTCGTTGACAACCTGCTTGATGCGGAGGATCTTCTCACGCTGAGTGTCCATCTGCAGGTCAATGTAGTGGCAACGGCTTTCCAGTGCATCCAAGTGGTCGCGGAGCTTCTTACTGCGAACGTGCTCGAACTTGATGTTGGTAATGAAGATAGCCGCACCCTTGAACTCAAAGCGGTCCGGAATGCCCTCACTGCGGAGCAAGCGGCTGTCCGTGTTCCAAGAGATCCAACGACGCTCAGAACTGTCCAAAGCACCTTTGAGGATGTTCAAGCTCAGGTCTTCCATAAGGATTGAGTCGCAGTCGTCGAACACAACTACATTGCCTTTTTCGCTGAAC
>JACCEC012321443.1_pt1 | contig 16994 bp, 22 predicted proteins | sample 7450121 | NCBI WGS metagenome assembly JACCEC01 (sample SAMN15323455, study PRJNA562643) | freshwater metagenome | isolation source: river surface water | place: USA:Blue River Watershed | collected 2017-08-18 | reverse complement strand
GGTGAAAGGAATGCTCACCGCAATTTACGGTGACACCACGCCAGAGACTTCAGCGTCGTTGCCACAAGGCGACACGTTTTGCGCCACCACTATTTAGAAATGAGTTAGCGGGGTTCAGTCGCCCCAAAAACGCTGTTCCAAAAACGGGTCTCCGTACATGTGGTATCCGTTTTGTTCCCAAAAGCCTGGCGCGTCGGTCTCACGCAGTTCTAATCCGCGCAACCACTTTGGCGACTTCCAGAAATACAAATTGGGAATGAGAAGTCGAACAGGACCACCGTGAATTGGTTCAATTGCTTCGCCTTCGTACTCGTAGACCACCATTGATTCATCGCGCATGATGTCGGCAAGCGGAAGATTTGCTGTGTAGCCATATTCAGCATGTCCCATGACAAATGCAGCTTCTGGTTTCACGCCAGCGCGCTTAAACAACTCGCTGACTTTCACGCCTTTCCAAGTGGTATCAAATTTTGACCATTTCGTCACGCAATGAATATCAGTTGTCAATGTTGTTGACGGCATCGCAGTTAACTCTTCGAAAGTGAGCGTGAACTCGTTTTCAACTGCGCCAAATATCTTTAAGTCCCACTCTCCCGGTTTGTAAGTCGGAACATCACCAACATGAAGCACAGGAAAACGCTCGGTTAAATATTGCCCACTTGGCAAGCGGTTTCCGTCGTATCCACGCTTAATTACGTCTTCTCTATTGCGATCAAAAAATCCCATGGCTACCTCACAAATAGTTTGCCCCATCTCGCTACTAGATTCAGAGTTGATGTCACTATTTCTCGTACGCCACGCAAAGGCTGGAAAACGCAGTCAGTGGGATGCAGACGATTCACTGCGCCCACTCGTTGATGAGGGCGTGAAGCAAGCCGAGGTAATCAGTGAATCAATTGCCCCGCTCGCACCTACTGCATTGTTCTCTAGTCCATACATCCGTTGCATGCAGACGCTTGGCCCACTTGCGAACGCAACTGGACTAGAGATTTCCCCACATGAATTACTCGCAGAAGGCGTCAACTTCATCGACACCGTGGACTGGATGCATGGCCTTCCAGATGGCACGGTGATGTGCAGCCACGGTGACGTAATTCCAGAAGTGATTAACGCATTAGAACGACGTGGAATGGAAGTGAGTGGCTTCCGCGATTCGCGTAAAGGGTCTGTTTGGGTACTTGAACGACAAGATGGAATTTTTGTTGGCGGTCATGCATGGCCACCTCCGCGTTTTGAATGAATTAGCCCGCGAGCGCTTGATTGACTTCTTCAACGATTGATGTCACAAAGCCCATTACCTCTGCTGGCGGATTAGATGCTGCACAGATATCAAGTTGTTCTTTAGCGCCTGCGGCATCTGCAGCCAATCGAAAGCGAACAATTCCCAAAAAACAATGCGCATCTGGATAATTCGGGTCAACTTCAATTGCACGCTCAAGACCTTGAGTCGCAGCGGCAAGCGCCACGATTTTTATATCGTCAGATGCATCTCGTGCAATTAGCGCAATCAGCCATGAACGATAGGTCAATGCTTCGGTGTTGTCGGGGTCAAGTTTGATTACTTCGTTGTATAACTCAATTGCAGTTTCAGGATCACTGAAATTAATCGCCCGAGCCTGAGACAGCAGAGAGGCTGTTGAGTCTTCAATCCCTCCGCTACTTGTCTGACCAGGCAAGCGTTGACCAGATTGCGATGCCACAAACCATCCAGCTATACAAGCAAGAACCACCACTGCGAACGACACAACAATTCTGTGCGACCGAGATTTAGGTGCGCGATTCTTGATTACAGACTGACCAGCTTCAATGGCTTTCAACACTTCTGCAGCACGTTGCGTATACCCCGCCTTCAAAGTGGCGTAGTCGGCATCATCAATATCGCCAGCGTTTCGTTCACGTTCAATATCGCGCAGCGAATCAAGAAGAAAGTTTCGCTCTTCCTCTAAACGCGCAAGTTCATCTGGGTTCATGTCAACTACTACTTTTCACGCAACGCGCGCTCAACCAACTGCGCATCTTCTTCACTTACCTGATCGGTTGTTTCAACGCGCCAGCGACGAAATGCAAACACCAGTGTTCCTGTTGCACAAATCAATACAAACACTGGAAGCACCCAGATCATCGCGTCAAGACCAGTTGAACGAGGCACCAGCAGTACTCGGCTGCCAAAGCGAGCTTCGATATACGCGATGATTTCGTCGTCGGTCTTTTGACCACTTGCAACCTGTCGGGCCACCTCGGCGCGAATTGACTCCGCTGCTGAGGCGCGAGATACGTACACACTTTCGCCCTGACAAGTAGGACACGCCAGCACCTTCGTAATTGCATCAATTCGATCAGATTGCGTTTGTGGCCCAGATGTGCGCGTGCTGCCAAAAACAAGCAACGCGGCAGCCAAGATCACCAACAACATCCACGACCATTTGTTGTGTACAGACCGTGTTGCCATTACGAACCAAACTGCGTTTTCAGTAGACCAAGTTGCTCATCGAGCAGTCCGGGGCTGAGTTGACCAGCGATGCGAAGACGAACGTACCCATTGGGATCAATAATCCAGGTTTCAGGAACCTTTGCAACACCAAATGCAACTGAAATCGCACCGTCGGCATCACGAATTTTTTGCCAGTCCCCACCATTCTTTTCAAAAAATGCTCGTACCGATGCATCGTTATCGTCGTTGATCACCGTGTACATCTCGGCAGGGTTTGCAGCAGCTTTTTCTCGTTCAGAAAATGCAACTAGTTCTGGGTGCTCTGCAACGCACGGAACACATGTTGAGTTGAAGAAGTTAAACACCACCCAGCTTCCTTTGCGTCGCGACAACACGAACTCTTCGTCATTGAGTGTCGTCGTTACTACTGCAGGTGCAGGCTGGCCAAGCAATGGTGAATCTGCATCATCAGTGGTGTTTGGATTTGCAGTAATGAGTACCCACAAAAACCCCAGCAGCAACACCCCAACGATTGAGGCAATGATCGGCGCTACCCGTTTGGGCCTCAGGGTCACTTCGTTCATTGCATCACCAACAAGTCTGCGGCGAAGTCATCTTCAGAGGTTGGAGATGTTGGTTTGCGACGTCGCCCTGGAAATGCAGCAAGCACGGTTCCAAGCGCCATGAGCCCGCCACCTATCCACAGCCACAGCAACAGCGGCTTAATGAACACCTTGATTCGTGCTTTGTTTTCATCCTGGCGAACTGGTGGCTCAAGCGTTAAATAAATATCGTTGCCAAGACCAGTTTTCACCGAGGGCGTACCTACGTTCATTCCCTGCTTAGTGAATTTTGTTATTGCTGGTGCGTATGCCTTGCCGCCATCAACTTTTACTAAAGCTTTCACTGCAGTTGCGCGATCAGTCTTCTCTTCAATTACATCGACCAACTCAAATGTGTGGCCACTAAACGTGGCAACTTTTCCAACTTCTAAATTCAACTCTTGGCTGTGAGTGAAACTGTTCGAGGCAGCAAGTGCTACAGAAATAATGATCACTCCCAAGTGCACAATCATTCCGCCATTAGCGCGACCTACTAATCCACGAATACCTTGCCTGCGAGTAGCCAACACCACCTGTCGCAATGCCGAACCTGCTGCAAAACCGCCAAGCCCAAACGTAAGAAGTGGAGCAAGTCCCGTTGCACCAACCCACACGCTGACTGCAAGTGCAATCACTCCGCACCATGCTGGCCAGAACAAGCGCTTTGACAACAGTTCTTGAGACGCCTTTCGCCATGGCAAAACCGGAGCGATAGCCATGATCGTCAACATCGTGATGCCAATTGGAATTGTCAATCGATCAAAGAACGGTTCACCAACGACAATCGTTCTGGACTGCAGTGCTTCAACAACAAGTGGAAACACAGTGCCGAGCAAAACCACGAAAGCGAACACGCTGAACAACACGTTGTTGGCAAGAAATGCTCCTTCACGAGACATAATCGAGTCAATGCTTCCTGGCGAGTGCAGGCGGTCACCGCGCCATCCAATGAGCGCAACTGACACCACAACGATGACTGCAAAGAATGCAAGCAGCCACGGGCCAATTGCGCTTTGACTAAACGCGTGCACGCTGTTGAGCACTCCCGAGCGAGTAAGGAATGTGCCAAGAATGGTCAAGCTAAATGTGGCGACAAGTAACGACAGGTTCCATACACGCAACATGCCTCGTCGTTCTTGCACAAGAACCGAATGAATGTATGCAGTTGCTGTAATCCACGGAAGCAGCGATGCGTTTTCAACGGGGTCCCAAGCCCACACGCCGCTCCAACCCAACACTTCGTAACTCCACCATGAACCAAGCACAATTCCAAATGTGAGAAAGCCCCAGGCAAACAACGTCCATCGTCGCGTTGCCAAAAGCCAGCCCTCGCCAACTCTTCCCGTAATCAGTGCAGCGATAGCAAATGCAAACGGCACCGTCATTCCCACATATCCCAAGTACAACATCGGCGGATGAAACATCACCAATAGGTGATTTTGCAACAACGGGTTTGGTCCCGGGCCGTCAAACACTCCAGCAGGTCCAGCGACAAATGGATTTGCAGGACCAAATGACAAAACAAAGAAAAACAGGTTCACGATGAACATCACGCCAAGTGCATAACGCGACAACACGTCATCCATTTTTTTGCGAAGCCAGAAAGTGACAGCCAGCGTGTATCCGGCGAGAAGTAGCACCCACATCAAGAGCGATCCCTCTAATGCACTCCATACAGCCGCGAAGTTAAACAGCGCAGGCGTTGACACACTGCCCACCTTTTGCACATAAGCAAGTGAGAAATCGCGAGTGATCATGGCGCGCTCCATTACGGCAAACGCGCCAAGACCTGCTGCAAACACCAGAATCGCAAATCTTGGGATCAGTTTCGCAACTGCTTGATCACGTTGACGCGCACTCGAGATTGCCGCTATTGCCCCAAACAATGAAGCGATGATTCCAACAAGTAGAAGCGCGCGTCCTAGCGCACCGTTTATCCCGCTAGCTGCGTACATGGAGTTGCTTTCGATTCTGCAATCCGATCTGGATTCTCGGCCTCATATTGATTGGAGTGTTTAACCTCAATACGGTTCGCTTCGAAAACATCTCCAACTAACCGACCATGGGCAACCACCGGAATGCACTCCTGAAAAATTCCACCTGGGTCACCTTCATACATCACATCAACGCTGTGATTATTAAATTCCATAACAAAACTGGTGCGACCTGATGCAGATTTCAATGAATCCTTGGCAACTACACCCTGCACTCGCAATCGGCGGTTTGCTTCACATCCATCACGTTCGCCAATTTCGTCAACATTGCAATAAAAGTCGATGGCTGAAGTTAAAAACTGCGTAACGATTATTCCGCCGGCAGACGCCACAACTATAAGCATCGCTAAGTACTTCCATTTGCGATTCCTCTTACGCGGAGCAAGTGGCGCGTTGTCAGGCGATATACGAGGAGTTAAGTCCAAGGTTTGTCCTTGTCTGGAACTTTGCGCGATAGCTCACGACCTTGCTTTATTGCATATGCCGCGAGGCCAATTACCGCACCAAAAGTGACGCCATAAGTAGCGATGATGAACCCTGCATGATTCATACTTGGGCCTCACGCAATCTTTCTGAAACCGCTGCATCAAGTGCATTCGTTTGTAATGCATCTTGCATTGCCATAATGCGCTGACGGTGCGAGACCAACCATGCAAAAAGTACCGAGAAACCAAACACACCAAACAGCAAGGTAAACAACATCAGCCCGTCCATTTTTATGTCCCCATCTGGGCTTAGTACCGAGGCTTGCTGGTGCAATGAACGCCACAGCACCACGCTGAAGTGAACGAGAGGAATTTCAAGAACAGCAAGTAAAGCAATAACCGACGATCGTCGAGCGCGTTGTTCGGGCGAGCCACCCAAACCGCGCACTGCCAAATATCCAACGTAAGTCACGAACAAAAACGCAGTAGTTGTGAGTCGTGGATCCCACACCCAATAGGTTCCCCACGTAATGCGTCCCCACAAACTTCCACTCAGCAACGTCATTGCCATGAACACCACGCCCACTTCGGCAGATGCTCCAGCAACACGGTCAAAGCCAAGCGAGTGCTTCTTGCCAATTAACCAGCATGCAGATGCAATGCCAGTGACGATGAATGCCAAATATGCAACCCAAGCCGTTGGCACGTGTACGTACATAATGCGCACGGCATCACCTTGAACAACATCTTCAGGAGTAAAGAAGAGTCCACCGAGTAACACCCAGCCGAGGGCAACAAACGCCAGTGCACCATATATACGAGTAGTGGGCGTGCCGACTCCCTTGCTGTTTACCGTCGCTGTAGTCATAAATTCTCGCCCTTCATCATTCCTCAATTAGTGAGCCAAAGGACAGCAGGCCACCAAGTCCAAACACACAAGCGAACGTGGCCAACACTGCAACCCACGCCCACCCTTCACCAACCGTTACTCCACCACTTTCAAATGCTGACTCGGTTGCCCGAGTGGCACAAATAAGCACTGGAGCAACCACTGGCAGCAAGAGCAGCGGAAGCAATGTTTCGCGACCTCTTGCACCAGCAGTCAAACCGCCATACAGAGTACCCACGAAGGCCAAACCGGCTGTAGCGCACAGCACGCAAGTGACCAATAGCACTGCACCTAACCCACCAACGCTCACTCGATACAGCACCACCGCCGAAATAAACAACACCACTTCCAAAACCAATAGCTCGATAAATCGCGCAAGTGATTTACCAAGGAAGATTCCTTGCGGTTGCACTCCGGCTACACGCAGCGAGTCAAGCGCGCCATCGTAGGTTTCAACAGCAAAAGTTCGCTGCACCAAAATGAACAATGAAAAAAGTGTTGCGAGCCAAACAAGGCCACCTGCAACTCGCTGAAGAACATCGTCGCTGTCTAATGCAAATGCAAACATGATCATGACGAGGCCTGAAAATGGAAGAACCTGATTTGTTACCACTCGAGTGCGCAACTCAATTCGCAAATCCTTTGCCGCAACTGCCCGAGCTACTCGCGAAACCGACATGCTCATGACAAATCACGCACCTGTCCAGCAACGAGTGAAACCGTTCGGGTTGCCAAGTTTTTGGCTCGCTCTATTTCGTGAGAAGCAACCACAACAGTTGCACCTGCAGATGCAGCTTCTTTGATGATCAAATCAATTTCGTCTCTGCCCTTTGCATCTAACCCAGCATGTGGTTCATCAAGTAGCCATAACTCTGCTCGGCGAACAACCAAACATGCCAGTGCGCAACGCCGTTTTTGACCAGCAGACAATTCTGAAATTCTTCGATTCGCTAGTTGCCCATCAACCGCCATGCGCTGCATCGCTGCCCCACGTTCGGCAGTAGTCGCGCCAACCACTGTTGACCAAAACGAAACGTTTTCCATGACCGTGAGATCAGCAAATAATCCGTTTTGATGACCAAGCAAGCCAACTCGCTCTCGGACTGATTCGCGATCGATGACCAAATCACAACCCAACACATGTGCGCTACCGCGCACTACAGGAACAAGACCTGCGCATGCGCGCAAAAAAGTTGACTTACCTGCTCCGTTTGGCCCCTGAAGTAGCACGATTTCATTGCGCATCACTTGCATGGTTACGCCCGCCAGTGCTGGGTAACCGTTATACACGGCAACTGCATCAACGAAATCAACTACCGGTGCAGTACTCATTACGACCCAATAAATTTCGGTTGACGTTTTTCAAGAAATGCTTCTCGACCCTCTTGTGCATCTTTGCTGGCAAGCGCCTGCTCACGGCATGCAGCAACTAATGCATCCATTTCTGGCTCACCAGCAGTTGCTTCAAGCGCAACCTTGTGGCCACGAATTGTAAGTGGCGCAAGCTTTGCAATTTCGTGAGCCCACGCCAGTGCGTCATCAAGCGATCCCAGGCGATGGATGGAGCCCGTTCGATGAAGATCTTCTGCCGTGTAATTAGTTGCAGTAAGCAACATGTTGCGAGCAACAGGCCAAGAAAACTCGCGCACTATGCGTTCGATTGTCCAGTGATTCACTACCAAACCCAACTTCGCTGCTGGCACGCCAATAACACTTTCCTTAGTTGCAACACGAACATCACAAGCGACTACAAGTTGGGCGCCTGCACCAAGCGCTGGTCCTTCGATTGCCGCAATTGTCACGCAGGGCATTTGCGTAAACCCCCGCAACACCTTGTTCAGCGCTTCATGAAACACGTCTTCACGAACACCAGCCAAATCTGCACCTGCGCAAAAAGCTGGCGGGGCTCCCGCCAACACCAACGCGCGCACATTGCGTGACTCTGCCTCAACCTGAATTTCCTGAATCAGTTCGAGGGACTCCAAATCAACTGCGTTTCTGCGCTCTGGCCGATTGAGCGTGAGCAATGCCACATCGTCATTCCAGGCAATCTGGACAACACCCTTGCTCATTGCTGACCTCTGCCATCTACCATTGCTTGCAAGGTTATGACTTCCACCCCTCAACCCTCTAAACAAGCGTCAACTGTTGATGTTTCTAGCGATCCAGTCCGCGCAAAGCGTGCGGTCATCGATCGATGGACCAAGCTTGCAAAGCGCATTGGGTATCTCAGTTTTGGAGTCTCAATTGTTGCTGTATTTGCGGGTTTAGCAACATCGTTTTCCCCTCTTGTCGGCCAACTCGCTACAGGTGGTCTCGTAGTCGGTTCAATTCTTCTTGCGCCGTCAATTGTCCTTGGTTATGCCATTAAGGCAGCCGAGAAGGAAGACCGTGTAAACGGTAACTAAGGAAGCATCTTCACCATGTCTCTGCGACTCCCCGCGCTCGAACGAAAAGAACAAGTTCTCGATGTTGCTCTTTGCGTATTTGCTGCAAAAGGTTTTCATGACACATCAATGAATGACATTGCCGAAGCAGCCGGCGTGACAAAACCTGTGGTGTATCAGCACTACGAATCAAAGCGTGCGCTGTTTCTTGCAATTATTGATCATGTTGGCGACCGAATGATTGAAGTACTCACTGCCGCAACTAGTGGGCTTGAAGATGGACACGCTCAGGTAGAGGCAGGAACGATTGCATTCTTCAAATGGGTGGAGCGTGACAAAAATGCATTTACGTTTCTTTTTGATAGCGGAACACAAAATGATGACGAGTTCACTACTGCAATTCGCAAAGTGCTTGATCGCTCTGCGGAAGCAATCGCACCGCTTATCGCGATCGATTTAGATCCAATACATTTGCGAACACTTGCTCATGGGGTGGCTGGTGCTAGCGAAGGTGTCGCCAGATTTTTAATCAGCCACAACATTGATTTCAATGGTGAAGTAATTGGCAAGCAGATTGCCAATTTGTTGTGGGCTGGCTTGCGTGGAGTTGAGTCGGAGTAACCTGTAGATCATGGCGCACCCCGGCGAACATCATCCTGCTTTCGAAGAATATTGCGAGTGCATTTTTGAACTTCGCGAAGACAATCTTGATGTTATTCAGGCACGTGTTGCCGAGCGTTTAGATGTATCCCGTCCATCGGTTTCCGAAATGATTAAGCGCATGGAAACCGAAGGGCTCATTCGGTTGCGAGGAACACGCATTGTTCTCACCCAAGAAGGTGAAAAGCTTGCCGAATCAGTGGTACGAAAACACCGCACTGCAGAACGATTTTTGACCGACATTCTTGGCCTTCCTTGGGCGTTGGCTCACCACGAAGCATGTAAATGGGAACACGTTCTCAGCCCCGATGTTGAGCACGCAATCACCCGATTGCTTGGCAACCCAACAACCTGCCCTCATGGAAACCCAATTCCTGGTTCAAATTACTTAGAGGAACCTTCGCACCCATTGGTAGATGTGCGAGTTGGCTCTGCGTTCACTGTTTCGCGAATTCCCGAAGAACTCGAATATGCGCCGGGCATGCTTGAATTTTTAGAGTCCGCGCGCCTTACCCCTGGAGTAACAGGCACAATCACTTCGCAGCAAGAAGATGGATCAGTCACTGTGCGCCTTTCCGACAAAGAAATTTCCATTGACTCGTTTGCAAGTAGCCGAATTCTCGTACGCGCATGAAGCGTTTTGCTGGTTTGTCACTTTCGGTAATTGCAACACTTGCGCTCTCTGCATGTGCAACCACAATTATTGATACAGCACCAACAACAACTCTTGTTGCACCTACAACCGTCGTTCCTTCAGGCACCGCTGAAGAACTTTTTCCGCTACTGCAGAGAACAATTGCTGAAATGTCAAAAGCAATTAGTGATAGCAACGGTGGAGTTGCAAAAACAAAACTTGCAGAAATTCGTGAAATTTGGAAAGTGCTGCAACCGCAAATCACTGATCGTGGCGATCAGTTTGTACAAGACCTACAGCGAATCATTGATCTAGCTTTGTCCTCGGTTGAACGTAACCGTCCAGCAGATGCAGACAAAGCTTTGCGCTTCCTAACTTTGGTTATTGAAACTCTGTAAATTTCGAGTTGAATTATTTGCCAATCATTGCGGCAGGCAAGTCGCAGTGGTGAACCACAGTTAAACGCTGTGTTGAACGAGTGAGAGCAACATACAAAGCCCGCAAGCCATGGACTTGCGCGGCAACTATTGCCGCAGGCTCAACAACCACTACTCCGTCTAATTCAAGACCTTTCACCACGCTTACCGGAACAACAGTGAGCCTGGTGTCAAGAGCTGTGTTATTCGCACGACCGTGTTGAATTCCTTCTCGATTTAATACGGCAGACACCGAATCGGTCATTGCATCTGGGCACACGATGGCGATATTTCCATTGCTCAGATTGCTCATCATGATCTGCACTTGTTTCACGACGTCATCAAGCAATCGCTCTGCAGAAGTTGAGCGCACAATGTCTGGACCAAATTCACCTTCGCGTACCGACTGTGGCGGCACTAGAGATGGCGCAGCAACAGCAAGCACTTTGTCGGCGAGAGCCATAATCTGCGCTGGAATGCGGTAACCCACCGACAGGTTGATGATTTGTGCTTCCTTTTTTGACGGCAAATAACGCAACAAGTCTTGCCAATCATTCGGTGCAAACGCTCCGGTCGCTTGCGCCAGGTCACCAACCACCGTCATCGCCCCATTGAGTGAGCGCCGGCTCATCATGCGCAACTGCATTGGAGTGAGATCTTGCACTTCGTCAATAATGATGTGCCCGTACAAGCGCATTTCATCGGTTTCATCAATGCGACCGCTCTTGCGCGGACGCGGACCAATAAGCGACAGCACCTCGTCCAACAATGCGACATCGCTTTCAGCCCAGTGCACCTCGGCAAGCGATGCACTTCGCTCTCGCACAAGCGATGGCCATTCATTGTCTTTTAACACGCCCTGCGCGGCAGAACGAACCAGTGCGCGTGACCCGAATAGATCGTGTAGAACTTCGGCCGGAGTAAGAACTGGCCACATACGCACCAAAGCTGCACGAAATTCAGGAATATCGCGCAGGCTGTCGCGCAACGATTCAATATCTACTTCTTCACGCTTGCTGGTCGCAGCCATCGCTGTGACCACTTCTGTTTCCACCCACCGTGCCGCGGCGTTGTGACGTCGATAGCGGCGACGCGCATCACGAATAATGCGAACCGATTCTGCAACTCGCAGTCGCAAGTATTCAGCGCCAAACGGAATCACCAAGTCTTCACGTAATGGACGCTCACGATCGCGAACTGCTGCAGCAATGAACTTCGACATGCGAATATCGCCCTTCACATGTTTTGTTTCATCCTCTTCAACACGACCAACTCTGTGGCCTGGTACCAAGTCTGCAAGTACAACTTGTTGCACTCCAGCTTCACCAAGTGAAGGCAGCACCTGTTCGATGTATCGCAGGAACACTCGGTTAGGTCCAACAACCAAAACACCTTGATCTTCTAATGGGAATCGATAGGTGTACAACAAGTACGCAGCACGGTGCAACGCAACAACAGTTTTTCCTGTTCCTGGTCCACCTTGAACAACCAATACTCCACTTTGAGGTGCACGAATGATTTGATCTTGTTCTGACTGAATCGTTGCAACGATGTCGCCAAGTTGTCCGGTTCGACCTCGCGTTAGTGCAGAGATCAACGTGCTATAGCCACGCAAACCTTTGCCATCGCGCTGTGTACCTGTTTGCTCATCGCCGCCGAGTCCTTCATCGTGGCCGAGACCCAAATGGCCTTCGCCAAAGAGTTCGTCTTCAATGCCCTGCAAATCGCGGCCTTGTACCGAAAAATGTCGACGACGCGCAAGCCCCATGGTCTCGCGACCAGTCGCCCGATAAAACGGTTCGGCAACCGGGGCGCGCCAGTCAACCACCACTGGTTCGCGCGACTCGTCAGCAACTGCCAAACGTCCGATGTGAAAGCTCTCAATTTCATCGGGGGTCTCGGCAAAGCGATCGATCCGACCAAAGACCAACGCCGCATCGCCCAAGTCAAGGGTGGTTAAGCGCTGAAGCAACTGTTCATCAAAGGCATTGCGCTCATAGCGAGCCTGAAAGGTGCCGCCAGTATTTGCCTCGTTTAGATCGCGAATACGCCATGCGTCTTCACGGCTCTTTTCCAGGCAGGCATAAGCATGGTCAATGTAGGCCTGCTCGGCGGGGAGATCGGGGTGTTGATGGCTCATTTTGGGGTTCATCAACTCTACCGTCGGTTTCTTCAAGTCAATTTCCCTATTACCTCAGTGGTTTGGCAGTATCCACGTACACATTTAATTCAGTTCACATTGGCAATTACTGCATCGGCGGAGGCAGACATGTCCAAGACCACCACGCAACGCGTACTTGTTGCGGTACTCGCACTCTTGTGCACATCAAGTTGTTCATCTGCTCGTAGCGGACTTGTTTTTGACATCACTACAACAAGTTCTGCTCCAGTAACTACAACAACTACTGCACCAAGCGAAATCGTGCATTCTGTTATTCCCAATGCGTCTGCACTCGTCGGTCACATCGTTGATGATTTCATCTCCACATATCTCCTGCGCACAGAGTGTGGTCGCACCCCACGCCAGTGCCCCGTTCAGCAAATGACCATTGCGGGCGGTCCATTGTCAGTGGCGCTCACCAACACCATGCGAGAGCGTGTTGCCGGAAACTTGGCTACGCGTACCGATGCAGGAAAGTTGCGCGTTCGCATCGAATCTGTGGAAATTATTGACCAATCTCACGCCGACGTGCACACATGCATTTTTGACTCGGTAGTGCTGTTTGATTCTGGTCAGTTCGACAGCACTGCCGACGACATCGTGTTTGACGATTCCATCATTTCGGCTCGCATGGTGTGGAAAGTTCAGCTCGACCTTGGTACGTGGAAATGGCATTCAACAGAAACAACTCAACGAAAAATAGGAGCAGATCTATGCGGCTTCAGCAACTAACCGGGTTGGCAATTGTTGCCTGCATTTCTCTCGTGCCATCTTCGGTAAATGCCGGCGACTCCATTGGCGGAAGCACAACGAGCACTGCAGGAATCACCGGAAATCAAATCATGGCCGGAATTCAATTCGGAAATGCTCCAGGAACAAGCGCATCAAACTCAGATTGCGAATGGTCAATTGCAATTCCCCACGATGCACACACGGGAAACGGCTCAATCGTTGAAAAAATCTCCGGCGGTATTACTTATCGGCTGTTTGAATACACGTGCCTCACCCGAAACCCCGCAACAACATTTCACTGGATTCCACAAGTCTCCACAGAACAACTTGCCCAACAGGCAACTTCGGTGGTGTACGACAACATTCCTGCTCCGTTCGGAAATTTCGCTCCCCCCGCTCGACGCGGAGTTGTGAAACTCGGTACGTGGTTCTGGGTGAACCCGTTGATGTGGGTTCCCATCAGCGCAACCGCCGGTGTGCCACCTCCCGCTGTTTACATCTCGGCAACCACCACTGCGACGACAAAGAAACTAATTTTTGATCCTGGTGATGGAGCACTTGGAACTGGTCCAGTTACTTGCGACGGGCCAGGCCTTCCGTGGATGGAAATTTTTGGTGATCACATGGAATCAAAATGTATGTACACCTACAAGCACTCATCTTCAATGCATCCAACTGGACTGTTCCCTGCAACGTTGTCAGTTCAATGGCGAATTACCTACACCACAAACTTTGGAGCAAAAGGAACTGTTGGAGATTTCACGTTTGCCGCGAGTCACCAAATGAATATTCGTGAAATACAAGCACTCGTTACGAATTAATGATCGTGAGTAGCAATATCTCCAGAAAGAGCACCGAGCACTTGAATCAATTCGGTTGGCGCAATTTCTAGATCCAGTCCTCGTCGGCCACCACTCACAAACATGGTGTTCATCGTTAATGCCGATTGATCAACCACCGTGGTGAGTTTCTTTTTTTGACCAAACGGACTAATTCCGCCAACCACGTACCCCGTTATCCGTTGTGCATCTTGTGCTGGAATCATCTCGCAACGCTTTACTCCAAGTACTTGAGCAAGTGACTTCAGCGAAAGTTGTGCGCTCACGGGAACAATTGCAACAACTGCAGTTTTTTCAGACTGCGCAAGCAGGGTCTTGAACACACGAGACTCATCCACTTTCAGCGCACGTGCTGCTGCCCGGCCGTACCCAAGGTCGTCTTGGTCAACTTGATCGTGATCAAAGGCATGCGCCACATATGCAACGCCGTTGCGTTCAAGCATCACCATGGCTGGAGTGGCACCCTTCATTGCTCATTCAGCATACGAATATTGGCTGTATTGAGTAGGAACGGGGGGTCTTGGCTGACACACTGAAGGGTCGCTCAAAGCGGCAAATACAGACTTCGAAAAGGACCTCTATGCCAGTCAGCAACTCGCGCGACACCATTTTGCTTGAACGTCGTTACGCAGCAGTGTTCACCACCATTACCGACGAGTCAATTGCCAAGTTGGCAGCAGCAGTAGACGAAAAATTGCGCGACGCGCTTGCCAAAGTGCTCGCACTGCCAGCGGGCACGTTCGACGACGCAGCCACGGTTGCAACCAAGGTTCGTGAAGCAATGAAATCGCGCAAGGCATACCTCGATACAGGCGTTTTGTTTGGTGAAGCTGCAACTGAAAAAGCCATCGAAGTACTCGGCGACAAATCAGAAGATCCAAGTCTTGAAGATCTCAACAATGTTTTGCCAGCACTTATTGAAGAGTTCAGTCTCGACGCTTGTCGACTCATGGCAGTGCAATTCTCCGTTTCACTTGGCGGGTTCCGCAAACTCGTGAATACCGATAGCCGTTTTGCAATTCCATCAACCGGTGGAACAGCTACTGCTCCAAGTGCTGCTCCTGCAAAAGATGCTGCAGCGCAAGAGGAGAAAAAGCGTGCACGCGCAGAACGCAAAGAAAAAGACAAAGCTGCGCGCGCGCAAGCAGAAGCTCAGCGTCGTGCAGCACGCGGTCGTGCATAGGCACTAGCAATGACACTTCGCCTTGCCAATCTGAAAGGTCGTGCGCAATTCATTGTTGGCGACATCACATCGCCTCGCGCCATCGACGTTGCCACTGCTAGCAACAATTCGCTCTCAGCAGACCCAATGCAATGTTTTGCACATTGGGACACATTGAAGAAACTTGCAGCAACGCTTGACACAAACTCGGGTACCGAGATTTCAATTGCAGATCTCTCGTGCCCAGTTCCTCAGCCGCGTCAAATGTTTGCTGTTGGATTGAACTACCGAAAGCACGCCGCAGAAATGGGAAGTCCGCTTCCTCCACTTCCTCTTGTATTTGCCAAGTTTCAAAGTTCGCTGAATTCACCAACAGGAAACATTGAAATTCTGAGCGACACCGTTGACTACGAATCAGAACTTGTCATTGTTGTTGGCAAGGGTGGTCGTCATATCAATGAAGAACACGCATGGAATCACGTGGCCGGGTTGTGTGTAGGTCAAGATGTTTCAGACCGCGGGCTGCAATATATGGGCACTCCACCACAGTTCAGTCTTGGAAAGAGTCGCGTTGGATACTCACCTATTGGTCCATGGGTTACTGACATGTCAAACAATGACAAGCGCGATGATCTGCAACTTGGTTGCACTGTCAATGGCGAACAACGCCAAGACACTCAGACCAGTGACATGATTTTTGGAATCGCCCACATCGTTGCCTACATGTCAACAATCGTTGAGCTATTCCCTGGCGACGTGATCTATACGGGTTCTCCTTTTGGAGTGGGCCACGGACGCAAGCCTCAGGTCTATTTGAAGCCTGGCGATGTTGTGGAAACCACGCTTGAAGGCGTTGGCACCATCACCAATCGCTGCATCTAAATTTTCACCTCATATCAAGGAGTAGATTTCTCGTATGACTACGGGGAAATCCACCGTCATTACTGGCGGAACTGTTGTAGATGGCTCCGGCCAAAGTGCACGGCGCGCAGATGTCGAATTCGTTGACGGCATCATCACTCAAGTTGCTGAGCCTGGTGAAATTTCCACTGCTCACGCGCATCGACACATTCAGGCCGATGGACTACTCGTTACTCCAGGCTGGGTCGACGTACATACGCATTACGACGCTCAAGCAACCTGGGATCCTTGGATGACACCGAGCAGTTGGCACGGAGTAACCACTGCAGTAATGGGTAATTGTGGAGTTGGATTTGCCCCTGCAGTTCCTGAGCGCCACCAGTGGCTCATTGAACTCATGGAAGGCGTTGAAGATATTCCGGGATCAGCAATGGTTGAAGGCATTACTTGGGAATGGGAATCTTTCCCCGAATACCTCAATGCTCTTGAAGCAAAGCCACACGTGATCGATTTTGGAACACAGATTGCTCACGGCGCATTACGCGCATATGTCATGGGCGATCGTGGTGCAAACAACGAGGTTGCCACACCGCAAGACATTGAATTGATGAGCAAGCTCACCGAAGAAGCGTTGCGCGCTGGCGCACTTGGATTTTCTACTTCGCGCACACCACTGCATCGCAGCAAAAGTGGCGAACTTGTTCCAGGAACTACTGCTGCACCAGATGAGCTCTATGGAATCGCCGATGCCATGAAACGAGTTGGGCATGGCATTTTCCAGTTTTCTCCAGAACACACTCG